>Ga0115570_10003630_pt1 | contig 11322 bp, 7 predicted proteins | sample COGITO_mtgs_1205_3_FD_87294 | JGI IMG/M metagenome (GOLD analysis project Ga0115570, IMG submission 87294) | Pelagic marine microbial communities from North Sea - COGITO_mtgs_120524 | ecosystem: Environmental > Aquatic > Marine > Epipelagic | place: Germany:Helgoland, sampling site Kabeltonne... | reverse complement strand
GAAAAAATCAGGGCTGAATAATTTCATTGTACTAGAACGTAAAGATGAAATTGGAGGTACCTGGCGCGACAACGCCTATCCAGGTTGTGCCTGCGACATCCCCTCTCATTTATACTCTTACTCATTTGAACTTAATCCAGATTGGTCGGAGTCTTTTTCTCCCCATGATGAAATTTTAGCCTACCTAAAGCATTGTGTCTCTAAATATGAAATTGATCCTCACATAAGCTACAACAGTAGTGTTGCTGAAGTGCGGTTCAATGCATCCAATGGAACTTGGACCATCACCACCCAAGACAAGCAAACCTTTATTAGCCGGACGGTTATATCTTGTTCTGGTCCGCTAAACGAACCTGCTTATCCAGCCTTCAAAAATGAAAATGTTTTTAAAGGAGAACGCTTTCACTCCATGCACTGGAACCACAACTATGATTTGAACAATAAGAAAGTTGCGGTAATTGGAACTGGCGCAAGTGCCATACAATTTATTCCAAAAATTGCGCAGCAAGTCAAAGAACTAATTGTTTTTCAACGGACTGCTCCTTGGATAGGGCCAAAACAAAACCAAATCAATACAGAGAAATCCAAGAATAGGTTCCAGAAAATTCCAGGCTATCAATTGCTTTGGAGAGAAATCATTTATTGGTTTTTAGAACTCCGTGGATTGAGTCAATACAAAGACAACGGAATTCGCAGGTGGAGAAAAAAAGAAGCCATCGAGCATTTGAACGCCTCAGTGAAAGATCCTGATCTAATCAAAAAACTTACTCCCTCCTACGAAATTGGCTGTAAACGTGTGCTTATTTCTGATGACTACTATCCCACACTCGAAAAAGACAATGTCAAACTCACAACTACTGCGGTTGATTCATTTACCCCCAATGGAATTAAAACCAAAGACGGAGAAGAAATAGAGGTTGACGCCATTATATACGGCACAGGATTTAAGACAACTACCTTTGCGCATATCTACCCCATTATTGGTTTGGACGAACGAAACCTATTCAATGAATGGAATGAGAATGGGGCCGAGGCGTTCAAAGGAATAAATGTGAGTGGCTTTCCAAATCTCCTCTTTGTTGTAGGGCCAAATACAGGCTTAGGGCACAACTCCATCATTCATATGATGGAATCACAGTTTAGCTATATCGTAGATTATATAAAAAAGCTGAAGAAAACAGCTTCAATATCTACCTATTTTGATATGAAAATCGAGAAACAGAGAACCTTTAACGAGCATATTCATACTGAACTGAAGGACATGATTTGGTCTACAGGTGGCTGCAATAGTTATTACCTCAAAGACGGCAAAGGGAAAAACACATCAATTTGGCCAGGGACAACAATGAAATACCGCAAATTAACCAAAAGCGCCTCATTGGACGACTTCTCTCTAATAACACCCTCATAAAAAAAGCCAACTGAGGTCGGTTTTCTAACCCCAATTGGAAGTCAATAAGCCCATATTTTATTAAATTCCGAAAATATTTCATCAAAAAGTTGGGAAGATTGGAAAGCATCTGGTAATTTTAAATGCCTTTTAAAACCTCAAAAGCACGATAAGAAAGAAAATTATACATTTAAACTTCTATATGAAGTGATAATAATTATGCTGTAAATTAAGCCAGAGAACCTTGTATTCGTAAAGGATGAAATCATGGTCTCTATTTATTTGATACAGCAGTAGGTATCCGATTGGCCGTTTTAAACCAAAACCAAACTATTATGAGTGATCCAGCAAACAATGCCCCATTTGATTTTAAATTCTATGAATGGGAAGAAAAGTTCAAAGACAAAACTTATTTACGCCAACCCTTTGGAGATAGCTGGGAAGAATACACTTGGGGAGAAGTTGGTCAATATGCCCGTAAATTAGCTACCGGCTTACGCTCACTTGGTTTACGCGAAAACGCGCACATAGGTTTAATCTCAAAAAACTGTCGGGAGTGGATTATTGCTGATTTAGCCATCATGATGGCGGGTTACATTAGTGTCCCCTTTTTTCCAACATTAAACGCAAAAGAAATAAACACCTTACTCACTTTTGGAGATGTTGATCTATTATTTGCAGGAAAAGTAGAAAACTGGGAAGAACAAAAAGAGGGTGTTCCTCAGGGGTTACCCATCATAGCCTTCCCCACCTATAGCAATCACTCCAACATTACAGAAGCGCACCAATGGTATGATTTCATCAATCAATTTGACCCCCTACAAACACCACATATACCTAAATTAACAGACACCTGGACAATCATCTTCACATCAGGAACTACAGGAAACCCGAAGGGTGTGGTCTTGGACTATTTAGCCAATAGCAAAACAGAGTTACTCACACTCGAATCCAATCCAATGAAGATTGATTTTGAGGGAAACAATGACTTCTTCTCTTATCTTCCATTAAATCATATTGCAGAAAGAATTGTGGTTGAATTTGCCTCTTTTCGTTTTGGCGGAACGATTTCTTTTACCGAAGGTTTAGAGGTGTTTGCCAAAAATTTAAGTAATGTGCAACCCACGGTGTTTTTTGCTGTACCACGAATATGGACAAAGTTCCAAATGGGGATTTTGTCGAAAATTCCCGAAGAGAAATTGTCCAAATTGTTAAAAATCCCTGTGGTTTCTTGGGTGCTAAAACGCAAATTCAAGAAAACACTTGGACTATCCAGAGCGAGAGCTATTATCTCTGGAGCAGCACCGATGCTAGAAACCCAACGGGCATGGTTTAGAGAGGTAGGAATTCCAATTACCAATGGATATGGAATGACCGAAAACAGTGCCATCACCTCTCAGCTAGACGCGCGCATAACAAACCGACCTGGCTCAGTAGGAATTGCTCAACCCGAAGTGGACATCAAAATAGACGCTGAAACGTCCGAAATTTTAATGCGAGGTCCTTTTGTCATGAAAGGCTACTACAAACAACCCGAATTGACTGCAGAAGTTCTAAAAGACGGTTGGTTACATACGGGGGATCAAGGGCATTTAGACAAAGATGGTTTCCTATACATTACTGGGCGCGTAAAAGACATGTTCAAAACCTCTAAAGGAAAATACATTGAACCCCTTGTGTTGGAAAGTTACTTTGCCGACATAGTGGAATTTGAACAAATATGTGTTGCAGGGCTCGGATTGCCCCAACCCATCTTACTGGCTGTTTTATCTGACATTGGTAAAGCCAAGTCAAAAGAGAAAATTAGTTCCTTCTTGAATGAACGTCTTGAAGCAGTGAACGAACAGTTGGATGGGTACAAGAAAATATCGACCATAATAATTGTCAAAGAAGAATGGACAGTTGAAAATGGCCTCACAACTCCTACATTGAAAATCAAACGAAACAATGTCGCAAACAAATACAAAGACAACTACACCAACTGGCAAAATGATCGTGCGACAATAATCTTTGAAGATTAATTTATCTTGGATAAAGAAACCTTAGCTCGTCTTTCTGTCCAATGCATTCAGAAAGCTCGTTTTCTTCCAATTCAGGAATTGATTTTGGGGGAAACAGGCTATGCTTTCAATGGAAAAGTACGTTTGTTTTTCGAAATTCAACGACCAGAAACAAAGCCTAAGGGAAGTGTTTTACTCATTAGTAGAAATGCAAATACTCTTCTTTTTTGGTCGCAACAGTTTATTCAAACTTTTGTTTCAGAAGGATATAATGTCATTCGTTTTGATCATAGAGGCATAGGGCTTTCAGATCGAATGGAAGGCTGGACAAAAAAAACAGCTTATGTACTCGAAGATATGGCTAGAGATGCAATGGCAATACTCGATAGCTTAAAAATAAAGAGCGCACACATTGTGGGGGCTTCCATGGGAGGTATGATTGCACAACGTTTTGCCTATTTATTTCCAAATGTAACCCTATCGCTATGCAGCATTATGTCGTCTGGCTATTACTACGACCCAAGTCTTGTCTCCCTAAGCCCAAAAATGAAACGCAACTTCCGATCCTTATTCTTGGCCTTTTATCGTGCAAAAAACAACTTTGAAAAGCAGGTCCAAGCACATATTATAGAGCGAAATCTCTGGGTAGGATGCGGAGATTATGAATTAGATATCCCAATGATAATTAATGAAGTATCTTATGAAATAAAATTCAGAAAAGGCTATTATAATATGAGTTTTCCTCAGCATGTAAAGGCCATTAAAAAATCAGGTTCATTCCTAGAAAAACTAAAAGAAATTAGCAGCAAAGCCCTTATTATTCATGGAAATTCCGATCCTTTGATCGATATTAATCACGCAAAAAAATACGTAAGTTGCCTGAAAAAGGGAAAATCTTATTATCTTTCAGGATTGGGACATGATATCCCGAAAGAATACACCCCTCAAATCACTAACCAAATACTTATCTTATTTGCTGCGTCTGAAAACCAGTAATTATTAAATCAAACAATTATGAAAAAAAACAAATTAACTACTGCACTAACAGCTTTTGGGCTGCTTTGTGTAAATCTGCTTTTGGCACAAACCACGATTAGTGGACGGTGATCGACACAGAAACAAATCAATCTATTCCTGGAGCAAACATTATCATTCTAGGAACAAATGTTGGAACAACAACTGATTTTGATGGTCTTTTTACACTTACAACAAACCAAGAAGTGCCTTTTAGTATAGAGATTAGTTCTATCGGTTTTGGTGCTCAAACAGTAGAAGTTACCTCTGTTGATCAAAAAATTACTGTTTCTCTAGATCCAGGAGAAAACCTGCAAGAGATTATTGTTTCCGCTTCGCGTCGTGCGCAGAAAGTTCAAGATGCTCCCTCATCAGTAAGTATCATCTCTGCAAAAGATATCGAAAACTCTGCCATTGCGGTAGATCCTGTTCGTCACCTTGTGAACGTTCCTGGGGTAAGCATTCAGCAACAATCGGCAAATACAATTAATATAGAAATGCGTGCCGGATCAGGTATCTTTGGAACTGCAACCTTTCCTATTTTGGATTATCGCTTTTTATCTACGCCAGCGGCATCTACATTCTTCACACAACACTCAGGTTTATCAAACATAGATATTGCAAAAATTGAAGTAGTTCGTGGAGCAGCATCAGCCTTATATGGCCCTAATGTTGTTTCTGGAGTTGTGCATTTTATGTCAAAAAGTGCTATTGACTTCCCAGGAACCACAATTGAATTATTGGGTGGAGAGTTAAATACAAAAGGTGCGGCCATTCGTCATGCCTATGCCTCAGAAGACAAGAAATTTGGTTACAAGATCAATGCAAAATGGTCAAAAGGAAGCGATTTTGAATTGGATGGAACTGAAGAGACCTCTCGAGGTGCCAACCTAATTAAATCACTTAACAATGAAATTCGTCAACCTGTAATTACCAATGGGGCGGTTGATGCTGGACAAGTAGGTGATTTATTATTGTCTGGTAGTGATTTAGATGATAACGGTGACGGAAACCCTTTGGCAACAGAATATGAGAATTTCTCAGCCAATGCACACCTTGAATTCCGCCCAAATGAAAAAACAACTGGATTCCTATCAGGTGGTTTTGCACAAGGAGGCGCTTTGTTCTTTAACTCACTAGGAGCTGGATATCAAGACGGTGAGGATTACTGGGTACAAGGCCGTATTCAATCAGGAGGATTGTTTGCCTTAATGTCCTACAATTACAAAAGTGGTGGTGGTAGAAACAATCCTACTTTCTTATACAATTCTGGTTTACGCCAAGTAGCCATCAACTCATCATTAGAAGCTCAGATTCAATATAACTTTGATGTTCCCTCTTTTTTAAACACCAACTTCACTGTTGGGGCTGACTTCAGAGATGTAATGTCTGATTCACAAAATACACTCTACGGAAGAAACGAAGAAAATGATACATATGTATTGGCTGGAGGATATCTTCAAGGTACCTCAAAACTGTCGGATAAACTCGAATTAACCTATGCCGCTCGTATGGATAAATTTACTCTTTTCGATGAGCTTGCATTCTCTCCAAGGGTTGCTTTGGTATATAAACTGAATGAAAATAATAGCATTAGAGCTTCGTATAATTCCTCGGCTTCCATCCCAACAGCATTGCAAACTTATATCGATTTTCCTGTTAATGTATTTGCAGCAGGAGCTTATGATGTTTGGTTAGCTGGAGAAGTTGAAGAACAAAGATTCGATCCCAATGCTCCAATTCGTTTAGGATTTTTAGGAGGATATCAGCAGCCACAAGGGTCACAAGCGGTAGATAATAGTGTTCTTTATGGTGCCTTTACTCAAGCCGGTGCAGCTGCTGGCGTAATAGCTGCAATCAATACAACACCAGCTTATGCATCTCTAGTACCTTTTGCGCCAATCTTGGAAGGTATATTAGCAAATCCTGCAACTGCCCTAGCTATGACTGGGCAAAATGGATTCTTAGGTAGTGAATATGGTGCTGGAGTTGGATACAACATCTTTAATGGTGAGCAAGTTGGTACAGAAGGAACTGGACGCGCAGTAATGAGTAGAGTAAATTCATTTGAAGTTGGTTATAAAGGAGTTATTGCGAAAAAATTATCTCTTGCTCTTGATGTATACACATACGAGCAACAAGGATTTACAAATTTCACTGCAATTGGCCCAGCATTTGCATACACACCTGACGCCGCTGAGTTTGCACAAGAAATTGGGGGTAGTTTAGCTACTCTATTAACTCCTGGTGTAACTGCGGCTTTAACTGCCCAATATACTGCAAGCGCAGCGTCGTTAGCACCATTCGGTGTTACAGCAGCTGATTTAATTCAAAACGGTTTTGCCGGAAATGCAGGTCTAGGAATTCCTGCTGTAGCTCCATTAGCAGATGCAGTTTCAGGAGTAGTTGGTGGTCTTGCAGCGGTCGCTGGGGGTGGATATGCCACAGCATTTGGGGCTTTGACAGATGCTTTACCCGTATTCGGTACAATCAACTCTCTGAGAGCACCTAATGATGGTCTAACTCACCTTGCTGCTGGATATCGTAAATTTAATGATAAAAGACGTACTCACTGGGGAATGGACGTGTCTGCTGAATATTTTGCTAATGAAAACGTCAGTGTTTGGGCTAATGCCTCATATGTGAGTCAAAATGTATGGATCCCTGGAGAATCAAATGATGACGGTTTACCTTTCTCATCTTACCTAAACTCTCCTCAATTAAAATACAGAGCGGGTATCAAATACAGTAAAAACAGGGTTCAAGGAAGTTTAAGCTACCAATATGATGATGAATTTGAATCTAACCAAGGTGACTTTTTTGGAACTGTACAAGAGAAAAACCTTTTTGATGCAAACATTGGGTATAAATTAGATAATGGTATGCGTTTTGAAATCACAGGTGCAAACATCTTTGACTTTAAATACCGCGCATTCCCAAATATGCCCATCATTGGTCGTCGTATCATTGGGAAAATCACATTTGATTTATAATATTCGTATACTTTTATTCGTATGAACAATAAAACAGCATTCATTACTGGTGCTGCCAAAGGAATAGGAAGAGCAACTGCGGTTGCTCTTTCCGCTTCTGGGTGCCACCTAATACTGACCGATATCGATGCGGAAGCGCTAGCGCAAGTCAAAGCCTCCATTGAAGAATCGGGAGGAAAAGCTTCGACTTACCTCCTCAATGTTGCCGATCAAGATCAGGTCAATGCTATACACGAACAAGCCCTCAAAGATCACCAACGCATTGACTACTTTGTAAACAACGCCGGAATTGGCGGGACCTTCGCTCCTTTGCACCTGATGCCAAGAAGTGAATGGGATAAAGTCATAGCTGTTGACCTTAACAGTGTGTTTTTCTGTCTACAAGCACAACTAAAAATACTACTTCCACAAGGCGGAGGAAGCATTGTCAATGTATCTTCTCTTGCTGGAAAAAAAGGAGTTGCCTACGGTGTACCTTACTCAGCAGCGAAACATGGCGTACTTGGTATTACCAAAAGTGCTGCAGTAGAATATGGAGCGAGAAACATACGTGTAAATGCGATTTGTCCCTCTTTCTTAGAAACAGAAATTATTGATCCACTGCCGAATGAGCTGTTGGAATTTGTTACAAAACACCGTGTCCCACTTAAACGACTCGGAAAACCAGAAGAAGCCGCCGAAACTATTGCCTGGCTGCTTTCTGATAAAGCCTCGTTTGTCAATGGTCATGCATTGGTTATGGACGGAGGTATGAATGCCGGATAACAGTGAATACTCATTATTGAATAACTTTAAATTGTATCTCCTACACCTAAGTACAGGGGGAAATACTTTACATTTTCTATTTTTAACATTATCTTGAAAAGGCTTTGAAAAACCGCTAGTCTTTGTACTATTTACATCAATACTAGAGTTGAAGGCCATAAACGTTAAGCCAATAAACCTATGTTTGCAGCAAACCTTTTTAACAATAAAATTATTCTGGTCACCGGAGGAAGAAGTGGAATTGGCTATGCCATAGCCGCCTCCTTTTTGCACTATGGTGCAGAAGTCTATATTGCTTCCCGTAAAAAAGAACCCCTAGAAATTGCCGCAAAAGAGTTGTCAAAACTTGGACAATGTCATGCCATTGCTTGCGACATTCGGGAACCAGAAGAAATTGACAAGCTTGCACAACATATTAGAGAGAAAAGCGGACGATTGGACATTCTCATTAACAATGCTGGAGGGCAATTCCCTGCTCCAGCGCATATTGTGGCTGAAAAAGGTTGGGCAGCGGTGATCAACAATAACCTAAACGGCACGTTTTACATGAGTCAAAAAATGGCCAATAGCTTTTTTATTCCCCAGAAACAAGGGAACATTGTCAACATTACCGCCAATGTTGCACGTGGCTTTCCCGGAATGGCCCATACTGGAGCTGCCCGTGCAGGGGTAGAAAACTTAACCAAAAGCTTAGGGCAGGAATGGGCTGAATTTGGTATTCGTGTCAACGCAGTAGCTCCAGGAACCATTGCTACCTCTGGGTTGGAAAAGTACCCTCAAATGATGCAAGCCTTTTTAAAAGAAAGTGAAGCCAAAAACCTTATGAATCGCTTTGGCCAAGCAGAAGATGTGGCCAATGCTGTACTCTTTTTATCCAGTCCATTGGCGAGCTACATTAGTGGAACAATTCTTCCGGTAGATGGGCTAGAACACCTTTCTGGTGATCGAATGGAATTGTACAAAACAATCATGTCATTATTGTAAACCAGAAAATCTACAACCCTATGAAACCATTAAAACGCATTTTCTTTATCAGTTTCCTTCTTGGAATTCTATACCTCTGCTTCTATCCCATTGCGCTAGATCCAATTGCACGAAAAACGCCCCCCTTCCCCGGTTTAGTTGGTCCTTATAAAACCAATGATTTACTTAAAAAAACTGCCCTTGTTTCGATTCCGCATCCTGGGCCAGAATCGATTGTGGCAGATAGCTTAGGTCATTTTTACACCGGACTTTCCAACGGAGACATTCTTCAGTTTGATGCCAAAGGAAATAATCAAGTAGTCATTACAAATACAGGCGGACGACCTTTAGGCATGAAGATAGCCCCTACGGGCGAACTCATAATTGCTGACCAAAAAAAGGGTTTACTTGCGTTAGACAGCACCAATACCCTACGTGTTTTAGTTGATCAATACAAAGGAGAAAGACTACTCTTTGTAGACGATCTTGACATTAGTAAAGAAGGTATTGTCTACTTCTCCAACGCGACACAACGAAATCCTAATGTTGTTGAAAATGAAGCTTGGGAGCAACGTGCTTCAGGCGCACTCTTTGCCCACGACTTGTCAAGCGGAGAAACAACTTTACTCAAAGATGATTTGTTTTTTCCTAATGGAGTAGCGTTAAACGCTACCCAAGATTATTTCATTTTTAGTGAAACTTTTGGATTAAGCTTGTCAAAATATTGGCTTAAGGGAGCTAAAAAAAATACCCTCGAAATATTCAACAATGAACTTCCAGGCTACCCTGATAATGTCACTTTTAATGATGGTGTTTTTTGGGTGGCAATTCCCAGCCAACGAGCCATAGCGATAGAACCCATTTTTGAACAACCTTTTTTACGATCTGTACTTTTACGCTTACCAGAGGCGGTTCGAAACTCGGCCATTCCTGGTCGCTATTCAATGCTACTTGGGTTTGACGAAAATGGAGCCGTTGTTTACAACCTCCAAGATCCCGAGGGAAAATATGATAGTATAACAAGCGTTCTGCAAATAGACCAGCTTTTATATTTGGGAAGTTTGACTGAACCAACCCTGGGCATTTACTCATTAAATTAAAAAGTGACCCACAATATGACTTTTTTTGCTGCTTAGATAAAAAACAAATTTTATATTGTTGTTCGAAATATTGAAACAGAATTAAATAAATAGAATTAAAAAATAAAGCTATGTTGAATTTAGAAGGACAGGTCGCCATTATCACGGGTGGCGCGCAAGGAATTGGCGAAGGAATATGCGAGGTTTTCTGTAAAGCTGGAGCAACCGTTGCCTTGTGGGATGTTCGTGATTCTGGTGCAGAAACTGCCGAAAAAATAAAAGCAAATGGAGGTAAAATCTTTTTTCAAAAAGTAGACATTACCAACCGTGAAGCTGTAGATACTGCTGTGGCAGAAATCATTGAAGGCTATGGGAAAATTGAAATATTAATCAATAACGCTGGTGTACTTCGCGATCGTTCGTTTTTAAAGATGACACAAGAGGAATGGGATACGGTAATCAATGTAAATTTAAGTTCCTTGTTTACCACCACACAGTCTGTACTTCCCCACATGCGAGAAGCGGGCTATGGACGTATCATTTCTGCCTCTTCTATCAATGGTTTTGTGGGGGCATTTGGTCAAACAAATTACTCAGCGACCAAAGCTGGCGTAGCAGGATTTACACGAGCTTTGTGTCGTGAAGTAGGTCGTTTTGGCATTACGGCTAATGCCGTTGCTCCAGGATTTATTGAATCAGAAATGACCGCATCCATGCCGCCTGAAGTTGTTAAAGCTGGAATTGCCATGATCCCTGTTGGACGGATTGGAACCCCAGAAGATATGGGGAATGCTTATTTGTTTTTAGCCTCCAAAGAAGCTGGATTCATCAACGGAATTACCTTACACGCTAACGGTGGCGCTATGCCATCTTAAAAAAACAGCATGAGTACAAGAAAATTATTTGAATTAGACGGAAAAGTTGCCATAGTAACAGGAGCAAGCAAAGGAATAGGAAAAGCCATTGCAGAAAGCTTGGCAGAATATGGAGCCAAGGTCGTGGTAAGTAGTCGTTCCCAAGAAACGGTAGATGAAGTGGCCAATGCTATCAAAGCACAAGGCTTTGAGGCAATAGGAATTGCTTGTCATGTTGGGCGAGAAGACCAACGCAAAGCGCTT
>Ga0115570_10003624_pt1 | contig 11338 bp, 10 predicted proteins | sample COGITO_mtgs_1205_3_FD_87294 | JGI IMG/M metagenome (GOLD analysis project Ga0115570, IMG submission 87294) | Pelagic marine microbial communities from North Sea - COGITO_mtgs_120524 | ecosystem: Environmental > Aquatic > Marine > Epipelagic | place: Germany:Helgoland, sampling site Kabeltonne... | reverse complement strand
CCAGGTTCTTCCTGATTCTTCATAGTATTTTTAGCAATAGTCATCAGCTTACTGATGACTGCCTTGATATTGCTGTTGTTCTCACAGCTATCAAAATCAATGTTCTCAATAAGAGGAACAAGGAACTTGTGTACGAGAGTGTTGTTGGTGGTCATAATGATAATTAAAAAATTTATATTAACTTCATTTTTTATATTTTTTTATCAATTTTTTTACAAATTTATTTAAAACCTTATTAAAGCAAGCTACGTTTTTATTACATTTTCCTTCAATAAAAAAGTTATTTGACATTTTTAAAGTGCAAATTATAAAAGTGTTTTTTTTGTTTTTGTTTTTGTTTTTGTGTTAATTACTTTTACTCCTCATCACTGGCTGGGTCGTCTATATCAGAGTTAATGGTAATATCAATATCTTCATCGATATCAGATTCATCATCAACTTTACCGGGTGTTTTAATGCTTTTCTTTTCAATATGCTGTTTTTTTGTTGAGCTACCAGTAGAATCATCCGAAGATTCACTGTCGTGTTCATCGCTCTGCTCAGTATCCTTCTTACTCTCAGTATCCTTCTTAGGTTCGGCTTTCTTCTTAGGTTCGGCTTTCTTCTTAGGTTCGGCTTTCTTCTTAGGTTCGGCTTTCTTCTTAGTCTCAGTATCCTTCTTAGTCTCAGTATCCTTCTTAGTCTCAGTATCCTTCTTAGGTTTGTCAGCCTGTGTATCAAGGATAAGTGCTCCTTTCATCTCATCAATTTTGATACCCGAGGTATCACCGGGTTCTTGCTGATTCTTCATAGTATTTTTAGCAATAGTCATCAGCTTACTGATGACTGCCTTGATATTGCTGTTGTTCTCACAATTATCAAAATCAATGTTCTCAATAAGAGGAACAAGGAACTTGTGCACGAGAGTGTTGTTGGTGGTCATAATGATAATTAAAAAATTTAAATTAACTTCATTTTTTATATATTTTTATCAATTTTTTTACAAATTTCTTTAAAACCTTCAACCAATAATGCTACAATATCTGTATTTTTAATACCATTGTTGCCATCGCAAGCTTCTGGTAAAACTTTTTGAACTTCTTGAGCTATAAATCCAAATCGAGTTTCATTAATATCACGATCAATTCTATTATACGAAACTCCTCTTAATCCCATTAATTTTTCTATAGGATTTTCAATAGTTTTAATATTAGTTTTGTATTTTTCATCACTTAATATCGTAATGTCATCTGCACAATATATACCTTTTTTTGAACTAGATATGTTATTAACATACAATGAATAACCTTGTGAATCATCTGTTCCTATACCAATAGATCCATCATTCATAAAAATAATTTTATTATTTGTAGATTTTCTAGCTTTAGCTTCCTGTTGATTAAAAACCAAATTAGTATTGTTTGTATTACTTCTAATTTCTAAATAAAACTCAAATTCAATATTATAGGTTAAAGGCAAGTTTGTAGGATCAAAATATGTTGTAATATGTATATTACTATTACTAACAATCTGTGTAGTATCAAAACTACCTGGATTACCTAAAGAATTCATATCTAAATTATCAGTATCAAAAGTATAACGTTTATTTGATTTAATTAATTGTTCATCATCAAAATCTTTAAATTCACCATTATCTATATTACTAAACCTAAAATTCTTAACATTTAAATCATGCGCATTACTATTACTTAAAGTAATTGAATTTAATTTAAGATTTGCGTCATCAAAATTACCTAAATTTGTCATATCAAATGTAATATTAGAATTAAACTCATATGTATCTAAATCAAAATTACATAAATATGTTTTTGTTAAATAATAAGCACGTTCGGGTATATCTTGGCTTTCTATAATATATTGATCGTCTGGATTATTAATAGTAGAAACTGTATATTTTAAAGATTTCGTATTTGCTGAAATACCATTAGGATTGTAAGGTAAAATACCTGAAATTAATTCTACATTACTGTATAACTCATCAGTATTTAGTGTATCATTAAGAAGAGGATTAAAACCTAATACAATATTACTATTATCTAAACTAGAATCGTAAATAAAGAACCAATCTATAGTATTCCAACCTTTAATTAAATTACTATAACCATCATTAATATCATCACTTTGATATTCATAATTAATAAAATAATGATGTGTTGCTAAATTAATACTGTCAAAATTAGTAGTAATAGGAGAATCTTGATCTTTTTTTAATAAAATATTTAAAGTATAACGTAGTAATAATTTATCAGCTTTATGTGTAATAATATAATCTTGATATGTGTCATCTTGATAATTACGACTTATTTTATTACCGCTGTTTAATGATTTATAATCAACAAATTTAAGATTACTTGAAATACTAATTTCATTACTATCTGCTAATAAATGTATATAATCTACATATTCTAAAGAATTGTTATTATAAAACAATAAATTACTATTTAAAACAATAGCATCATCAATATTAGAATATATTTCAAGCTTTAAACGCCAATCATTATGTCCAGTATATTTAATTTTATCTTTTTCATCTTTAGTAGCAACACCAAGTCTTAAATCATTAATATCATTTTGAATTGATATAATATCTACTATATTATCATCAATTAAATCTTTATTCCTATTAATTGAGTTATCACCACTCATTTATATTATTTTTATAAAATAAATGTTGTCAGAAATGCTTTATGATACATTAATTAATTTAGATTTAATTGGATTTTTTATGACTTTTTTCATATTTATAATAATGCTACATATATTGAATGATTTTTATATGAATTATAAAGATGCTTTTGCTAATATATTATTACCGATAAATACGATCTTTAATTTCTTAATGGCACCGTTGTTTTATGCATTTGATTTTACAAAGCATTTTGTTAGGAGTTAATAAAATATATAGGTATATAAAAAAATATATTATATAATAATAATAATGCACTACTATAATGATATGTTAGATGAAAATTCTCCTATATTAGAACAAAATGAAAAAATTAAATTACCATTAAAAAAACATCAATTAGCCGGTATTTATAAAGCTTGTAGGATGGAACAAGATGAAAAAATATATCATAATGATGAAACAAATGAAAATAGTTATTATGAAATAACAACTAATATTGGTATTATTGGTGAAAAAGTAGGTTATGGTAAGACAATTACAGCATTATCTATTGTAGCACATTCACCAGTTAATACAATAAAAATAAATAATTCGTCATTAAAAAGTTATAATACACAAGTTAAAATAAAACAAGGTGATACTATTAAAAATTCTGTAATAGTATCAAATATTGAAAAATATAATACAGATGTTATTAGATCAAAATATATTAATACAACTTTAGTAATAGTTCCACGAGGACCAGTATATACACAATGGGTAAAAAGTATTCAAAATGATACTAAATTATCAGTTTTATTGTTAGATGATATTCGTATAATAAAAAAAATAGAAAAACCGAATGATAGTAATATCGCAAGAATTAAAAAATATTTTGAAAGATTTGATCTTATTTTAATTAAAAATACAACATTACGTAAATTTATGAATTATATGGAACACGATAGTTATTTTATAAAATATTGGGCAAGAGTAATTGTAGATGAAGCTCACGATATTCTAATGTCAATTGGTAATATTTCTTTTTTATACAAGTGGTTAATAAGTGCAACTTATACTAATTTATTAAATATACGTTATTGTGTTAATGCAAATGTATATCTAATTCGTGAATTAATTAAAAACGAATTAAATCATATTTTAATAAAATCACAAGATTCATTTATTAAAAAAAGTTTTGATCTACCACCCATAATTGAAAAAAATTACAAATGTAAAATGTTAAATCGTTTAAGTATCATTAGACCATATTTATCAAGATCACAGATAGAAAGATTAAATGCTTCAGATCTATTAGGTATTATGCGTGAAATTGGTGGTAATGTAGCAACTGAAAATGGTATTATAGAATGTTTTACAAATAAATTGAATAAAGACCTACATAATAAAAAATGTGAAAAAGATATGATAGGTATGATGTCATTAACAGATCAAGAAAAAGAACAAAGAACTGAATCTATTGACAAATGTATAATTAATCTTGAAAATAAAATTAAAGATTTAACACAAAGAATAAGTAATATTGAAGATAAAAGTTGTGCTATTTGTTTAGACAATTTAACAAATCCTTTAATATTGAATTGCGCACATTCATATTGTGCGACTTGTATAATGATGTGGATAAGAACAAATAAAAAGTGTCCTGAATGTAGAAATGAAATTAATATATCTGATACTACTTTTATTACTAACACCATCGTAAATAATACAGAACCAAAAACTAAAATTAAAAGTAAAGAAAATACGTTAATTGATATTATTAATACTAAACCTGATGGTAAGTTTTTAATTTTTAGTAAAATAGAAAATGGTTTTTCAAGTATTATAAATAATTTAAATAATCACGATATATCATTTACAGAAATTAAAGGAACAACTGGTTGTATGAATAATATTTTAGATAGATTTCGTAATGGTGAAATTAAAGTTATTTTATTGAATACCAATTATGCAGGTTCTGGAATTGATATTAGTTTTGCTACAGATGTTATTATATATCATTCAATGAATAATGAAAGAACGCAAGCAATTGGAAGAGCACATCGTGTTGGAAGAACTAAACCATTATACGTTCATACATTGTTATATGAAGAAGAATATAATGATGAAAATATTAACTTTTAGCTATACGAACAATAGCTTCACACATTAATATAATTAATAATGCAAATAATACTAATATTAGTAATTCATATATACGATCAAATAGCTTATCAGTCTTATCAGTCTTATCAGTCTTATCAGTCTTATCAGTTTTATTAGTATTATTAGTATTATTAGTATTATTAGTATTATTAGTATTATTAGTATTATTAGTATTATTAGTGTTATTAGTGTTATTAGTGTTATTAGTGTTATTATTAAATTCTGTGTATTCATCCTCATCTAAATATGCATCTAATTCATCATCAATATTGCTTTCAATTTTTGTATCAATAGAATTCATATCATTTAAAGCTTGTTCATATTGTTTTTTTGCTTTTTCTTCTATAGGAAATACATAAGGTGGTGCTTGTAAAGGATCACATTGATTATTGCTAGTAATTCTAGAATGATCGTTGCTTACTATCATACTAGAATCAAATTTATCATAAGGATCAATTTCCGGAGAAAGTTCAATCTCTTTTGTTTTTTTCTTTTTAGGCTTTTTAAAACTGGGAATATTATATGCTTCTTCTAAAGTTGCATATAGCATATTATCTTTTGTAATATAGTAATATAAAATGGATACGATATGGAAAACAATTATTTTAATCATATTAATACTATATGTTGTTATAATAGCACTAAACCCATCTATAAAAAATCCATACTTTATGATAATTGTGTATGAAAATCCTTTATTATTGCTATTTATAGTATTATTTGCTTATTATATTTCACAATGGGATGTAAAGATAGGTTTATTAATATTAATATGTGCTATAGCAATATATTTGGATATAATATTAATAAAAAAAGGAATAACAAATAAAGAACAACCTAAAGATGATAGAGCCTTTATCACTTATGTCAATAGCATTAATTCATATTGGAAGTAAATATTTATCATTGGAACTTACTGAACAACAAAAAGAAATGCTAAAACATCCTTTATCTCAAATAATTATATTAACAGCAATAATATACGCATCAACAAAGGATATGTATAAAACAGTATTATTAGTTTTAACAATATATATATTTATTTATGTAATTTTTAATGAAAATCACGAAATGTCAATAATATTACCGAACAATGAAATTAAAAAACACTATATTAATTCTTTTTACTCAGAAAAAAATAGTTTATTAGACATCCTAAAGTAAAACTAACAATACTTAAAATAATTGAATAAATAGTCTGTTTCACATCAATTTCTAAGAAATTACAATTTTGAACAAAATTAATACATAATTCAACAATAATAGTTTTAAGGATCATTAAAAAGTAATCAGTTATACCAAATATGATACCTAATGTTCCGTATGTTATAATATGGAAACCTAAATATTGTAAATAATTTTTATCAGTTTTATATAAAAACTTATCAAAAAAGTTGATATATAATCTACATTTGATATAAACAAATAATAACGAAAATATAATTGCAAAAACAATATATAAATAATAAACCTTAATTAAACTGTCTTTATCAAAATATTTTTCAAAAATAATCATTTTATTACTATTGATTATAAAAATAATTGCACTTAAAAATGATATTAATATTATATAAATATAAATAGCAATGCCATTATATTCATCTTTAGGCTATAATATAGATCAAGATATTGATATTGAAACTATAAAAGGAATACAATTTTCGGTATTAAGTCCTGATGAAATTATTAAAAGATCAGTATGTGAAGTTACTAAAACTGATACATATGCTGGAAATGAACCTGTTGTAAATGGTTTATTTGATATTCGTATGGGAGCATTAGAACTTAATCGTTTATGTGGAACTTGTGGATTAAAAGCTAGTCTTTGTCCTAATCATATGGGTCATATTGTTCTTGAAACACCTTTATATCATATTATGTTTTACGACATAACACGTAAATTATTAAAATGTATGTGTTTTCATTGTAGTAAATTGATAGTATCAGATAATACAACTAATCCAGTATTTAAAGAAGAGATTAATCGTATTAAAGGTATTAAAAATAATCATAAAAGGTTTGAAGCATATGTTAAATTTATTACAACAATTCAAAGTAAATATAAAACAGGTGGAAAATGTGGTTTTGATGGTTCTACCGGATGTGAAAATTACTTACATTTCAATGTTAAAAAAACACCTTTCAAATTACATTTAGAATATATGGTAAATAAAGAAAAAAAAGAAACAGAGGTTACAGCAGAACAAGTATTAAAAGTATTTAAACGTCTTAGTGATAAAGATATTGAACTTCTTGGTTTTAATCCTATTTGGTCTAGACCGGAATGGTTATTATGCACAGTATTACCAGTGCCTCCTCCTGCTGTAAGACCTAGTATTATTGAAGAAAATGGACAACGTCGTGAGGATGATCTTACACATAAGCTTTGTGATATTGTAAAGTTTAATCAATTCTATAAAGAGAAGAAAGAACGTAATCAAAATGTAGATATTCTAAAAAATTCTGCTTTAATTTTGCAATATCACGTATTTACGCTACTTAATAATTCAATTCCAGGTATTACGGCATCTTTACAAAGGAATGGACGTAAAATGAAGAGTGTATCAGATCGTATGAAAAAGAAAGATGGTCGTATTCGTGGTAATTTAAATGCTAAACGTGTTGATCAATCCGCAAGATCTGTAATTACTCCGGATCCTTATATTTCTATAGATCAACTTGGGATACCAATTAAAGTAGCAATGAATCTAACATTTCCTGAAATAGTAAATACTAATAATATTAGCAAAGTTAGAGAAATGATATTGAATGGTCCTGATAAATGGCCTGGTGCAAAATATATCCATAAAAGTGGTAAAAATGGTATAATCATTAATATTAAATATTGTAATCTTGGTGAAATAGCAGAAAGATTACAATATGGTGATGTTGTTTATCGTCATATTCAAGATGATGATTATGTATTATTTAATAGGCAACCATCTTTACATAAGATGTCAATGATGTGTCATCGTGCTAAAGTAATGCCTTATAAAACATTTCGTTTAAATGTTTTGGATACACCGCCATATAATGCAGATTTTGATGGGGATAAAACATCTTGTCCCAAACAGGTAGCTACTATGTAAGTTGTGGTATCACTTACATAGGAAAATAGTGTAAATACCACTAGAAAATAGTAATTTTCTATATATAACTACCTAGTGTATAATTTATAAATTATACGCGACACTACCAAATTGACGGGAACACCCTTAGAGCCTTAACTACCACTCTTATTTGGAAACATTTAAGAGGAACTCGGTTAATAGCCGAACCCAATGGTAATAAAGTTAAGGATTGGGCAATCCGCAGCCAAGCTCCTAAGTTCGTTATGCTAGAATATGGAGAAGGTTCAACGACTAGATGATAGTGGGTTTGAAGGAACTAGCAATTCCTATTGATGGCTTAAGGTATAGTCTGTCCTATAGGGAAACTTATAGGGATTCATGGAGATGAATATGCATTTACCACAAACGGTGCAAACAATGAATGAATTAAAAGATTTAGCATATATTCCGTATATGATAATAAGTCAAAAAGATGGTGTACCTATTATAGGTATGGTTCAAGATGTTTTATTAGGATCATATCGTATTAGTGATGATAAAGTAAGACTTGATGCTAAAGCCGTATCAAACTTACAAATGGTAAATTCAATGTTTGATGGGAATATACCTTCTAATACTAAAATTTATACTGGCAAAGAAATATATTCAATGATATTACCGCCAAATATGAATACTAAAGTTAAAAAATTTGAAGTTATTAACAGTGTAATAAAAGCTGGTAAGTTAGATAAACATTCATTTAAATCATTATCTAGTGGCTTAATACCTCTAATTTATCACGATTATGGTCCTACAGCTTGTAGAAACTTTTTAGATAATACACAACGTTTAATTTGTCGTTGGTTAATGCTAGATGGTTTTAGTGTAGGGTTAAGTGATCTAATGATGGAAGAAGACCATAGAATAAATGTTAAAGAGGTAATAAAGAAAAATAAAGATGAAGCGATTGAAGTATTAGATAAATTTCGTCGTGGTGAATTAAAGAATGATACGATATATGATAATGAATCTTTTATTGAAAACAAACTTATTAATATTGTTAATAAGTTGAATAAAGATGTTGAAAACATTTGTATGAAAACTTTAAATGATGATACAAATCGTATGATTAATATGGTAAATTCCGGTAGTAAAGGAAAAACAAGTAATGTTACCCAAATTATGGGTTGTGTAGCACAAATTAAAGTGGAAGGAAAACGTATTCCTTATGGATTTACAGGTAGAACTTTACCACATTATTGTAAATATGATGATGGTCCTGAAGCACGTGGATTTGTAGAAAACGGATTTATTGAAGGACTCACACCACAAGAAGTATTCTTTCATGCAATGGGTGGTCGTGAAGGATTAATTGATACTGCAGTTAAAAGTGTAACCGGAGATACACCTATTATAATAATAGAAAATGGTGAAACAAAGTATATTAATATTGGTGAATGGATTGATAGTAAAATTGATAATCCGGATAATAAGACTAATATAGAATATTATGGTCCTGATCAGGCAAATATGGAACTATTAAAATTAAATGAAGAAGTATTTATTCCTACTTGTGATGAAGATGGTAAAACAACTTGGTCAATTTTAACAACTGTTACAAGACACGATCCAGGTGAGATTTTACACAAAATTAATACAAGAAGTGGTAGAGAAGTAATTGTAACATCAAGTAAATCAATGTTAGTTTTACGTAATAATAAATATATTGAAGTAAGTCCTAAAGATATGAAAGTGGGTGATATAGTTCCAACTATTCTTGATATGCCTAAACCACCTATTGAAATTAGTTATATTGAAATGAATAAATATTTTCCAAAGAATGAATACATTTATGGAACAGATTTTCATAAAGCAAAAGAATTAATGGAAAATGCAATGGAAGGACGTTCTAAGATTCCACCTAAATGGTGGGAAAACAACAATGGTAAAGAATTTACTTTACCATATCCATCAAAAGCACGATTTCAACGTGTTAATAGTGGTCGTTCTAATGTAGAAAATATTAAAACAGGCTGTTTCTATCCATATGGAGCGTCTCGTGAACACGGTCATATGCCTGAATATTTTAAATTAAATTATGAAAATGGAATATTTATTGGTTTGTATTTAGCAGATGGATGCACACATTGGGACTCTGGAACTGTTAGTATTACAAAAGAAGAACAAAGTGTCAAAGATTTTGTTAAAAAATGGTTTTCTAATCAAGGTTTTAAATACCAAGAACGTATTAGAGAAACACCACTAGGTAAAATAACTCAATTGAACGGATATACACGTTATTATTGTGAATTCTTTGATAAAATAATGGGACATGGAGCATCATATAAACATATTCCAAGTTTTGCTTATACTGCACCTGATGAATTTGTTATTGGATTATTAAATGGATATTTTTCAGGTGATGGGTGTGTTAGTAAAAATACTATATCTGCATCTTCAGCATCAAAAGAATTAATGACAGGTATAATGCATCTTTGTTCAAGATTTGGAATATTTGGAAAAATATCAACATATCAAATGAGTGAAAATAATTTAGGAACTGAAAATATTAAACCTAGTTATAGAATTAATATTACTGCTCAATGGTTTGTTAGATTCCGTGATACTGTATCACCTTTGATTAATAACTTAAAACAAGTAAAACTAAATGATGCAGTTATTAATAATGATCATCGTTATTATAAACCCTTTAATAATACCATTATGGATAAAATTATCTCAATTGAACCTATTAATCCTGAAGAAAAATATAAAAAAGTTTATGATGTAACTGTTCCAGATACTTTAAATTTCAATATTGCTAATAACTTGACACTACGTGATACATCTGATACTGGATATATTGAGAGGCGTCTAGTAAAATCAATGGAAGATACAAAGGTTTATTATGACTTTACAGTTAGAAATGCTACAGGGGTGATTGTTCAATTCTTATACGGTGAAGATGGGTTTGATGGTTCTAAAGTGGAAATACAAGAACTACCTGTTATTAATATGAATACAATGGAGATGGTAGATAATTATTTATTACGCAAAGAAGATGAATTATCAATATATATGTTAAAATCTATTACAGATAAAATTAAAGCTTCTACATATACTAAATTAAATGACTTATTTGAAGAAATAGTTAATGATAAAAATACAATTATTACTGAAGTATTCGACGGTTCTATGAAAACTGATATATTGTATCCTATACCTTTTAAAAGGATCTTAATTGATGCTAAAACTAAACTTGAAAATGCTAAAGTTAAAAGACGTAAAACTGATTTAGATCCTGAATATGTTTTAGATAAAATTGTATGGATTAAACAAAATCTAATTCTTGATTCTTCAGCGTGCTTATCTTTAAGATTATTAGTAAATACCTATTTGAATCCTAAACAAATGATAGTTCATTATGGATTTCTGAAAAATATATTTCACTATATTGTTGAGAAAATTACTAAATATTTTAAACAATCTAAAGCACATCAAGGGTAAATGGATG
>Ga0115570_10003618_pt1 | contig 11354 bp, 11 predicted proteins | sample COGITO_mtgs_1205_3_FD_87294 | JGI IMG/M metagenome (GOLD analysis project Ga0115570, IMG submission 87294) | Pelagic marine microbial communities from North Sea - COGITO_mtgs_120524 | ecosystem: Environmental > Aquatic > Marine > Epipelagic | place: Germany:Helgoland, sampling site Kabeltonne... | reverse complement strand
CGAAGACATGGGCGTGTTCGAGCATTTCGCCTTCGATCACAGCACTCTTAAAGCTTGTTTCATCAGTGAAGTGATAGTCCTGCCCGTCAACTTCGCCGGCTCGTGGCGCGCGCGTGGTCGCGGAGACAGAAAAACGCACTCTATCATCCCACTTGCGCAAACGGCCCGCGAGCGTGGATTTACCCGCTCCAGAAGGCGACGACAGAATGATCAAAAGACCGCGACGGTCCTTGTTTTGATGGTCGTTGCTTTGGTGATCCACACTCACAGCTTCTTACTCCACATTTTGCACTTGCTCACGCATTTGATCGATCAAAACTTTCAATGCCAGCCCGATCTCAGTCAGTTGTGCATTTTGCGCTTTGGAACAGAGCGTATTTGCCTCACGGTTGAATTCTTGGCACAGAAAATCAAGCTTTCGACCAACAGGAATCCCACTGGCGAGAAGGTCACGCGCAGCGGTGACATGGGCGTGTAGACGGTCGATTTCTTCGATGACATCGGATTTGACAGCAAGCACAGCGATTTCTTGCGCGATGCGGGCTTCGTCCATGTCCGCGCGACTGTCCATCACGCGTGCAATGGCCGCTTCAAAACTGGAACGCATGTCATCTGCGCGCGCGGCCAACAGTGCTTGCGCCGTCTTGGTCAGGGTTTCCACCTCATCAAGTTGACGAGACAGAACGCCGTGCAAAGACGCACCTTCTGCGGCGCGCATGGCATCAAAACTGTCCAAAAGTGGTGCGATATCAGCCCGCAGTGCTGCCAATAACCCCTTGCTCGCATCTCGGTTTTGTGGCGCATCCATAACGCCGCGAAAATTCATCACATCACTCGCGCTCGCGGGGGTTAAGTTCACACCGACGCTGCCTGCTTGATCTTCGATCTGTGCAATTGCATCGAGCACGCGGGTCAGTGCCTCTGGATTTATCTCTAGCGCATTGTCACCCGCGTCGCGCGAAATACGCAGGTTCAAGGAAACAGAGCCACGCGAAACGATGGCGCTGACCTGTTTGCGTAAATCGGCCTCTAGCGCGCCAAGCCAATCGGGCATGCGAAACCGCAGATCAAAGCCTTTGCCATTGACTGAGCGCAGCTCCCAGCTCCAAGTGAAGCCCTCCGCTTGTCCGGCGCGCGCGGCAAAGCCGGTCATAGATGTGAGGCGCTGAGTGCTTGCCATCAATGTCTCTCTTTCAATCGGTGTCACGTATCATTTCTTTTGCTGTGCGAGTTACGCCAATTTGAGGGGGCGCTGCAAGTTTTGCGACGCGCGCAGACATCTCGCGTTAACTTTTGCATTAACCACAAGGTGAGTTTTCACTCAATTTTTCGCTGAGTTTGATCTATTAAGGGATTTGTAACCTCCATTGAGATACCTTTAAACAAGAGCATTCACCTGCCTGCAAATATCTGGGTGGTGCTCTGAATTTGAACAAAGGCAGTACCGCCAATGATTGATCGGCCCGACGTCCCTTCGCTTTCTTCTGACAGCTTTTCTTCAGATGAACTTCCCTCTGTCGCCAATGTGGTTGAACTGCAAAACACAACTTGCGCGCAAAGCAGCACAACGTTCCAAGCATGCGCTGATCTATATGACTACTGGCAACATCTGCGCGGCACGCGCAAAATGCCTGCACGGAGCGAGTTTGATCCACGCGACATCACAAGCGCGCTTTCGGCGACCTTTGTCGCAGAGAAAGTAGCCCCGCGAGTGGCACGTATTCGTGTGTCTGGCTCTGTGTTGAACGACACGCTCAGCATGGATGTGCGCGGCATGCCGATCACGGCCCTGTTTGATCCAATGGCGCGCGATACTGTTGCCGAAGCGATCAATGATCTGTTCGGCGGACCGTCCATGGTGGTTCTTGATCTGACGTCGCGACGTGGGTTCCAGCGCAAAGCCTCTCATGCGCGTATGCTGTTGCTTCCAATGAGCGACGCTGCAGGGAATATCACCCGCGTTGTCGGCTGTTTGGACATAGAGGGTGAGCTCCCTAAGACGCCGTGCCGCTTTAAGGTGAGTTCACTGCGCCAAACGGAAGTCACAGGCGAAGCGCCCAAGGCAGTCCAGATCGAAACCCCGTTTGAACCCACGATGCCCACGCCCGAAACGACGCGCAGCTTTGCCTTCGCCGAAAACACCGTTCCATTTCACCAAAAGCGTCACGATGATGTGTCGCGTAATGTGAATGAACTCGAAGGCCGCGCAAATCTGCGATTGGTCGTCGACAACGACGTTTAAACGAAAAACGCCCCGCAAAATGCAGGGCGTTTCTTTGTATTGTTCAGATTTTGTTAAACTGCTTGCGCCTGCGCCTGTTGGCGACGCGCTGAGAGTTCTTCGGCCACAAGGAACGCAAGTTCCAAAGACTGGCTCGCATTCAAACGTGGGTCACAAGCTGTGTGATAGCGATCAGAGAGGTCCTCGTCGCTGACAGCGCGCACGCCGCCTGTGCATTCCGTCACATCCTGACCCGTCATCTCAAAATGTACACCGCCTGGGATCGTGCCCTCAGCTGCGTGCACGCCAAAGAAGTCACGCACTTCGCGCAGAACACTTTCAAACGGACGGGTTTTGTAGCCTGACGCAGATTTGATCGTGTTGCCGTGCATCGGATCACAAGTCCAAAGAACCTCTGCTCCCTCTTCGCGCACGGCTTTAACGAGACGTGGAAGATGCTCGGACACGTTGCCTGCGCCGAAACGCGCAATCAGGGTCAAGCGGCCCTGCTCGTTGGTCGGGTTCAGCTTGTTCATCAGAACCTTGAGATCATCTGCTGTCGTCGTGGGACCACATTTCAAACCAATCGGGTTTTGCACGCCGCGTGCGTATTCCACATGCGCGCCGTCTGGTTGACGTGTGCGATCCCCGATCCAGATCATGTGACCGGACCCGGCAAGCCATTTGCCCGATGTGCTATCAAGACGGCAAAGTGCCTCTTCATACTCTAGCAAGAGCGATTCATGAGATGTGTAGAAATCGACCGTCTGCAAGTTTGGTTCTTGCGTGCTATCGAGACCTGCCGCTTTCATGAAATCAAGCGTGTCGCCGATGCGGTTGGCCATTTCACGGTACTCTGCGGCTTGCTCACCAGCGGTAAAGCCAAGCGTCCATGCGTGAACCTGATGTACGTCTGCATAACCACCCGTGGAAAACGCCCGTAGCAAATTCAGCGTTGCGGCCGCTTGGGTGTATGCTTGCAGCATCTTTTTCGGATCAGGAATGCGCGCTTCAGGTGTGAAGGCCAGTTCATTAATGATATCACCGCGGTAGCTGGGCAATTCTATGTCATCGATTGTTTCTGTATTCGCTGAGCGTGGCTTGGCGAACTGGCCCGCCATGCGGCCCACTTTGACGACAGGCACTTTCGCGCCGTATGTCAGAACCATTGCCATTTGCAGCATCACTTTGAACGTGTCGCGAATGCCGTCTGCGCTGAACTGCTCAAAGCTCTCCGCACAATCGCCCCCCTGCAGCAAAAACGCGTCACCGCGCGCAGCTGCTGCAAGTTGGGATTTGAGCTTGCGCACTTCGCCCGCAAAAACCAGCGGTGGATAAGCAGAGAGCTGACCTTCAACAGCGGCCAATGCCGCCGCATCTGTATACTCGGGCATTTGGATCCGTGGCTTGTTGCGCCAGTCCGATTTCTGCCAATCGCTCATCTGTTTTCTCCTAAGAAATAAAGTCTCGAAAGTGCTGTATAAGACGGTGTTAGCGCTATGACCAGCGGGTTATCGCAAAGGTGTTCTTGACGTTGTCGATATGATGCGCTCAAGGTGAAATTGGCACTGCATCCCGTGAATCACTTTCGCCTTTGCTCGCCTCACGATGCGCACGCCCGTGCCCAGCAGGATTTGCAGATTATGACGACCCCCGATGAAGTAAAGATCAGTGTCGAGACTGAAACCGACAAGTCGCGTCGTTTCGTTTTTGTATTGCTCAACGATTTCACGCTTTTGTGCTTTTCCGCAGCGCTCGAGAGTCTTCGGATTGCGAACCGTTTGGCGGGCAAAGATCTCTATTCATGGACGCTTGTGGGTGAAGGGGGCGAAACGGTTTCTTGCTCTGCCGGAACGAAGTTCGCGCTGGATTCGGATCTGACGGAATTGCAGCGCGATGACACAATGCTTTTGTGCGGTGGCGTGAATATCCAGTTCGCAACCAGCAAGAAGCTGTTGAACTGGCTGCGCCGTGAAGCACGCCGTGGTTTGACGGTGGGTGGTTTATGTACCGCGTCTTATTGCATGGCGAAAGCCGGCATGCTGGACGGGAAACGCGCGACAATCCATTGGGAAAACCAGGATAGTTTTCTCGAAGAATTTGATGAGATCGAACTGACCAAGTCGGTGTTTGTGGTCGATGGCAATCGATTGACGACTGCGGGCGGCACATCCTCGATTGATTTGATGTTGAAGCTGATTGCGGATGATCATGGCGAAGAGCTGGCAAATGCGGTGGCGGATCAGTTGATCTACTCTTCCATTCGCACCGATCAGGACACCCAGCGTTTGTCGGTGCCGACGCGCATTGGCGTGCGTCATCCAAAGCTGTCCGCTGTGATCCAGATGATGGAAAACAATATCGAAGAACCGATCAGCCCGTCCGTGTTGGCCAAAGATGTTGGCATGTCTACACGTCAGCTAGAGCGTTTGTTCCGACGCTATCTCAATCGATCCCCCAAGCGGTATTACATGGAGTTGCGTTTGCAAAAGGCGCGCAACTTGTTGATGCAGACGGATATGAGCGTGATCAATGTCGCGCTCGCTTGTGGGTTTGCTTCGCCTTCGCATTTTTCAAAGTGCTACCGCGCGCATTATGACACTACGCCCTATCGGGAACGTGGGTCGCAGGCCGCACGACTTTCGATTTAGGGGGCGCGCGAATTTTCTAGAAAATTCGTTTGGCCTACGGCGTAAGTTTATTTGGAAAGATGAAGTTTATTCAGAGTTCCGTTCCCCACCGACAGGAACCAGATGTTGCCATCGGGTGCTTCGCGGATATCTCTCACGCGGGATGTGGCGTCTGTTTGAATTTGTTGGACTTCGCGCAAAGGTGAGCCGGAAAGGCGCGCGATGTAGTCGAATTTTAAGCTGCCAACGAAGTGATGACCACGCCATTCGCGGTTCAGCTTGCCTGAGTAAATCAGATAACCAGAGGGCGCGATGGATGGGTCCCAATAGTGTTGAGGCTGCTCTAAGCCAGATTTGTTCGTACCTTCGCCAATTTTTCGGCCCGAGTAGTGTTTGCCATAGGAAATAGTTGGCCAGCCGTAGTTTGCCCCTTTGGATACTTGGTTGATTTCATCGCCACCGCGCGCGCCATGTTCGTTGTTCCAGAGATTGCCATCCAGATCGAGCGCGAGACCTTGCGGGTTGCGGTGGCCATAGGACCAGATTTCAGGAAGATGATTGGGCGTGTTCACGAAAGGATTGTCGCTGGGGACTGCACCAGTTTTGGTGATGCGGATGATTGTGCCATTGTGGGTTGCCGGGTTTTGCGCTTGCTCGCGATCCCCGCGATCCCCGATTGTGATGAAGAGCGTGCCATCGCGCCCCTCAACCATGCGAGAGCCGAAGTGACGACCACCGCTTGAGCCTTGGGCCATTTCAAAAATTGTGGTGACATTGGAAAGCGCAACAGTGTTTGGATCAAATTCAGCGCGCATCACAGCCGTTCCAGAGCCACTACCCTGGCGTTTGGCGTAGGTCATAAAGATCGTGCGGGACGTGGTAAAATCGCGCGGGACCACAAGATCGAGCAAGCCACCCTGCCCGTCTACCTCGATGGCAGGAAGACCGGTCACCCGTTTTTGCGCGCCATTCGAATTCCACAATAATGCACCATCGCGTTCGGTGATCAAAACACCGCCCGCGGCGAAACCAAAAGCCCAAGGCGCATCGAGGCCGCTGACGATTGTCTCGATCTTGAGCGTTTGAGCCCTGAGAGCAGCAGGCGCAAGCAAACTGCTGGCAGCGGCAAGAGCGAATTGACGGCGATTGAGGGGCATTGTGTGGTCCTCTTGCAAAACTGTGTGTGTAGATCGAACATAAACTCCGCGCGCGCTAAAACCAGTGCGCGCCAAGGTCCTGACGTTTTTTTGATTGGCTTGGCGTAAGCTCTTTTCAAATCCTCGGGCTGTGCATAGGCTGCGCTATCAAATTGATCCTTGGACCCGTGTAGAATCGGGTGACAAACCGAGGGCTTTTTGACAAGAGCGCGCAAAGACGCTGTGTTGATGGGAGAAATACTGTGATCCGGGTTGAAAACCTGCATAAGCACTTTGGCGGCTTTCATGCTGTTGATGGCGCTTCGCTTGAGATTGCCGAAGGCTCGATCACGGGTCTTGTGGGCCCTAACGGGGCTGGCAAAACGACGCTATTTAATGTGATTGCGGGTGTACTGCCGCCCACATCCGGGCGTGTGTTCATGGCGGGCGAAGACATCACCGGCTTGGCACCGCATGAATTGTTCCACAAAGGTCTGTTGCGCACGTTTCAGATTGCGCATGAATTCAGCTCCATGACCTGTCGTGAGAACCTGATGATGGTGCCGGGTGCGCAATCAGGTGAAACGCTGTGGAACACTTGGTTCGGACGCAAACGGATTGCTGAGGAAGAACGCGCATTGGCGGCGAAAGCTGACGAGGTCCTCGATTTTCTAACGATTTCTCATTTGAGTGACGAAAAGGCGGGAAACCTTTCTGGCGGGCAAAAGAAGCTGTTGGAGCTCGGCCGTACCATGATGGTTGATGCGCGCATTGTTTTTCTGGATGAGGTTGGGGCTGGCGTGAACCGCACGCTTTTAAACACCATTGGCGACGCGATTTTGCGGCTTAACCAAGAACGCGATTACACGTTTTGCATGATCGAACATGACATGGAATTCATTGGACGCCTATGTGATCCGGTGGTTGTGATGGCTGAGGGCAAAGAGCTCGCGATTGGCACGATTGATGAGATTAAGGCCAATGAGCAAGTCATCGAAGCGTATCTGGGCACCGGTCTCAAGAATAAGGAAACGGCATGATGTGTGCATGCGGTGTGGGGGCTCTGCCCCATTTGATCAAAGATCAAACTCCCCGGGATATTTATAAAGAGAGGAAGCAGCATGTCTGAGCCGTTTCTGATCGGGGAGAATATGACCGGTGGTTACGGAACAGGTGCAGATATCTTGCACGGCTGTACCTTGGCTGTTGAAAAAGGCGAGATTGCTGTGATTGTCGGCCCCAATGGTGCGGGCAAATCGACAGCGATGAAAGCGGTCTTTGGCATGTTGAATTTACGGACTGGTGCCGTGCGTCTTGATGGTGAAGACATCACAGGGCTGACCCCGCAAGCGCGCGTCGGCAAGGGCATGGGCTTTGTGCCGCAAACGTCGAATATTTTCACGTCGTTGACTGTCGAAGAAAACCTCGAGATGGGCGCGTTCATCCGCCGTGATGACATCGCAGAGACGATGGCGCAGGTGTATGAGCTGTTTCCAATTCTGAAGGACAAACGTTCTCAGCCCGCAGGCGAGTTGTCTGGTGGTCAACGTCAACAGGTTGCCGTAGGGCGCGCACTGATGACGCAGCCGCAAGTTTTAATGCTGGATGAGCCCACTGCGGGCGTGTCGCCAATCGTGATGGACGAATTGTTTGATCGCATCATTGAGGTGGCGCGCACCGGAATTTCGATCCTGATGGTGGAGCAAAACGCCCGCCAAGCACTGGAGATCGCGGATAAAGGGTACGTCTTGGTCCAAGGTCGCAACGGATTTACGGATACTGGAAAGGCCCTGCTTGCCAATCCTGAAGTGCGCAAGAGTTTCTTGGGGGGATGAACATGCCTGTTTTGAAAAATACCATAGCGCCACTCGCGTTGATGATCTCTCTGGTCATGCCTGCGTTCGCACAAAACGCACAGGAAGACGATGGGTCTTACACGTTGCAAAATGCCCCTGTGAAACGCGAGATTGCTTTGATGTGTCGCTTTGAGAGTGAATGTTTTGAAGCGGAAAGCTGCGCGGAAACCACATTTTCCTTTGATCTCAAAGGGCGTGCGGGCGGATTGACGGCAACTGACATGGCGGTGGAAGTCGCAATGGTCAGCGAAATCGGCGATGCCACCTTGATCGGCGTGCGCTCTGGCAGTGCGATGTCGCTCTCGGGCGGAGCATTTGACGCGCGCCATTTGCTGACAATCGCGGAAGGTGGCGCGGCGCGCTACACTTTGCATTACGCGGATGGTCCTATGGCCATTAGCTACCTTGGAGCTTGTGAATGATTGATTTTCTGAACGCGATCGTCGCGCTGTCAAACTTCGTCATTGTGCCTGCCATCGCTTACGGTAGCCAATTGGCGCTTGGCGCGCTTGGGGTCACATTGATCTACGGTATCTTGCGGTTTTCCAACTTTGCACACGGCGACACAATGGCGGCAGGTGCGATGTTCACGATCTTTGTGACGTGGTGGATGCAATCTGTCGGGATTAATCTCGGACCTTTGCCGACGGCGTTGCTCGCCCTGCCCTTTGGTATTCTTGGCTGCATGCTTTTGGTGCTTTTCACCGACCGGTTCGTGTATCGTTTCTACCGCGAGCAGAAAGCGAAACCTGTGATCCTTGTGATCGTCTCCATGGGCGTGATGTTCATTATGAACGGCCTCGTGCGCTTTGCGATTGGACCGGGCGAGCAGCGCTTTTCTGATGGTGAACGCTTCATCATCAACGCGCGCGAGTTCAAAGAGATGACCGGTTTGCGCGAAGGTTTGGCGATCAAAACGTCACAAGGCATTACCGTGATCACCGCGGTCATCGTCGTGGTTTTACTGTTCTGGTTTTTGAACCGCACGCGCACAGGTAAATCCATGCGCGCCTATTCGGACAACGAAGATCTTGCGCTGCTCTCGGGCATTAATCCCGAGCGTGTGGTGATGTATACTTGGCTCATTGTGGCGGCTTTGGCGACGACTGCGGGCGTTCTTTATGGTCTCGACAAGAGCTTTAAAGCTTTCACGTATTTCCAGCTTTTGTTGCCGATCTTTGCGTCTGCGATTGTTGGTGGGCTGGGCAGCCCGATTGGAGCGATTGCTGGTGGCTTTGTTATCGCTTTCTCTGAGATTACCATCACATATGCTTGGAAAAAAGTGCTTGTCTACTTGATGCCTGATGCGCTTGAACCCTCTGGGCTGGTGCAGTTGTTGAGTACCGATTACAAATTTGCGGTGTCCTTCGTGATCTTGCTGATCGTATTATTGTTCAAGCCGACAGGCCTGTTTTCGGGGAAAGCCGTATGATCTATCCTTTGAAAAATATTGGCCTTTTCGCGATAATGGCTGGATTGCTCTTCTACACTGGCATGACAGAGAGCTGGAATACTGCGCTCGGCTTGATCAACATGTGCTTGATCTCCGCGATCATGGCGCTTGGGGTCAACCTGCAGTGGGGCTACGCGGGCCTGTTTAATGTAGGTGTCATGGGGTTTGTGGCGCTTGGCGGCTTGGCTGCCGTGCTGATTTCACATGCGCCGGTGACCGAAGCTTGGAGCGCTGGTGGCGTTGGTGTCATCGTCGCACTTTTGACCGGCGTTGCAACGATTGTGCTGGCAACGACGATCATGCGGCGCAAACCTCATAGCCGTACGCGCACGCTGGCGCTGCTGGCTGTCCTTGTTGGCGGATTTTTCCTGTTTCGCGCGCTCTTTGATCCGTCTGTTCTCGCGATCGAAAAGGTGAACCCAGCGGCCACTGGTTTCCTCGGTGGGCTGGGGTTGCCGATCCTCGTTTCTTGGCCCGTTGGGGGTCTTTTGGCGGCAGGTGCTGCTTGGGTCATAGGCAAGACGGCTTTGGGGCTGCGCTCTGATTATCTCGCGATTGCAACACTTGGCATCGCTGAAATTGTTATTGCGATATTGAAGAATGAAGACTGGCTTACACGCGGCGTTAAGAATGTGGCTGGGCTCCAGCGCCCGGTGCCTTACGAGGTCGATCTACAGGCCGATCCTGCGTTTGTAGAGCGCGCCAGCGGTCTTGGGCTAGATGTGATCGAAGCTTCAACACTGTTTGTGAAACTGAATTACTCAGTTCTATTCGCGGTTGTTTTGATTGTCTTACTCGTCATGTTCCAGCTCGCGCTCAAAAGCCCTTGGGGCCGCATGTTACGTGCAATCCGCGACAATGAAGTTGCGGCAGAAGCAATGGGTAAAGACGTGACAGCGCGTCACTTGCAGGTCTTCATCCTCGGGAGCGCGATTTGTGGTCTCGCGGGGGCAATGATGACGACGTTGGATGGCCAATTGATCCCGGGAACCTATCAACCTTTGCGCTTTACGTTCCTCGTTTGGGTCATGGTTATTGTTGGCGGGTCTGGCAACAACATCGGTGCGGTCTTGGGCGGCTTTTTGATTTGGTATCTTTGGATCCAAGTGGAACCTTTGGGCCATTGGTTGATGGGGATTGTGACGTCCGGTATGGCGGATGGAAATGCGCTGAAAGCCCATCTACTAGAAAGCGCGGCTCATATGCGGCTCCTTACGATGGGACTTGTGTTGCTATTGGTCCTACGCTTTAGCCCGCGCGGATTGATCCCTGAGAAGTAACCTTCTTCTTCATCTTTCAAAATAAACTTAAACAAACGCCGGCCCAATTGAGCCGGCGTTTGTTTGTCTAGGAGCCTCGATTTTTTTAGAAAAATCGCGCGCGCGTCAAATCATAGTGCGGTCCAACCACCGTCGACTGAAATCGTTGTGCCTGTGATCTGCGCGGCCGCGTCGGATGCCAAGAACACTGCCGTGCCGCCCAGCTGTTCTACTGTTGCAAACTCTTTGGATGGCTGACGCTTGAGCATCACGTTTTTGATCACATCTTCACGCGACATATCATACTCGCGCATTGTGTCTGGGATCTGCGCTTCTACCAAAGGCGTCAAAACGTATCCCGGACAAATTGCATTCGCAGTGATCGGTTCTTGTGCGGTTTCCAACGCGACTGACTTGGTCATGCCCACAACGCCGTGTTTTGCTGCGATATAGGCGGACTTAAACGGTGACGCTGTAAGTCCATGCGCGGAAGCGATGTTGATCACCCGCCCCCAACCCGCAGCGCGCATCATCGGCAAAGCCGCTGCAGTTGTGTGAAAAGCAGAGGACATGTTGATTGCAATAATCGCGTCCCACTTCTCAACGGGAAATTCGTCAATCGGGGCGACGTGCTGGATGCCCGCATTGTTGATCAGAATATCGCAAACGCCCGCTTTCTCGATCAAGGCACGGCACTGATCGCCCTTTGACATATCTGCCTGAATATAGCGTGCCTCGACGCCGTGATCTTTGGCGATCTGAGCGGCAATAGCATGATCTTCTTCACGATCCGTGAATG
>Ga0115570_10003605_pt1 | contig 11377 bp, 10 predicted proteins | sample COGITO_mtgs_1205_3_FD_87294 | JGI IMG/M metagenome (GOLD analysis project Ga0115570, IMG submission 87294) | Pelagic marine microbial communities from North Sea - COGITO_mtgs_120524 | ecosystem: Environmental > Aquatic > Marine > Epipelagic | place: Germany:Helgoland, sampling site Kabeltonne... | reverse complement strand
TCGAGTATGGCTTGCGGATCCTCGCTACGGGGGTTATCGCTGGTGAGCGTCAGCACATCACTGCCCGCGTAGGCGGCACTCGCCATCTTCGGACGCTTGCCGGCATCACGGTCACCGCCACAGCCTAGGATCACCCATAACTTACCGCCACGCACCTGCGCCGTCCGCTGTAGAGCGGCCAAGGCCTTCTCGACAGCATCCGGGGTATGCGCATAGTCCACATAGACCGCCGACTCGCTTGGGTTTTCATGAACCGCCTCCAAGCGTCCCGGCACACCGGGCAGTGACTGACAGGCGTCCACCGCATCACGCAGCGAATAGCCCAAACTGCGTAAGGTTGCGACAACCGCCAATAAATTGTCGACGTTGTATTGGCCCACAACCGACCAATGTGCATCGCAGGTTTCTTGGGCCTCATGCACGCGCACGTGCACACCTTGGGTGGTTTCTTCCGCCTGCGATACATAGATACGCGGCAAGTCCGCTACCGCCGTGCGATCCGAAATCTGTGCAACCGTCCACAGTGCCAATTGCGGATGACTCTGCGCCAAGCGCGCCGCCAGTTCGCGGCCATGCGCGTCGCCTACATTCACGACAGCTGTTTTCAGGTCAGGCCAATCAAACAGCTTTTCTTTGGCTTTGGCATAGGTTGCCATATCGCCGTGGTAATCCAAATGGTCTTGGGACAGGTTGGACCAGATAGCGGTTTGAATATGCACGCCGTTTAGTCGGTGCTCTTCAATACCGATACTAGAGGCCTCAACTGCGCAGGCACGCACACCGTCGACATGCATCGCTGATAGGCCTGCTTGCAAACGGACAGGATCTGGCGTCGTGAGTCCCGTGTCCATCAAGGCACTGGGCATCCCCATGCCGAGTGTGCCAGCGATACCGCACGACTGGCCCCGTACCCGCAACGCCTGTGACAACCACCACGCGATGCTTGTTTTTCCGTTGGTTCCCGTGACGGCGATCACCTCCATAGCGGCGCTCGGATCACCATAAAACGTCGCGGCAATAGGACCTGCCATCGCCTTTAGACCACGCACAGCACGCACCCTCGGATCGCTCTGCATTGTGGGCGATAGGCCGCTATCGGCCAAGCCATCGGCCTCCACCAACACGGCCACCGCACCTGCCTTAAAGGCTTGGCCAACATACGCTCTCGCGTCGCTGGCGTAACCTGGCCAAGCGATGAATGCATCGCCCGCCGCCACTTGGCGACTATCGGTACATAGCCGGCGTGCGTTGCACGTGTGCAGCCAGTCGGCGATCGCATGGGGCGTGCTCACAACGACTCCTTCACACCCGTGGCGTTGATATTCGGCTTCACGGTTTGGTCAGGCGTGACGCCCATGATGCGCAAGGTGTTTTGAACCGTTTGACTAAATACCGGTGCGGCCACAATGCCCCCATAGAAGCCGCCTTTTTTTGGCTCGTCTATCACCACACCCACGACGATGCGCGGTGACTCTACTGGGGCAAAACCGACAAAGAATCCACGGTATTTTTTGTTGGAATAGCGCTTTCCCTCGACTTTTCTCGCGGTCCCTGTCTTACCCGCCACGGAGTAGCCAAGGGTTTGCGCACGCGGTGCCGTCCCCTCATCACCTGTCGCGAGCAACAACATGTTGCGTATGTCAGCGGCGACCTTGGAGCTGAAGACGGTCGTTCCTTTGACCGGTTCCATTGTTTTTAAAATCGTCGTGGGAACGATATCGCCGTCGCGCGCGAACACCGTATACGCCCGCGCCAACTGGAACAGCGACGTTGACAGGCCATAGCCGTAACTCATAGTCGCCTTCTCAACCGTACGCCAGGCGTCGTACCCGCGCAGTCGACCCACTGCGGCACCGGGAAAAACCGTTTCGGGCTTTTGCCCAAAGCCGACATCGGTGTACATCTGCCACATCGCCTTTGCTGGCAGGCCTTCAGAAATTTTGACGGTGCCGACATTACTGGATTTCTGAATAATCTCACTCACCGTCAATGGGCCATGGGGAGATGAATCGCTGATACGGTGTCTACCGACGCTCATGTAGCCGGGTGCGGTTTGATACACCGTGGTGGGAGTAACCAGTCGACGCTGCAGCGCCAGTCCAATGGTGAAGGGCTTCACGGTTGAGCCAGGCTCAAAGGTGTCGGTCATGGACCGGTTACGTAACACCGACCCGGTGCGGGTGCGGCGGTCACTTGGGCTGTAGCTGGGGTAATTGGCCAGCGCAAGCACCTCGCCAGTGCGAACGTCAAGCACCACGACGCTGCCGCCAATCGCATCGTGCTTTTCAACGGCTGCGCGCAGTTGGTCGTAGGCAAGAAACTGAACTTTGCTATCGATAGACAGTTGAATGTCTTCGCCATTAACTGGCTGCACAATATCGCGCAGGTCCTCGATGATGGAACCCATGCGGTCTTTGAGCACACGACGTGAACCGGGGTGTCCCGTGAGTGCGCCGTTAAACGCCAACTCAGCACCGTCTATGCCCTTGTCCTCGATATTGGTGAAGCCGACCACATGGGCCGCCGCCTCGCCCTCGGGGTACTCACGCTTGTACTCCTTGGTATCCGAAACGCCTTTGATACCGAGCGCCTTGATCTTGTTGCGTATCTCTGGGCTAACCTGACGCTTCAGGTAGACGAAGCCATCACTGGACCGCGCTATGCGCTTGTCCAAAGCCGATTTCGGCATGTCAAGCAAGTTGGCCAACGCACCTAAAGCGGGGTGTTTTGCATCCGCACCATCCGCCCAAATACCGTATGCGGCGACACTACTGGCAAGAATGAGACCGTTGCGATCCAAAATGCGTCCCCGACTTGGCGGTAACTCAATGTTTCTCGCAAACCGCGCCTCGCCTTGGCGCTGAAAGAAATCGTTGTCTAGCACCTGCACGTAGACGGCACGGCCCGCAAGACCTAGAAATGCCGCAGCCAACACCGCCAAAATAAAGCGGCTACGCCAAACCGGCGTGCGCGATGCGAGCAAGGGGCTCGCACTGTAGGCGATGCTGCGTCGCTTCACTGCGTGTCCCCGCTTGGCTGGCTCACGTAAGCCGTGATGGAGGGATCCGGTGTCCGCATCTTCAGACGATTAACCGCAATGGATTGCACGCGCGATGGGCTGACCTCGGCTCGCCGCTGCACACGCAATTGCTCGTAATCCACCATTAGCTGACGGGCACGCGCGCTCTGCTGGTCAACTGCAGTGTAGAGGCGTCGCGAGTCGTATTGGGTATTGATCACCACCACGGACGTCGCCAAGATAGCGAGGATCAATGCCACGTTGATACGAATCATAGGGGTGTCTCCGTCCGCTCCGCCACACGCATCACTGCACTGCGGGACCGCGGGTTATGCGACACCTCTTCCGCACTCGCCTTGACACGCCCCAACGCTTTCAAGCGCAATGGTGTTGACGGTGCAAAGAGTGCACGACGATCGACGACCTCCCGGGAATGGCCGGCGATAAACTGCTTGACGATGCGATCTTCCAACGAATGAAAGCTGATAACGACCAAGCGTCCACCCGGACGCAACAGACGCAAACTCGCGCTCAGCGCCTGCTGTAGCTCCTCAAGCTCGGCGTTGATGAAAATCCGAAAAGCCTGAAATGTCCGCGTTGCAGGGTCCTTGCCCGGCTCGCGGGTTTTGACCGCGCTAGCCACGACTTGGGCCAGTTCAAGGGTGGTTCGAATAATGCCCCGTTCCTGTCGGCGACGATCAATCGCCTTTGAAATCTGTACAGCAAACCGTTCTTCGCCATAGTCACGAATCACCTCCGCAATGGATTCAGGGGTTGCGTCTACCAACCACTGCGCCACACTCTGGCCACGTGTGGTGTCCATGCGCATGTCGAGTGGTCCGTCATGACGGAAAGAAAAGCCGCGTGTCGGATCATCGATTTGAGGTGAGCTCACGCCCAAGTCCATCAACAAACCATCCACACTGGCTTCAGGTAAATCAGAAATGGTGTGGAATGCTTGATGGCGTATCGCGAAACGCGAATCACGCCACGTTTGCGCGAATGCCACGGCCTCCAGGTCGCGGTCGACGCCCAGCAGGTGTCCATCGGGGCCAAGACGTTGCAATATCAGCGCGGCATGGCCACCGCGGCCAAAGGTGCCGTCAATGTACGTACCGCTCGGCTTTATAGACAGTGCATCAACGGCCTCATTCAGTAGCACCGTGTCATGTGTCCAAGTGGTCGTTGTGGTGGTCGCGCTCACTTCGTGACCCTCAAAAAGAGAAATCCTTGAACACATCAGGCATCTCGCCCTTCATGGCATCCGCCTCATGCGCCGCGTAGGTCTGGGCGTCCCACAGCTCGAAGTAGCTGCCCATGCCCAACAAAATCACCGACTTATTGATACCCGCCGCATCACGCAGCTCTGGCGAGATCAGGGCGCGGGATGTGCCGTCCAATTCAACGTCGGAGGCGTTACCTAGGAAAATACGCTTCCACCACTGTGCCTGCATGGGTAACGCAGCGATGCGTGATCGAAATACCTCCCACTCGGGTCGGGGAAAAAGCATGAGGCATCCATGCGGATGCTTGGTAATCGTCAGGCAACCTTGCGCACTCGCCTGTAGCACGTCGCGATACCGCGTCGGCATAGACAGCCGCCCCTTGGCATCGAGGTTGATTGATGAAGCACCCTGAAACACAGTCAATAATTCCTAAAAAACACTTTTCACCACTTAATTGCACTTTTTCACACTTTATCAGGAAAAGCGGGCAACACAAGCGTCTTATGTGTTTTTTTTCAATGGAATCAATGACTTAGGATGTCTTCTGCATTAATAATTAGAAAAAAATATTCAAAATAATGAACAACTTACCGATGGCTATGAAAGTGACTTGTCAGGAGATACCGAGGAAATCGTATGAGGAAAAATCACGCTTTGCGTAGGCAATTTGAGACTTTAGAGGCCCACGCACCCGCTCAGTCGCAAAAAAGGCCGCGAATGCGGCCCTATGCACACGTGTCCACTGCGCGCCTTAATCACCGTAGAGCTTTTGCTTCAACTCACGGCGCTGTTGCGCTTCTAAAGACAAGCTCGCCGTCGGCCTTGCCAACAAACGACCCACACCAATCGGCTCACCAGTCTCGTCACAAAATCCATAATCTCCGCTGTCGATAGCCAGAATCGATTGCTGGATTTTCTTTAAGAGTTTGCGTTCGCGGTCACGGGTACGCAACTCCAACGCGTGCTCTTCCTCAATCGTGGCACGGTCAGCGGGGTCGGGTACGACCGATGAATCTTCACGCAGGTTCTCTGTTGTTTGGCCAGCATTGGCCAAAATGTCATCTTTTAGTTGGACGAGTCGCGCTCGGAAAAATGCCAATTGGACGTCGTTCATGTACTCGGCGTCGGACATCGCTAACAAATCGGCGTCGGTTAAGTCGAGCAGTTCTTTGGTCTTCCAATTATTCGCTCGCTTGGGATCTTTTCTGATGGGTGCGGGAACGGTAACAGTCATAACAGGGGTGTTGTCTTGAATAAATGTGGCTTTGGCTGCATCCGGTGCATGTGAAGGCGCCATTTCGGCGTCACTCATACTCGGCGCAATCGGTTTACTGTTTGCACGCTTGCGCCCAGGCTTCTTAGGCTCCTCTTTGGGCGTCGCAGCGGGTTTTGCGGGTGGCGCCACCTTTTTTGTGGCGACTTTCGCGACGGGCTTAGGTGAGGCTTTCGGGGCTATCGCTGTCTTAACGGGCGTTTTGCTCGCGGTCGGCTTGGCGCCCTTCGCGGGTTTTGCGGGTTTCGCAGACACGGCGGGCTTGGTTGCCGCCTTGGCCGCCACCTTCGTCACGGTCTTTGCCGTCGGTTTTGTCTTCGGAGCGGTCTTTCCGGCGGCGTTTGTAGGCGCTTTTGTTGTTGCCTTAGTTGGTGCTTTTGCAGTTGCTTTTACGGTTGCTTTAGTCGGTGATTTTGCTGGTGCCTTTGCGCTCACTTTTGGGGATACTTTCGTGGGAGCTTTGACGGTCGGTTTTGGGGAGATTGGTTTTTTAGCAAGCGCTGTTTTCGTGGACTGACCCACTACCGACTTTGCCTTCGCCACCGCTTTTACAGCGGTCTTTTTGGGCGCGGCGGTTTTAGGCGCCGATTTCTTTACCGCTGCTGGTTTGGCCGATGCTTTTTGTGCAAGGGGTTTGACGACGGCTTTGGGCTTGACTTTGGGTTTGGACGCGACCTTTTTGGGGGCAACTTTTGCCGCTGCTTTTACCGGCTTAGCGACCTTTTTAGCGGGCACGGCAGACGTCTTTTTCTTGACGGCCACGGTATTTTTTTTAATGGCTGGCATGGTTGTCTCTCTCCTATTTCAGCTTTGGCAAACCAATCGCAGGCGTTGTTATAACCGCTTTGTGTGACAAATCCGTTATCTTCTTGGTATTTAAGGCTTTAACACCAAAAAAATAGGTCTTTTCCCTAAATCAATGCCTGATCTAAACCTTGGACCAAGATATCTTTCGGCAGGTCAATGCCGATGAAGACCATCTTGCTTTCGCGTTGTTCGCCCATGGCCCACTCTGGTCCCAAGTCGCTACCCATCAGTTGGTGAACGCCTTGGAAGATCACCTTACGGGTGGTGCCCTTCATATTCAAGACCCCTTTGTACCTGAGCATCTTGGGGCCATAAATTTGAACAACCGCACCCAAGAACTCCTCTAGCTTTGCGGGGTCGAAGGCACGTGAGCTTCGGTAGACAAAGCTCTTTACATCGTCATCGTGATGGTGATGGTGGCCATGCGCATGATCGTGGTCGTGGGATGGGTGGTCACAGTGTTCGCCGTGCACATGATCATGATCATGGGCATCTTTGTGCCCAGACTTACCGTGTCCCGTGCCCTTTAAGAACTCTGGGTCAATGTCCAGCGTTGCGTTGAGGTTAAACCCGCGCAAGTCAAAGAACTCCTTGATGGCGACCTCCCCAAAGTTCACGGGGCGAATCGGCGCGCGCGGGTTCATGTGCTTCAAACGATGGGTTAACGCATCGACGTCCGCCTCACTAACCAAGTCGGCTTTGCTGATAAAAATTTGGTCAGCGAATCCAACTTGACGGCGCGCCTCTTGGCGGTCGTTAAATTGCCCCGCTGCGTGCTTGGCATCAACGAGCGTGATCACCGCATCCAAGAGGTACTGCTCGGCGACCTCGTCGTCCATGAAGAATGTCTGTGCCACGGGGCCGGGATCAGCCAAACCAGTGGTTTCAATGACGACGCGGTCAAAGTTGATTTCGCCCTTGCGTTTGCGCTCTGCGAGGTCTTGCAAGGTGGTGCGCAAATCCTCACGGATGGTGCAACACACGCAACCGTTACTCATTTGGATGATGTTTTCAGTGACGTCACTCACCAAAATATCGCTGTCAATATTTTCCTCACCGAACTCGTTCTCGACAACAGCAATTTTGTGGCCATGGGCCTCACCCAAAATGCGCTTCAAAAGCGTGGTCTTACCGGATCCGAGAAAGCCCGTGAGTATCGTTGCAGGAATAAGCGCCATGGTGTACGGCGGGGCGCTAGCCCCGCGTCTAATAAAGAGACAGAGGGCGCTTAGTTTAATTCATTGAAGAAGTCCTTGCCTCGGTCGACTCAGGGGCGCAAGTAGACGTAACCCTCTCTGGCTTGCAATCTGGCCACTTCCGCCACCCCGGACGGCACCACTTGCGCCTCTAGCGGTAGGGTGCTGGCGTCAATTTTTCGCCCTACAAGGGTGTTGTTACAGGCACGGAAGGACACATTCTCGGTGGCCAGACCAGAAATCAAGCCCTCAAAGCCACCGCCAGCTGGCGTCTTGGCCCCTGGCAGCATGAAGTCAATGCCTTTGCCGTGACCGATCACCACAATCTGAGCTGTTGGATCGGCATTTAAGTGGTTTCGGATATTGCGCATGGCCCGCGCCGCCTGCTCTATGCCATCACTCAGGTGATAGACCACCTTGATGGGCTCCGCCGCCTGCGCCAAAAAACCCACTGCCAGTAAGCACCCCATGAGGGCCGTTTTAAACCATTGCGTCATGTCAAATATCTTTCTGTAAATGCCTTGAGGATAGGCGTCGTCAATCGAACCCAAGCTTATGACGATTTCTTTGCTTTGGGGTGGGCTTGGTCATATATCTTTGCGAGGTGCTGGAAATCCAGCCGCGTGTAAATCTGTGTGGTGCTGATACTGGCGTGGCCGAGCAACTCTTGGACGGCTCGCAGGTCCCCGCTAGACTGCAAGACATGACTTGCGAATGAATGCCGCAGCATATGCGGGTGCACGGGCGTCGCCATACCCGCAAGTTGCCCGCGCTCCCGCAAACGCAGTCTGACGTGCTGTGGCGATAAACGCCCCCCGCGCTGATTCACAAAAACCGCCGAGGATGTTGCGGCCGGTCCCAACCAGCTTTGGCGGGCCTCCAGCCATTCAGACAATGCGTGCAGCGCCGGTTGGCCGACGGGGACACTGCGCCATTTGGCCCCCTTACCCAACACATGCACCTCACCCCCCTCCCCCGATGCACCGTCCCCTCCTTCCACCCAGCCCCTAGCGGCCTGACTGGCGACGACATCTAAACCCAACAGCTCAGATAGACGCAAACCACAGCCGTAAAGCAACTCGACCATGCAGCGGTCACGTAATTCCAGAACGGGGGCGTGCCTGTCATCCGTTCGGCGGTAATCAGCGAGTTGCACCGACTCATCCACCGCGAGTGCTTTGGGCAATGGCTTCGCCGCTTTGGGCGCGCGAACATCAATAACCGGGTTGGCTTTCACAACACCACGGCCACCCAACCACTTATAGAAACCACGCCAACTCGACAGGATGCGGGCGATACCACGGCCATTCCGCCCTGCCGCATTCAAACCACCCACCCAGCGACGGACGTGTGCGGGTTGCACCGCTATCACGGCCACTGGCACACGGTCTGCGAGCACCTGAAGCAACGCCAAATCCGACTGGTACAGCGTATGGGTACGCGCACTCAAGCGCTTTTCGAAACGAATGTAATCAAGGTAGGCCTGCATGGGCGCACCGAGCGCATCCGACGCAAGCGGTGATGCGACCACTGGCTCATGCATGCCCGGTGTCCAGTTCAAACATCGCTGTCTCCGATCTCGTGGTTTGCCGTCTCTCGTTCATCACGCCGTATGCCGCAAGCGATGCCGCAAAATAGGCACAGATGGCTAGGGCAGCAACCGACTCAGGGCCGCACTGGCTTGCATGCTGATGCGTTCCAGAAAAAGTGTCCCCATGTCAGCCGTGAAGCGGTCCTCAGCGTCCGAGGCCAGCACCAGCAGGCCAAAAACGGGGGCATCGGTAGATCGCCGCAGTGGCACAACGGCCATGGACATCACGGTATCACCGTCGGGCAACCAGTTCAAAATCGGCAAATCTCGGCGCACGCCGCAGTAGGGCTCGGTGAGCATGTCCGCATAGGTTTTGACCGCATTTTCAACCGGCGCAGCAAACCCGCTACCCTGGTACTCTGGGGACACCCCCCAGATGCGCAAGGCATGCTGCGGGATCTCGTAAATACGCGCCAGCCCCTGCGTGGCCACATCCACTAGGGTGGTCGCATCACGCGCAGTGAGTAGTTCACACGTCCAGTCTTGCAACTTGTCGGCGATCGTGACATTGCTCTGCCCATAGCGAATCATTTGGGCGGCTTTTAGCTCTAAGTCACGCACCTTCCCACGCAAAATTTCGGCCTGTCGCTCTTGCAAACTAATGGCGCGGTGGCTATGCGGACTCGTCAACTGCACCGTGCTCAGTACGTCCAAATGACGCTCGAAAAAACCGGGCGTATTGGTAAGGTACTCGGCAATATCGTCTTCGGTAATCGGGGGCAAAGAATTGGCACTCATAGGTTCACACTTTACTTTTACACAGAGGGGTCAGCGCGGGGATATTTTGCCTTGCGGCGCGCCATATGTTCATAGTCTAAATGCATGTCAGGTCGTGTTCATTCGCGTTCAGGGATTACAATGCGCCCCTCAAACACGGTCGTGGCCGGGCCACTCATCCAAACGGGGTGCCCCAATCCATCCCAAACAATGTGCAACACCCCACCACGCGTCTCGACGTGTACGCTCGCGTCAAGGAGGCCCCAGCGAATCCCGGCCACCACGGCCGCACACGCGCCCGTGCCACAGGCCAAGGTCTCGCCTGCACCGCGCTCGAAAACACGCAGCTTGATGCGGTCACGTCCCACCACCTGCATAAACCCGGCGTTCACACGGTTGGGAAAGCGCTCATGCGACTCCACCCACGGGCCCCACTCATGTACGGGCGCATGCGCCACATCCCCCACCACCTGCACCGCGTGCGGGTTACCCATAGAGACCACGCCCACCGACATTTCGGCAGGCCAGTTGCCATCGCCTATCCGCGTGGCGATCTGGGGAGAGCCAGACGCAGCCGTTGCATCTAAGGTGTAGGCCGTCCAATTGCCAACCGGCTCTGGTGGCAGATCGGTGGCATTAAACGGGACACGCGCCACGTCAAATTCGGGCGCGCCCATGTTGACCCGTACCTGCTGATCGGCATCCTCAGTAAGCTCGATCGTGCCATTTGCCACCTGTACCCGAACCGTGGTTTTGTCGGTCAGTCCATGGCTTCGGACATAACGCACAAAACACCGCGCACCGTTGCCGCAATGTTCCACCTCGCCACCATCGGCGTTATGAATCACATATGAAAAGTCGACGTCGTCCGAGGCGGGCTGGCGCACTGACAGTATCTGATCCGCACCGATGCCAAAGTGCCTATCTGCAAGAAAGCGGTACTGCGCCGCACTCAAACCAAGCACTCCCTGTGTCTCGTCTAAAACGACAAAATCGTTCCCGGCGCCCTGCATTTTTGTAAATTGAATCTGCATACCCCATTATCTCGCGCAACGCAGATTGCGCAAAACGGGGGCTCAAAAACGCCGACACCGGACAGTCGCCCGTCAAACACCCCGGGCGTTTGTTTAACGGCAAAATAGCAGGTATGCCACGACAAGACATGCAACTTCATCCCGCGCGCACGCCCGCAGCCACGCGCGCCGCCGCAACCGTTATTTTGCTGCGCGACAGCCCCCAGGGTATGGAGGTCTTGATGACCCGGCGGTCAAGCACGGCCAGCTTCGCACCCAGTGCATATGTCTTTCCTGGCGGCGGCATTGACCGTGCGGACGCTGATGCGCACGCGAACCTGCCCTCACGCACAGGTAACGACAGCGTACGGTTTAGGGAAACGCAACCCGATGACTTGCGCACCGCGGCGCTCGCAGCAATACGCGAGAGCTTTGAGGAACTAGGGGTCTTGCTCGCAACCAACGCGCAAGGAGACTGGGCCACAGACGCGGACATCGCGCAGATTGATCGCACCGGTGATTTTTATGCACAGTG
>Ga0115570_10003571_pt1 | contig 11438 bp, 10 predicted proteins | sample COGITO_mtgs_1205_3_FD_87294 | JGI IMG/M metagenome (GOLD analysis project Ga0115570, IMG submission 87294) | Pelagic marine microbial communities from North Sea - COGITO_mtgs_120524 | ecosystem: Environmental > Aquatic > Marine > Epipelagic | place: Germany:Helgoland, sampling site Kabeltonne... | reverse complement strand
TAAAAAAAGATAAAAGGGCCTAGCTCCTGACCAATATAACATTGGGAAAATAACACTGACCATCACGAGTGCAGTTCCTAAATCTGGCTGATTTAAGACAACTAATGATGGAAATAATGCAATTAAAATTGGAATTAGGATCGATTTAAAATATTGAATATTTATAGCATTATCAGATAAATACCTAGCTAACGCAATCACAGTAAATATTTTAGCAAATTCACTTGGTTGAAAATTAAAAGGCAAACCAATATTGAGCCACCTGTAAGTACCCGCATGAGTAGCACCAAAAAATGGGAGGATTACCAATATTATCCCGAGACTATAGATTACGTAAGCATATTTATGGATTAAATATTTTGGTGTAAGAAACGCAATTAAAAAACCGGCAAAAGCAAAAATCAAGAAAAACAATTGTTTGAAAAACGGATTTTGGACGATAGATGGACTTTGATAAGAAATACTACTAAGCGCGACAAGGCCAATAGAACTTAACAAAGATGCAGAAAAAATTATTTTCCATGGAGTCTCAATAATATTTAGTTTTTTAAAATTAATCATCTTGATGCAAATCGAGAATTTTCAATTATTTTTTCAAAAACTTTCTTTGCCAAGGGAGCGGCAACTGCTCCACCAGAACCTGCATTCTCCAACAAAATAACTATTGAATACTTTTTCTCGTTATAATCTGCCCAACCTACAAACCAAGCATGATTATCTCCATGGGGGTTTTCTGCTGTACCCGTTTTCCCGAAAACTAAAAAATCATTAAAATTTGGATCAGATTTTTTACCAGTTCCGTTACTACTTATTATTGCAGATCTTAGGCCATTATGTATGCTACTCCATATATCAGAAGATAGTTCAGGCTTTACATTTTGAGGTAAATTATCTACAAATACAAAATGACTATTTGGCGAACTACCTTTTGTAGATAATAAATTAATATAATTTAAAACTTGAATTGGAGTCACTAAAAGTTCGCCTTGACCAATAGCCAAATTTAATAGAACACCCCTGCTCCAACCAGACTTACCATATCTTTTTGACATATAACTTTTATCAGGAACTAGACCACTAGACTCGTTAGGTATATCTATATTTGTCTTTGAACCAAATCCAAATTGATTGAAAGTATCATACAAATTTTCTAAGCTAAGCTCAGTTACAGTCTTGTAAAAATACACATCACAAGACACTGACATTGCTTCTACTAGATTTAGACTGCCATGCCCCTCAGTAAACCAACAACCAAAAATCCTGTCACCAAACTGATAAAACCCTGGACAATGATACTTATTATTTTTATCAAAATTGTCTTGTTTTAGCAGTGCCGCCTGGGTAATCATTTTGACTATTGAACCAGGTATGTACGTACCTTGTATATATCTATTAAGAAGAGGTTTATCCTGATTATTGCTCATGTCCTTCCAATTAGATTCTGTTATTAATCCAGTAAAGAAATCAGGCGAGTAATCAGGCGCACTAGTCGCTGCTAATACACCACCAGATAAAGGGTCTCCAACTAATATCACACCTTTTTTATCAGTCATTAAGTTTTCGCAAAATAATTGCAGCTGCAAATCTATTGTAGTTCTTATATTGCTCCCAGGAATAGGTCTTGTATCATCTAATTCTGAAGCAGTTCCCACTTCGCGACCAGATGCATTGACCTCATAAAAAGAGGTACCTCTTTGACCCATTAAAAAAGCTTCATATTGTTTTTCTAAGCCAGACCAACCAACTAAATCACCAAGTTCATAAGCAGCTTTGTTTTTAAGATTTTTTCTAATCGACCTATCAATTTCTTTTACGTAACCAAATAAATGAGCAGACCTAACTCCATTGGGAAAAAACCGCTCAGGAATTTGATCATAATAAACACCTTCAAGGTTTAATTTATTTTCTTCGAGATTTCCAAGTTGCAAAAAATTCATATCCTTTGCAAGTCGAGTAGGAATAAATCGACCCCTGTAATATTTTTTATAGTTTGAATGAATAATACTAGAATCAGATTCAATATAGTCTGCAATTAGTTTAAACTGACTACCTTTATCTTTCATTTCACCTGGAATCGCAGTCAAAACATAAACAGGATAATTATCAACAAGTATTTCTCCATCTCTAGCCAAAATCAATCCCCTTGGAGCATTTTTATTTACTTTTCTTATTCTATTCGTATTTGATTTCAATCTATAAATTTCATGTTCAACGATTTGAATTTGGAAGTATCTAGCACCAAGCAATAGCAACATAAACCAGGCGAATGACCTGGCAATGAAAAATTGCCTACTTGAAACTAAATTATCTGATTTAAGCATGTTATCTTTAAATTTTGTAAAGAGGTACCATTATTTGTAAAATACCAAGAAAGACCAAAGTGTAAAGTGATGTTGCCAACCATTTTATCAAAAACTGGGTGGGTTCATCTACAAGTAATTGCTGGTAAACAACTAAAGAAAATATTAAAAATTGACAAAGAATAATAAAAACCCATAATGAACTAAAATATAATTTGTTAAGTTTTTCATTTTGACCTTTTAAAAAAGCGCTAGAGTATCCAGTGACCGTATAAACAAGAGGCGTCAACCCAAAGAATTGATTTGTACCAGATGATAAATCAATAAACAAACCTATGAAAAAGCCAAATAACGTACCCACTAAACCACCATTTTTTATGGATATGTAAAGCAGAACAATTAAACAAAAATCTGGATCGATAGTACCCAAAGAGAAAAATTCCGATGTCCACGATTGAAAGAGAAATGTAACAAATATTATAATAAAATATTGAAAGACTATCATTTGTTTTCAATTACAACAAAAACGTTTTGAATTGATTCAAAATCATTTTGAATTTTCACATTAACAACTTTTTGATAACTACCTCTTTCATCATATACGCCTGAGACTATACCAACAGGTAATTTTTCAGGATATATATTACTGAAGCCTGAAGTGATTACCCTGTCACCTATATTTATATCAACATTCTTTTGCACTTCATATACTCTGCATGTATTATCTCGAGACCATCTTAAAATTCCAACAGCACCACTCGGCATAATTCGAACACTTAATCTAAAATTATTGTCAGATATAGATTGTACTATTGAAGACTTTTTTCCAACTACAACGGTTTTACCTATTACGCCATCGGGTGTAAGGACTGCTTGATTAGGCATAATATTATTTAAAGAACCTACATCCAGAGTCAAAGACTTAACATTCGTCTGAATACCTTTATTAATAATGCTTGCTGGAATAATTTTTAGCCTTGTTTCTCTTTTAAAATTTAGAAGATCTCTTAAATTTTTATTTTCATCAGCAGCATATAAAATTGACTCTAGCTGTAGATTGAGTTGAAGGTTTTTTTCTCTAAGATATTGATTTTCCTCGTTAACAATAGCAAGTGATTTAACTTTTACTAATGGCGTTGAAAGAAAAGAAACCAAGTCCGAAGAGAATCCCCTAATCACACTCATTTCATCATTATTGCGATTAAAAAGCAGAGCAAAAGAAAAGAAAAGAGCAACGGCAAAAACAAAATGATCTTTGTTTTTAATTAAAAATAACAGAAGGTTGCGCATGAACAACCTCTAGAGTAGAACCGCCTCATATTTTTTCAAGTCTTCTAAGACCATTCCTGTGCCCCTAACAACAGATAATAATGGGTCTTCAGCAACATTAACTGGAACATTAGTTCTTTCTCTAATTATTTGATCTATACCCTTTAGTAGACTCCCACCACCAGCTACAATGATGCCCCTCTCTAAGATATCAGCAGCTAATTCAGGAGGTGTTTGTTCTAAACATCTTTTGACAGCTTCTACTATTGCATTCACAGGGTCTTTTAGAGCTTGCCTGATTTCATCTGAACTCACTTCAATCGTTTTGGGAATACCTGTGACTAAATCTCTTCCCCTAACGGATATTTCCGTTGAGTTCATTTGCATAGCTGAACCAACAGATTTTTTAATCGACTCACTCATTCCAAGACCAATTTCAAGCTTATGCTCATTTCTAAACCATTGCAGTATACACTCATCCATTTCATCACCAGCAATGCGAATTGTTTCTTTAGTAACTACGCCATTCAAAGATATAACGGCAATTTCAGTCGTTCCTCCACCTATGTCAACAATGATATTTCCTATTGGCTGGCTTATATCAAGACCAATACCAATGGCCGCTGCAACAGGCTCCTCAATTAGATAGACTTCCCTCGCATTAGCTCTCTCTCCAGATTCTTTAACCGCTCTTCTTTCAACCTCGGTCACACCTGAGGGCACACAAATTACCATACGCGGTCTAGCCATACGGCTAAAATTAATCTTGTTTATAAAACCTTGAAGCATCCCATCAGTCATTTTAAAATCAGCTATAACGCCATCTTGTAAGGGCCTAACGGTTTCTAAGTCTCGATGTGTTCTTCCAAGCATAGCTTTTGCCTCATCTCCAACAGCTACAATCTGGTCATCATGTATCGTTCTAGCAACAATTGAGGGTTCATTGATAACAACGCCCTTTCCTTTTAACCAGATAAGCGTATTAGCAGTACCAAGATCAATCGCGATATCTCCAGATATCCAATTAACAATGTTTGAAAGTGATTTTTTATTCATTTTATAAAATTTTGCACGAAAAAACGCATTTCAATCTAACGATTATTCATGAAATAGCTTATTTAAATTTTTTATAAAAATTTAAAAATTAGGCCCGATAAATGGCTTATCTAACTTAAAATCTCCAAACCCATTCTGGTCTTTAAAAACGAACTGTTTATTTAGCCTATTGTAATACCAGGCTTGATAAATCGAAGTATTAGTGCTGGTGGCATTTGACCTTTGAATTTCATCAGGAGGACCGAAAAGTATATATATCATTCCAAAATCAGTTTCCCAACCTTCCTTCCAAGACATATTAAAATATTCATTAACATAATTAACTCTGATATAATACTCTTCCATTAGTTCGTTAATATTTGTTTCTGGCGTAGGATCTCTTTTATTCCAAAACTCAAGAAATATTTTCTCCAGCGCCTCCCCTTTCTTGCCTTTTGCTTCTTTTCTTTCATTATTTGTTAAAAGATATCTCATTTGCTGAAAAGAGGTTTCTACATTATTGACGAAGCCTGAAAGTCCAGGCTTATAAATAGAGATTTTTTTCATGACTTCTCTTTCTTTATTTGACTGTATCAGTTTAATTCCAATCTCAAGTCCCATTGTGGATAATATACTTTTATCTAATTTATATCTATGGTTAAAAAAGCCACCTGAAGTATCTTTTTTTGATATAAGAAACTTCCCATCTTCATTCATTCCTTCCATAAAACCCAAAACTTCATATGGCTCACTATCAACAAACCCAGATACAATCAAAGTAAGACCCCTATCAATGTTTGTTATCCTTTTACCTGTTATAGGGAATTCATTAACGTCAAATCCCCATTCGCCTTCAAGGTTTGCTACAATAAGAGGCTCCATTAAGGATGGTTTTTTTTTGAATTTTGAAAAATCAATTTTAATATTTTTAGAACCCTTGTTTCTTGTGTCTTTATCATAAAGCTCTGATTCTATTTCATATTTATTTTTTGCTACTGTAAAGTTTGAAAAATGTTTTCTAGTCCTTAATCTTGATTGTGTTTGAATGTAATCATCAGTGGTTATCGAATCTGTCCACATTTTTCTAAAAATACGTTTACCTTTATTATTTTTTAAAACAATGGAAACATCATATGAAGCAAAAAATGAATTATTTTTTTTTACAAATTGAAGACTTCGAAAAGGAATATCCACAAATGCTGTCACGAGGATTGAGTCTTTTGAAATAGCTCTAGAAAATTCTAATAAATTATATCTTCCAACATTACTTAAAGACTTATTTTTTTTTGAGCGCTGTCCAGAAATAAAACTGCATATAATAAGAGCTGCAATTATGCCTGATAATATTCTTTTCATCATAAGTCTTTTCTCCATTTAAACCTAATTAGACCTTCACTAGTTCCCATCCAAACATATTTACCTATTTTTTCTAAGGAATTGACTGAACCAATGAAGTCAAATTTATACTCTCTAGTTCTTTTTGATTTTAAATTTATTCTAAACATACCCTGACTAGTTCCAATAAAGCAAAATTTACCGACCACAATAAGATCAGAAACATCCAGTCCTCTATAATCAGAAGCTGGAATCACCATATCCCAAAATTTCTCTTCAATATTAAAACTAACCACGCCAATATTTGTAGCAAAATACAATAATTGGTTATCTTGAAATATTGAAGTGACGCGTGAAACAGGAAAATCTAAATAAGAGTTACCTATTGAAAGCGCATTCATAATTTGCGGGTTATTTTTATCATAAAGATATATTCCAGTTCTAGAAGCAACCCAGACACCAAACTCATTTAATAATAAATCATTTACAGGATGATTATAAAAAAGATATTCAAAACCCATTGGCTCTTCTCTTTTAGATTTTCGATTAATTTGTCTTATACCATAATAAGACCCAATCCATACATAATTAGAATCTCCTACCATAGAGGTTATATCACTATTTGGTATACCCCTATCTTCTCCCAGTGTGCGCCAAAAATTATCTGGCTTATCAAAAACCAGAATGACGCCATTGCCTCCAACCCAAAGAGTATTTTCAAAATCATAGAATGAATAAACCTCTGTAAGGTTCATATTCACAGTAACATCAAAATCATAATGGTCAGTCTGAAAATTTCGGGTATTTAACCTCGTCACACCCCTGCCAATATCATAGCCTTTTGATCCTATCCAAAGATTATTTTCATTTTGAAACAATGCATTTATGTTGGAACCTCTAATACCAAATTCTGTTGGGAAGATTGCTTCCATCGTCTTGTCTCCTTGGAAAAGTGTACCGTCAGAAGTTCCTATCCAAACATCATTATGCTTTCCAATTAAACCACTAGTAATATCGATGTATCTACCATAGCCGTCTATTAGTTTTGAACCAGACGCCATCCAGCCAGACATTAGAGCATAATTATTCATAATAGTAGCGATGTCAGCTTGCTCATAATAGTTGGTACTACTCCAAGAAATATTTATTTCATCTGGCCTAGGATAAATTCCCGCTAATATGCCAGAAGATTTGTCTAATTTAACGTAAACGGCGTTTGCCTTTGCCCAAACATAATTTTCAGAATTCCCAATCTGACTAATATTATCATTATTCCTTAGACCTATATCTACAAAATCAATATATCGCCAGTCTCCCTCTCTTGTAAATGAATACTGAAGCGCACCTACAGATGCAGCCCATAGGATACCAGTATTTTGATCAAAATGAACACTGCTGATACTATTGTTTTTTAATCCTTGAGCCGAGGTAATGGGAAAGTCATATTGATTGCTGTACAAGTTGTAACGATAAATACCACCATGACTAGTGCCCACATATAAGAATTCAAAACCCTCTGATAATGAATTAATTCTACCAGGTTCCTTGAAAAGTAACCAGTCAAAAGGCCTATATCGAGCACTAGGTTGAGCAAAAGAGATAGCAAAAAATAAAAAGAAATATAGACCTATATGAAAGTAGCATTTCTTATTTATAGCCATTTATTAATCCATATTATAATGATGAGAAAAAATCTCTTTCAATGAATCTACACTTATAGGAAAAACACCTATCTCTTCACATACTCTTCCAGCAGCTAAATTTGCAATAGTAGATGATTCAAGAGGGTCAAGACCACAAAGGTCATTTATAGCGAAGGTAGCAATAACGGTATCACCAGCACCTGAGACGTCATAAACATTTCGAGCCTTCGTAGGAATTTGATTATGCTGACCATTATGATATAAAGACATTCCCTCAGCTCCCAAAGTAAGAAGCAGAATATCGGACTCGATAAATTCTTTAAACTTAAACCCCGAATTTGGCAAATCGCCAAACTGTTTGTTGCTTACAATTGCATTATACTCTATCAAGTTAGGCTTAAATAATCTGACACCTTTAAAACATTCATAGTTATCATATTTTGGATCCACATAAACAGGTATCTCATGCTTAGATGAATAATTAATGATGTGAGAGATTATTTCTTTCGGTAAAGCACCCTTATTATAGTCTTCTATTATAATACCATCTATATCTTTGCAGCTCTTATTAAAGGCTTTGATTAATTCTTCAATCAATAAATAACTGATTTTACTAGTAGTTTCATCATCTAGGCGAACAACCTGCTTTCCATCAGCAATGATACGAGTTTTTACAATAGTAGGTCGACTTTTATCTTTAACTAGGTGTAGTTGGATATTTTCAGATTTTTGAAAACAATTTTGCAATTCTTCAGCATTTCTACCTCCTCCAGTAATACCCAGGAGCTGAACATTAGCACCAAGACCTGATAAATTCAATGCTACATTAGCAGCTCCTCCTGGCTTGAATTTTTTTTGATCTATAGCGACGATTGGAACTGGGGCCTCTTGCGATATTCTGTCTACTTTGCCATAGATATAAGCATCTAAAATAATATCCCCAATAACAAGAATATTTTTTTTAGCATATTCTTTAGAGAGCCTGTTAATATCAATTTGCATTAACTTTTTTCAGTTTGTTCCTTAATTTGAGATTTACTTCTTTTTGCAACAACCTCTTCATTTGCCGATGTTTTGGCATTTGCATTATTCGATTTATTCTTTGGTTTGATAGTTTCTGAGTTCGAAGGTTTCAGCGTTTCTAACGGTGCGGGAGGCTTCTTAATTGATACACTATTTTTACCTACTGAAGTTTGAATATCTAGACTGATAGACTTATTGCCTGAATTAGGATTTGATGAGACCGGATTTGGATTAGAAGGTGTTTCAAGATTACGATTGTGAGTGTCTATTGATTTGTTTTCAGGACTATTATTTGATTCAGGATTTTGCTTACTACTTGAGTGCCTACTAACTGAACCTCTTGACGAATTTTCAGAATTTTGATCTGATTTACCACCTTGCTTATTAACTGGAGGCTTATTGCTTGAACCTCTTGACGAATTTCCAGAGTTTTGATCTGACTTACTACCTTGCTTATTAACTGGAGGCTTATTGCTTGAACCTCTTGACGAATTTCCAGAGTTTTGATCTGACTTACCACCTTGCTTATTAACTGAGGGCTTATTGCTTGATACTCTAGCCTTTGTATTCTTTTTTTTATGATTGAAATGACCTCTTCTTCCAGGTCTTCTAGGACCACCAATCCGGTTTGATTTGGATCGAATTTTAGAAATATGACCATTATCCATAAATATAAGAACAGAAGCGAAATTTTTAACTAAATCTTCATTTGGCGTGCTAAGGATAATAGTAGTACCCAAAGTCCTATTCATTCTTCTAAGCTGCGTTCTAAACTCCTGTTCCATATTGTTTGTAATATGAACACCATATTCATCAATCAATAACACTCTTGGATCACTTTCGAGTGAAAGAACCATTCCAACCCAATGAAGCTCTCCTTTTGTAAGCGATGAGACTGATCGATCCCATAGATGCTTGAACCTAGGACTATTAAAATGCCTTTTCATAATTGTATTTGATTTCTTACCATACATTTTATTTATAATCTTTCCAACAGAAGACCCAGTACCGTAATCATCAAAACCATAGTTGTAGAAAATTTCGTCGTGCTTTAAGACCTTGCCAAACCAGTTAGTTTTATATTTGGAATTCTCAAAATAAAGCTCACCAGAAGATTGCTTTTGTGAGCCAGATAATATATCTAGAAGAGTGGTTTTACCAGAACCTGGAGGACCAACTAGCGCATAGATAGTACCTGGATGGATTTCAAGTTTTTTAACATTGACCGCTTCAAGCGACCCATAGTTCTTTTTTAAGCGATCGACTTTAAAAATCAATCTTTTTGTCTCATTCATTATATACCTCCGAAAAAATGAAGTTTATAGAAAGGTACGTAATGCTAATTATTAATGATCTTCTAACCAGCGCTCGGCATCAATTGCAGACATACATCCTGTTCCAGCAGCAGTAATTGCTTGTCGATATACTTGATCTTGCACATCCCCACAAGCAAAGACACCTGATACATTCGTATTTGTCGTATCTGGTTGGGTACTTATATACCCTTTCCCATCAAGGTCAATCTGACCTTTAAAAATGCCTGTATTTGGTACATGACCGATTGCCATAAAAATACCGTCACAGTTCACATCTCTCATCTCGCCAGATAACGTATCTTTAATTTTAACTCCAGTTACGCCAGTTTCTTTTGTGCCATGAATATCTTCAACAGCACTATTCCACATAATTTCTATGCTATCATTATTTAATACTCTTTCACGCATAATTTTAGAAGCTCTTAATTCATCTCTTCTATGAACGATTGTCACTTTAGAAGCAAATTTTGTCAAAAATATTGCTTCCTCTGCTGCTGAATCACCTCCGCCGACAACCATAACTTCTTTTTCTTTAAAAAAGAAACCGTCGCAAGTTGCACAGGCCGAAACACCATAACCCATAAGTTCTTTTTCAGAATCTAGGCCTAGTAATCGCGCAGATGCACCAGTTGATATAATAATCGTATCAGCTGTGTATTTAACATCTTTCACCCAGACTTTAAATGGGCTTTCAGAAAAATCGGTTTTAGTCACAGTTTTATACTCGCATTTAGCACCAAAGCGAACAGCCTGTTTCCTCATATGATCCATGAGCTCAGGCCCCATGATTCCATCTGGAAAACCAGGGAAATTTTCTACATCTGTAGTGATGGTAAGTTGTCCACCTGGTTGAGAACCTTCAAAAACTAGAGGCTCTAAATTTGCCCTTGCGGCGTAGACCGCGGCTGTCAAACCAGCCGGTCCAGAACCTATAACGATGACTTTTTTATGCATGAATTGTTATTTAATTAGCATTCTAGAGCGCTTTTTCAAGCATGCTCTCTATACTATCCTTTCCTACGTTTCCTATTACTTGATCTACGACTTCACCGTCTTTAAAAAGTAAAAGAGTCGGGATACTGCGAATACCATATTTCATCGCAACTTGATTATTATTATCTACATCCATTTTACCTACTTTTACTTTACCGTCGTAATCACTTGCTATTTCTTCAACTATTGGAGCAATAGCCTTACATGGACCACACCAAACCGCCCAAAAATCAACTAGGACGGGGGTGTCTGCCCCTAAAACATCTGAATCAAAATTTTGATCACTATACTCAATTACATTCCCTGCCATTTTATCTCCATTTATTAAAAATTTAGAAGTTTAATTTATGGCAATTCCTTTATTAGAAAGAATAGATTATTTACGATAATTTAAATTCTATTGAATTAATAGAGTTTCTTTGATTACATCAATAGGCATTTTAAAAAAGTTTTCTCCGATAATAGCTACATTTTGAATGCCCATACTCTCAAATAATTCATCTGGAATATCATCTTGAATTATG
>Ga0115570_10003570_pt1 | contig 11441 bp, 10 predicted proteins | sample COGITO_mtgs_1205_3_FD_87294 | JGI IMG/M metagenome (GOLD analysis project Ga0115570, IMG submission 87294) | Pelagic marine microbial communities from North Sea - COGITO_mtgs_120524 | ecosystem: Environmental > Aquatic > Marine > Epipelagic | place: Germany:Helgoland, sampling site Kabeltonne... | reverse complement strand
AAGGGTCTTGATTTCTTCAGTTTTATTTGGATTTGTTTTTTCAATACTTTGTATGATGATCAATAACTTATTGCCTCTGAATAATTCACTGGTATATTCAATATCATCTTTCCAAACGGCTAAATCTGTAATCTTAGGTTGTACTTCGGGGTTAGTGATGACCATTTCTTTGAATTCATAACTATTATCTGTTGGGTAATCTGTGAATCTAAACTCAGTACCTTCCTTTTCCATCACATACTCATAGACGAGTTCGGCAGAGGGCTCCATGAGGGCAGGGAGGTCATTGCCTATGGCATAAGAACGAAAATCAATAAAGGGTAGGTTTCTTATGGCTACTATGGCTGTGATAACCAACAATCCAGTAGCTCCATAAACTGCGATGCTGCCTTTTTTTGCATTAAATAGAGCCGTATAAGAATGTCTATTGATAAAAATCAGACCAATGAAAAAGCAGAGGATAACATCTTTGGTAAAAGATTCCCAAGGTGTTAATTTTATGGCATCTCCAAAGCATCCACAATCTGTCACTTTATTGAAATAGGCTGAATAAAAAGTCAGAAAAGTAAAAAAGACAATCATCACCAGGAGGGCCCAAGCTGTTTCTTTGATCTTAAATCCCAATAAGAGGGCAAGACCTAGCGCTACTTCTAAGACGCTAAGGAAAACGGATAAAAATAAAGAGGCTGGGATGAAATATTCAAAAAATGGGGCAAAGTCATAGGCAAAGACCTCGAAATATTCTTCTAGTTTGATGGCCGTACCGACGGGGTCATTCACTTTAATCAAGCCAGAAAAAATAAATAATCCTCCGACAAAATATCTTGAAAATTCTTTTAATACTTTCATTTTAATAGATGCTAAATAGGTGTGTATTTATTTATTCAGTTAATTTAATAAGACAAAAGACGGCATAATTAATCATATCTTGGTAATTAGCTTTAATACCTTCTGAAACCAGGGTTTGCCCTTGGTTGTCTTCTATTTGTTTGACACGAAATAATTTCATGAGAATGATGTCTGTAATCGATGATATTCTCATATCTCGCCAAGCCTCATCATAATCATGATTTTTATTTTGTAACAAATCTTTTGTTTCTTGAACGGCTTGGTCATAAAGGGGTTCAAGTTGACCCCATGAGATTTCCAGCTCTGTAGTATCCTGTAGATCAATTTGAATCATGGCAATCAGACAATAATTGATGATCCCTACAAACTCCGAGGCAATGTCATCTTCAATTTTTTGATCACCTTTCTCTTGAATGGAACGTATTCTTTGGGCTTTAATGAAGATTTGATCCGTGATGGAGGGTAATCTCAAAATTCTCCAGGCCGTACCATAATCTTGGGTCTTCTTACCAAAGAGTTCTTTGCAGTTGGCAATTACTTCACTGTAGTCCTTACTTGTATCTGTTTTCAAGGTGTTAAAGTATAAAATTTAAATTTTATCAAAATTAGCCAATTTCGGAATATAAATTACAGCTATGAATTTCTCTAAGTCAATTAAGGTTTCTGGAAGACTCTTGTCTTTTGATCAACCGCGTGTAATGGGGGTAATGAATGTCACCAAGGATTCGTTTTATGCAAAAAGTCGTGTGGTGAATGAGGATGATATTTTGAATCGTGCGGGCGAAATGTTGAAAGAAGGGGCAGATATTTTAGATGTTGGGGGCTATAGCTCAAGGCCGGGAGCTAAGGAGGTACCCATAAAAGAGGAAATAGGTCTCACTTCCCACGCGATTGAGTTGATCAAGTCCCATTTCCCTGATGCATTAATCTCTATTGATACCTTTAGAAGTGAGGTTGCAGAGGCCGCCATGAGGGCCGGAGCAACGATTGTAAATGATATTTCAGCGGGAACGCTAGATCCTAAAATGGTTGATTTCATCACGGCTAATCAGGTGCCTTACATTGCCATGCATATGCGAGGGAACCCCGAAAACATGCTTAAAATGACCAAATACACGCACATCATACCAGAAATTTTATTTTATTTTTCCCAATTAATTGAGCGTTTAAAAGATAAAGGACATACTGATTTAATTATCGATCCCGGCTTTGGCTTCGCGAAAACTACGGAACAAAATTTTGAAATTCTTGGTAACCTAGAGCTCTTTAAAAATTTAGAAAGTATTATATTAGTGGGACTATCTAGAAAATCGATGATTTATAAAACACTTGACACAGATCCTTCAGAGGCGTTGAACGGAACGACGGTTTTAAATACCTTAGCTTTGGCAAAAGGGGCAAATATCTTGAGGGTTCATGATGTCCGCCCGGCAGTAGAAGCCATAAAATTGACTATAAAAACATTAACCTAACTGTATTTATGACTATTGGATTTTTAGAAATTTCATTTGTAGACCTATTGGATATTCTTTTGGTGTCTTTTATGATGTTTCAGATTTATAAGTTGATGAAGGGGAGTATTGCCGTTAAGGTTTTTGTTGGATTTTTGTTTTTATATTTAATTTATCTCTTGGTCAAAGCCATGAACATGGACCTCATATCAACTATTTTAGGTCAATTTATGGGTGTGGGAGTACTTGCTGCTATCATTTTATTTCAACAAGAGATACGAAAGTTTTTACTTTTATTGGCGAAGACGACGGTTATCAATGACACTAATCTTTTTCGTCAAGTATTTTCTTCTTGGACGCAAAAGGAAATAGGGAAAACAGATATGATACCAGTGATTGAAGCCATCAAACTATTGGCGGCCTCTAATACGGGTGCTTTGATGGTCATCTCAAGAAATTCTCCCTTGAGGTTTTATGCAGACAGTGGGGATCTTATGAACTCTTTGATTTCTAAAAGGCTAATCATGGCGATCTTCAATAAATTAAGCCCTATGCATGATGGTGCAGTCATCATTTATTCTGATAAAATTATTGCAGCAAGATGTATTTTGCCCGTTTCAGAGCGGGATGATGTCCCAGCAAATTTCGGTCTGCGTCATCGCGCCGCAGTTGGGATGTCGGAAGCTACAGAAAGTTTGATATTGATTGTTTCAGAAGAGACGGGCCAAATATCCATCGCCCAAAATGGAATACTTTTTGAAAACCTATCGATCAAAGCTCTGCGCCAATCAGTCAAAGAATATTTTTCGGATAAAGATCCTATTTTAGAGGCAGAAAGCACCGAAGTCGAGGGCGAAGCTTAGTTCTCTTTTTTTCAAATCACTTGAAGGTTTTTACCAATTTTGATAAATGCATCAATGGCGACATCTAGGTTTTCGAGCGTGTGTATCGCAGACAGTTGTACCCTGATGCGTGCCTGATCTTTTGGGACTACAGGAAAATAAAACCCTATGACATAAATACCTACTTCTAGTAATTCAGAAGCCATTGTTTGAGAGAGTTGAGCATCGTATAGCATAATGGGCACGATAGGGTGTGTACCCGGTTTTATATCAAACCCGGCAGCGGTCATTTTTGATCTGAAATAGGCCGTATTTTTGGCCAGTTGATCCCTTAATGTGGTAGATTCAGAAAGTAATGAAATGACGGCAAGGGAGGCGCCAACAATAGAGGGAGCCAGAGTATTGGAGAAAAGGTAAGGTCTAGATCGCTGTCTTAATAACTCAATGATTTCTTTTTTACCGGAAGTAAATCCGCCAGAAGCCCCCCCCAATGCTTTACCTAAGGTGCCTGTGATGATATCAACTTTGTCCATAACGGCACAATGTTCATGAACACCCCTACCTGTTTTGCCTATAAAACCAGTAGCATGGCAGTCATCCGTCATCACCAAGGCATTGTATTTTTCAGCAAGCCTACATATTTCATCAAGTTGGGCGATCGTTCCATCCATAGAAAATACGCCATCGGTTACGATCATCTTGATTTTTGCTGGAGCGGCTTTTATCAACTTGGATTCAAGATCATCCATATTGTTATGGCGGTAACGATACCTCTCTGCCTTACAAAGTCGGATGCCGTCGATTAGGGATGCGTGATTCAATTCATCTGAAATGATGGCATCTTCAGGGCCCAATAAGGGTTCGAAAATTCCCCCATTGGCATCAAAAGCAGCAGCATAAAGAATGGTATCCTCCATGCCTAAGAAGGTAGATATTTTAGTTTCTAATTCTTTATGGATGTCTTGGGTGCCGCAAATAAAGCGAACAGAGGACAGACCAAAACCATGGGTATCAATGGCTTGCTTGGCAGCTGATAAAATGTCGGGGTGAGCGGAGAGCCCCAAGTAATTGTTGGCACAAAAATTAATAACTTTCCGACCATCTTCAAGACGAATAAGCGCACTTTGCGGAGAGGTAATGATGCGCTCTTTTTTATACAGGCCGGCATCTGTGATTTCTTGAAGTTCTTTCTCTAATTTTAATTTCAGGGTGGTATACATCTTTCAGGGTTTAATTGAAGTCATCAGTAAAACAAGGTATTATTTGAGGATTTCTGGCTTTTCGTATAAAAATTTCCTCCTCAATTTATTTAATAGAAAAAGCTTTTGAGCGGTAAAACTAGCTGGATGGATGTGGGTAAAAGCCCTTTCAAACTCTTGATAAAGGGGGGTATCCCCTTGCTCAAATGCAGAAGGATCTATTTTCTTAGAGGTTAGATAAAGATGGAAATCGCTCATTATTCCAAAGTTAATTCTTAAAGGTCTATTAATAATGGTAATTTCTTAACCTATTTTTACCTCAATTCTAATTAGCAACTATTACACCCCATGAAAAAAATATTAGTAATTGGATCAAATGGACAACTCGGCATAGAACTGCTCACGGCTTTGAGAGATAAATTTGGGTCAAAAAATGTGATCTCTTCAGATATAAATGCTCCGTCAAATGCAGATACCTACTTTGAAAAGTTAGATGCTAGAGATGCTATAAGCTTAACATCTATTGTAGAAAAGCACGAGATTAATCATGTTTATCATTTAGCTGCTATTTTATCTGCCAATGGAGAGCTCAATCCTATTTCATCTTGGGAAGTAAATATGAAAACCTTACTCAATGTGCTTGAGCTAGGGAGGAAAGGAGTTATTGAGCGTATTTTTTGGCCCAGCTCTATTGCGGTTTTTGGTAGGGATACTCCCAAACATCATACCGATCAAAAGGCATTGACAAATCCCTCAACGGTCTATGGAATCAGTAAATTAGCAGGTGAAAAATGGTGTCAATATTATTTTGAAAAATTTGGCGTGGATGTAAGGAGTATTCGATATCCGGGTCTAATCAGCCATAAAGTGAAGCCAGGAGGCGGAACGACAGATTATGCTATTGATATTTTTTTTAAAGCTGTCTCAGGAACACCTTATGATTGTTTTTTACATGCAGATACCTCTTTGCCCATGATGTACATCGATGATGCGGTAAAAGGGACTTTAATGCTGATGGAGGCACCTTCTCAAAAGCTAACCATCAGAACCAGTTATAATTTAAATGCGACCTCTTTTTCCCCAGCAGAATTGACCGCTGAAATAAAAAAGCAGATTGGCAGTTTACAAGTGCAATACAAACCGGATCACCGGCAGTTGATCGCGGAAACTTGGCCAAGAAGTATAGACGACCAACCTGCCCGCTTAGACTGGGGATGGAAAGAAGCTTATGGTTTACCTCAAATCACTTCTGAGATGATTTCAGCCCTGCGCATAAAAAAATAGTTTTCGTACATAAATAGATTGTTTATTTTTGATAAATCGAACCCCATTTAAAAAGGGGATGGGACAAACATTTATATCAATATGTCATATAAAAATCTTGAAACCACGCTTTCAGAGGGAATTATTACCATCGAGATAAGTAGAGAAGCAAAATTAAATGCTTTAAATGGAGCTACATTGGACGAAATAAAGGACATCATAGATAGGCTATCGCAAAACTCAGAATTGAAAGCAGCCATCATTACTGGAGCAGGAAGCAAAGCATTTGTGGCGGGGGCAGACATATCAGAGTTTCAAGAGTTGAATGAAACGGATGCGCACAAGTTTTCAGTGCGTGGACAGGCCATTTTTTCATTAATTGAAAATTGTCACAAACCTATCATAGCTGTAGTCAATGGATTTGCATTGGGGGGTGGCTGTGAGCTGGCGATGGCATGTCATATTAGAGTGGCCTCAGAGGAGGCGAAGTTTGGCCAGCCGGAAGTAAATTTGGGAATTATCCCCGGATATGGAGGAACGCAAAGGTTGACTCAATTAGTTGGCAAAGGCCGATCCCTTGAGCTGATGATGACCGGTGATATGATAGATGCTCATCAAGCATTTCAAATGGGCTTGGTTAATTATGTGGCGAAAGATAAGTTGGAAGCATTGGCCAAAGCGCGCACTTTGTTACAGAGAATAATGGCCAAGGCACCTCTGGCTATTGGAGGAGTTATTGCTTGTGCTAATGCGGTATTTAATCAAAATGCAGATGGTTACCAGATGGAGGCTGCTGCGTTTGCGAACGCTTGTAAAACCGAAGATTTTAAGGAAGGTTCTAATGCTTTTATTGAAAAAAGAAAGCCAAATTTTAGAGGTACTTAATTTTTGAAACAGTTAAAAAGACTTGTTGGAGATACGGCCATTTATGGTGTAAGTAGCATCTTAGGACGATTATTGAATTGGCTTTTAGTGCCTCTTTATGTCGTTTACTTTAAGCCGAGTGAGTACGCGATTGTCGTTGAATTATTTGCTTTTATTGCGCTCTTCAATATTATTTATACCTTAGGATTTGAAACCACTTATTTCAGGTTTTCGAGTAAACAAAAACAAACAGATCAAAATTATTTTGATTTAGCAATCGCTATGATTTTTCTGAATTGTCTTTTTTTGGGATCCATTTTGATTTTTTTTGCTGAGGACCTTGCCTTATTATTACAATATGAGGGTAAAGGTTACCTCATTGTGTGGTGCGTGCTGATTCTATCCTTAGACGCGATGGCTGCTATACCCTTCGCAAGACTCAGGATTTTAAGAGAAGGCAAAAAGTTTGCAGCATTTAAGTTGTTGAATATTGGCCTAAATATTGGTCTGAACTTGTTCTTTATAGTTTATTTACCGCTGCAGGTCACTCAGGATCCCCATTCCCTTTTAGCAGGAATTTATTTCCCAGAGTTGGGTGCGGGACATATTTTTTTATCCAATTTAATGGCGAATTCAATTTATCTGCTGCTTTTTTCTGGCGCATTTTTGAGACTAAAATTCACTTTTTCAGTGAAAATGTTGAAGCCATTTTTGGCTTATGCTGCTCCATTAGTGGTTTTACAATTAGCAGGAGTCATCAACGAGATGTTCTCAAGGCAATCTTTAAAATATTTGTTGCCAAAAGGATTTTATCCTGACTTGAGTAATGCAGCTGCCTTAGGCGTTTTTGGTGCATGTTTTAAACTGTCTATTTTTATGGCCTTGGCCGTGCAGGCTTATAAATTTGCTTTTGAACCTTTTTTCTTTAACCATGCCCATGAAACCAACTCTAAGCAACTCTATGCAAGTGCCATGAATGGGTTCATTATTTTCGGTGGGTTAAGTTGGATGGTTATTTCTCTAATGTTACCTGAAATTGCTCAATTGATATTTGGAGCCCATAGTCTTTATTTGAACGGGTTAATCATTGTTCCGGTATTGCTGGGTTCAGGCCTTTTAATGGGGATATTTTTTAATCTTTCCGTTTGGTACAAACTGACGGATAATACCAGAATAGGGGCTATAATTAGTGTGTCAGGAGCGATCATTACTGTCATTCTGAATGTTTCATTGATTCCCATATTAGGTTTTATGGGCAGTGCTTGGGCGTCCCTAATTTCTTGGTTCTTTATGACTTTACTGAGTTATTTCTTAGGGAAATGCTATTTTCCCATCAAATACCAATTATCCAAAGGATGTTTTTATTTCATTTATGCGGCATTAGCAACGGCTATGATTGTAATTTTGGAAATTTCATTGTTGAGTAGATATGGCTTGGGATTGGCTTTGGTAGGATTTTATTTGGGTCTTGTTTATTGGATAGAAATAAAGTCTAGTAATAAAGAAATTGAATATCATTAAGTTTGTCTCTGATTTGGTTTTACCTACTCTTTACGCCAACGTAGTCTAAGGTTAGAACAAAATATATCCTATTAGTAGAACATGAGATTCACCATTTTTTTTTGCTTGTTGACTTGTCTTTTATGTTCCCTGTCGGCACAGCGGAAAAAGAAGAATAATGCTACAGAGAATACCATTTCAAAAGGGTTGACTTTGCGTACTGAAACCCTAATTATTGAGGGGAGCAGACTCCTTATTTTAGGTAATTACTCAGCAGCAAGGACTGCTTTTGAGCAAGCCAATGAACTGGATCCAAACAACGCTGTAGTGAATTTTAAATTGGCTGAGCTTGATATGATTTTTAATGCATCGGAAGCGGCCCTGATCCATATAAATCAGGCCATTGCCCTTGATGCTCAGAATAAATTTTATCTCATATTTAAAGGTGATATACTCAGTTCCCTCAATAGATATGAGGACTTGGTGGAGGTTTACATAAAACTTATTGATCTGTCGGGAAATCAGCAATACTATTTTGACCTTGGTGCGCTCTACCAATTTCAAAAGAAGTGGAATGAGGCACTTGAAGCTTATGAAAAAGGGCAACAATTATTTGGAATCTCTGAGGAGATCATGCGTGAACGGCAAAAAATATACCTTCAAAAAAATGACATTGATGCGCTGGAGAAAGACTGGGAGCGATTAATTGCTCAGGCACCTGATGAGATCAGATATGTGCTTGAGCTATGCTCCATGTTGATCATGAATAAAGCCTACGATCAGGCCATGATCAGATTATTGGCATGGGATGATCCCAATGCCAAATTGTTGATTTCTCAAATTGCCCTTCAGCAAAAAGATTATGATAAAGCCATGATTTTTTTAAAAGAAGGATTTTTTTCTCAAGAAGCACCGCTGTTGGCAAAAATTCAATTATTAGATGCATTGATTGAAAAGACTTCATTTACGGCATCATTAAAAGAGTTACTCGAACAATTGCTAGAAATTTATCCAGAACAATTTGAGGCATTTACTTTTGTAGGAGACGTCTACTTAAAACTCGGTGAAACGACTGAGGCACTTTTGAATTACAGAAAGGCTATCGCAGTTGAGGGAGCAGATTATAAAGTTTGGCAGCAGGTCATCTCGATGGAATTGCACAATCTAGAATATGATAGTGTGATACTGCATTGTGATCAAGCTTTGGAGTACTACCCTAATCAAGCATTATTGTATTTTTACAATGGAGTAGCTTATTATTCTAAAAAAGAGTTTGGAACGGCTATACGTTTTTTAAGTTATGGAAGAAAATATGTTGGAGATCCCAATTTACTTGGATTTTTTTATGCACAACTCGGTGATGCGCACAATGCCTTAGAGCAACACACTCAATCCGATGAGGCCTACGAAAAAGCGCTTGAAATCGATCCAAATAACGAACATGTGTTAAATAATTACAGCTATTTTCTTTGCTTGCGTAATCAGCAACTGTTGAAAGCACAAGAGATGGCTAAAAAGTTGATCCAGAAGTATCCTGAAAGTGCCACTTATTTAGATACTTATGGCTGGGTACTTTACACAATGAAGCAATATGAAGAAGCTGAAATTTACTTAAAAAAAGCTGCTTTCTTAGATGAAAATGGAACTGTCATAGAACATTATGGTGACGTGCTTTCTGAGCTTGGTAAATTTAAAGAAGCTTTGACTCAGTGGATAAGAGCTAAAAAACTTGGAGGAACCACTGATTCAATAGGATTAAAAATTAAAAATAGTGAGATCCATGATTAGATATATCAGTATCCTATTGATCCTTGGGGTATTAACGAGTTGTAATAAAAAATTGATTCATTCGAAACAAGAGAATATACAGATAAATATATTGAAATTTGACTATTTTACTGCTAAGGCCAAATTGAATTATACCAGTGGGGACCAAAAACTATCTGCGGTTGCTAATTTCAGGATTAAGTACGATAGCTTGATTTGGATTTCGATTTCACCAGGCTTGGGCATTGAAGTACTTAGGCTAAAATTAACTACCGATTCAGTTTTCTTGATTGATCGGATAGCGCATAAATACATGAAGTCTAGCTATAGTGAGTTCAATAATTTTTATGAGATTAACTTGAATTTTAAATGGATTCAAGCAATTATGCTGGGTAACCCATTGTCATCAAATAGAAAATTGGTGACAAATAAAGAAAATGGAAGAATCCTTTATGAGCAAAATGATGGATCGCTTTTTATTAGAAATTTTATTGGAGACCAGTCTAATAAAATAGAAAAAATTTCTATTAGAAATTCAACAGCCAAGTATGAGATGGTCATAAATTACGGAGATTTCACTCAATTAAACGAGCGGGAGGTATTGCCTTATTATATCAAGTTAGTACTTACATTTTTTGAAGAAGAGCAACCGACTAAAAAAATTGATATTAATATTAAATCGGCTAATTTACTTGATAAAACGCTTAAGTTTCCATTCAATGTTCCAGCAAAGTTTCTTAAGGACTGATTTTATTTTTCTGTTCATATTAATGTTAGCATCTCTAACGGCTGTTGGTCAAAAAGACAAAAAACAGTTAGAGTTAGAACGGATAGAAAACATCAAAAAAATAACAGAAGCTGAAAAGATTCTCGGACAAACAAAAAACAAAAAAACCGCTAATTTAGGTCAATTGAGGGCATTGGAAAATCAAATTCATTCCCGTCAAAAGCTCTTGAAGACTCTAGATGAAGAGGTTGATTTGATAACCAATGAAATATTGGAATTGGAGTCCATTATTAGTGATATTGATATGTATTTAAAATCGATGAAAGATGAGTATGCAGCCATGATTTATAAATCTTATAAATCTAAAAATGGGTATAATTTCATCTCATTTCTATTTGCATCAAATTCTTTTACTCAATTTTATATGCGGTTGAAATATATGGAACAATATACCGAGGCCCGTAAAAGGCAATCTGATCAAATTGCAGAAACTAAAAAAGAGCTGATCGCTCAACAGAAGGTAGAAGAGCAAAGGAAATCAGACTTGCGGCTAGTAATCAAGAGTAAATCTGTGGAGAGTAATCGACTCATTAGTCTCAAAAAAGGGAAAACCAAACTCATTGCCCAATTGACAAAAAATGAGGCATCGCTGAGGAAAGAGATGACTGCGCGAAAGCAATCGATAAAAAAATTGGATGGCTTGATTGCTAATTTAATTAAGATTGAACTAGAAACAGAAAAGAAAATTGCTTCAGGACAAAAAGAACGAGCTAATGAGCTGACTGGGAAATTTGAGAATCAAATGAGAAAGCTCTCTTGGCCTGTTAAGACTGGATTTATTTCCTTAAGATTTGGACTACAAAGAGATCCAATTTTAAAAAATGTAAGTATCAATAATACAGGTATAGATATTCAGACGCAAAGGGATGAAAATGTAGCAGTAGTGTTTGAGGGAGAGGTAAGAGTTAAAGCATTCGTT
>Ga0115570_10003560_pt1 | contig 11450 bp, 7 predicted proteins | sample COGITO_mtgs_1205_3_FD_87294 | JGI IMG/M metagenome (GOLD analysis project Ga0115570, IMG submission 87294) | Pelagic marine microbial communities from North Sea - COGITO_mtgs_120524 | ecosystem: Environmental > Aquatic > Marine > Epipelagic | place: Germany:Helgoland, sampling site Kabeltonne... | reverse complement strand
CTGTACAGGTTGGAAGGGGAGACCTTCGTAAATGTCACCCGCGGTGGCCCTTGGGATTGAGGCGTGAAAGAGCCGTGACGGTACAAAGCGCATGTCGAAGCGGATGTTGTACTCGCCGAGCTCCCGCTCGGGCAACACCTTCCGGGCCAACCAGTGGTGCAAGGTATCCGCCATCGGCAAGGATCTCGCCGTCATCAAGATCTGGTTGAAGACGGCCCACCACATCGCTTCCGCCTAGACGGACGAGACCATCCCCAAGCGGATTGTCCGACTCATGCAGGCGTTGGGCATGGAGAAGCCTTGACCGGTTTCCCCTAATTTCAACCCAACACCTTGCCGAACCCATGAAGAATCCCATTGTCTATACGCTGGTTGGAGGCCTCGTCCTCTTTGTCTGGCAGTTCCTCTCTTTTGCTGCGATCAACCTCCACGGCGAGGCCCAGACCTACACCGACAAGGACCAGCGTATCCTCGAATTTCTCGATTCCATAGACCTCGAGCCCGGCATGTACGCCTTGGGCGCGCCTTCAGACGCGGAGCGGTCCGACCCGGCCTTGCAGGAAGCGTATATGGAGCGGATGGAGGGCCAGCCTTGGGCGCAATTGAATTACCAAGCGGCTTGGAGCAACGACATGACCGGCAACCTGCTGCGGAGCCTCGTCATGAACCTACTCACCGCATTCCTGCTGTTTTGGATGATGAAGAACCTGGCGGACCCAACGCTGTCGCGCAGGGTCATGCTCGCCGTCTTCGTCGGCTGGGCAGGCTTCATGTTCTTCCCCTACAGCAACTTCATCTGGTACAAGAAGCCCGACATCTGGGCGCACCTCATCGACGGCACGGTGCCCTTTGCCGTGCTCGGGCTGCTTGGTCCAAAGCGGCGATGAACTTCCGATAGGACAGGTCCCGCAATTGCGCGCGAAAGTGGGGTGATGAGCGCTCTAGGCCGGGTTAGATTGGCAGGGAGGCGAAACTTCAGCAATGCAAAACGCCCCGGAAGTCGGGGCGTTTCACAATGCAAAAGAGGGGGCGTTCAGAAGCCGTATCCCACAGATAGCTGGAGGTTGGGCAACACGCGTCCGTATCCCAAGGTGTTGGGAATCTCCTCCAAGACTTCGGCGTTAACCGTCGTTCCTGTGGCGGTGATGTCAGCACCAGAAGTGTGCAGGCCACCGATGTCAAAGCCAACAGTGACGCCCTTTACAGGCCGCGAGCCGACGCCGATTCCGACATAGCCTACAGGGTTGTTGTCGTAGCGGGCTGCATAAGAGTGGGTGGGGTCGTTGACGTCCGTCAATGTCCCTTCAATACCGCCAATGCCGATGCCCACATTGAACCGAATCCAATCGTAATCTTCGAATGGACGGTGGTTGAGGAAAATGCCCATCCAGTTGGTTTCGCCAGTTCCAGAAAAGGTGGCGCCCCCGATTTCCAGGTCGGTGGGGTTGTCACCGGAGAATGCGCCAACTCCAACCTGAATGGTGGTCTTGGCAGAAAGGTGGTGTGAGAAGTTGACAGAAGGGCCAAAGGGGCTGATTCCGACGCCTACTCCGTAAGTGGCCATTTCTTTGGCCCCTTCCTCTTGGGCTTGAACGTTGAGTGTCAAAACCGCTGCGAACAGCACAGCGAGACTGATGTGTAGTGATTTCATGATGGGTTTATTTGTGAGCCCAAAGTTCTCCATCGGCTTTTCTTGTAGGAAAAATCTTACGAGACGTTACGAACAACAACAATGTGGATGGGGCTTGCTGTTGGAGAGGCCTACCTGAAGGAATGGGGGGCTTGTGATCGATCATGCAGTCTCATGATGATCGAACTCCCCTGCTTGTGGGCAGGCTGTTTTAGTGGATACTGGGTCCTAACCGGGCCTCGATGAACCCGGAAGCAGTGGAGGAGAGGTAGGGCCCTAGAATGGTAAAGACGTGCCGCAGTCCTTTGCGCCGCAGCGCATGGTTGTCGGCCTCTGGGTACTTCTTTTTGGAGAAGTCCAGCCAATACCGGCCGATGACCAGGATGATTTCGGAGAGGTCCTCCATGCCTTGTTGCTCCAACTGAAGCAAACCGTGCTGGTGGGCGTGCTGAATGCGTCCTTCAGTCCATGCATCCAAAAAGTCATTGACCACAAGTGTGGTCTTCAGCGCAGGCTCCTCAGGATCGAGCAATGAGGCAAAGTCATCGCGAAGGATGTAGCGGAAGTCCCAGATGACATCGTAAGAGGCGAAGATTCCTGTGATGATGGCCTCTTCATCGCTGGAGTCCGCGGCGATATTGGCCCCTTCGAAGACCTGTTGGAGGAGTTCAATGTGCGCCGTGAGGATGTCCTTCTTGGTACGAAAATGGTACCAAAGCGTGCCTTCCAATACACCGGCATGCTGCGCGATGGAGGCCGTGGTCACCGCCGCAAACCCCCGCTCGTTGAATAGAATGAGGCTGGCCTCAAGCAGTTTGTCCCGCGTCTTGGCCGAGAACCGTTCAAGTGTGCCTGCCGTGAGCAGGCCTGTCGACGCATCAGTCATGGGCGAGGCGCTGCTTCATCTCCTGTGGGACGTGCGGGTTCATGATCCAGAACCACAGTGGAGGGGCAAGGCTCAGGAGGATGGAGGCCGGGTAGCCCAACGGGAGGGTGGGGCTTTCCTGATGGCTGTCCAGCACTTGGTATTTCTTGGTGGACCTGAAGTGGTGGTCGCTGTGGCGGGTCAGCTCGTACAGGGTAATCCGTCCAATGTTGAAATTGGAATTCCACGAGTGGTAGGGCTTGACGATTTCGTATCGGCCAGATTCAGTCTTGAACCGGCGCAAACCGTAGTGCTCGATGTAGTTGATGCACTCTAGGAAGAGGAAGGCGATGACGCCGACAGCCAAGGCAAAAAGCAGTCCCGTCATGCCAAAAAGCATGTACACCCCGAGCAGGTACGCCGGTTGGATGAGGTGGTACCAAAACATGTCGTTTTTGACCGATAAAAACCGCCGTCCTTGGCGCTCGAGCAGCTGAGATTGGAGCTTCCAAGCGCTCACATATTGGCGGGTGACGGACGTAAACCAGAAACTGTAGACCGTCTGGTTGTACCGGGCTGTGGCAGGGTCTTCTGGCGTGGCGACGTGCAGGTGGTGTCCGTAATTGTGCTCGATAAAGAAGTGCATGTAGAGGCAGGGCATGTAGAGCAATTTGCTCATCAGCCGTTCTGCCAGCGGCTTCCGATGTCCGAGTTCGTGGGCGACGTTGATGCCGTTTGTAGCAAGCAGAATGCCACCAGACAGGGCGAGGCCCACCCATTCATAGGTGGCAAACTCGACCGTTTGCACCTTGTGCAGCCCATAAGCCAACAGCCCAAATACAATGGGCACATTGAGGTAGAGCATGGCGTCGAAGATCCACTTGGTCTTTTTGTAGGCGACGTCGTCTTCTTTGAGGTTTTCGGTCTTTTCTCCGGTCACAACGTCCAAGATGGGGAGTACGAGAAAAGCATAGAAAACGGCCGAGTAGGTCCAAATCCCCGTCGATGCAAAGGAGGCAAAGGCGGAAAGCGGGATGGTGTAGGCGAATAAATACTTAACGTCTCTCACAGTCAGCGGATTAAAATATTTGGGTAAACACCCAATACAGCCAAAGTACTGGATTTTGGGTAAGCACCCAAAAACCCAAGGCGGCCGGAGTGCAGGCCAATCCAGGTCAACCTGCAAGAGTCATGGCAAGGGGGGCTTTTTGGGCATCTCAATTGTCGTGATATCCCAGAGAATCGCCATAAGTTCAGGGCACGGCTTCTAACCGTCTTTCGCAATGGAGTGGGGCGAGAGAATGACCCAACATGTATGCTATGACCATCAGAACAACTTCCGCCCACGCGATTTGGGCATTTCTAATGCTCCTTTCAGGAATTCAAATGCCTGCAGCCGCTCAGGAAGACGGAACGTTTACCCTCTATCTCGTCCGGCATGCAGAGAAAGAGCTTGACGCCCAAGACCCAGACTTGACAGCCTGCGGTGTGGAGCGGTCCGAGAGCCTCACAGCCTTTTTTGATGCGGTGCCGCTCGAGGCGGTGTACAGCACAGACTTTCGCCGAACAATGAATACGGCCTTGCCCACAGCGCGCGCCAAGGGGTTGGAGGTCCAGGCATATGATCCACGGGCATTGGAAGGGGCCATGGAGGAGTTGCTTCAGAAGCAGCAAGATGCTTTGGTGGTAGGACACAGCAATACGACGGGGGTTTTGGCCGGGTTGCTGGTGGGTGAAGACATCGGTTCTTTCGATGAATCCATCTACAACCGGGTCTATCAGGTTGTCGTCTCGGCGCAAGGCAACAGGCTGCATGTGTTGCACACGGCCTTTCATTGTGGGCACTAGAACGGCAGGGTTGGATCCTGCTAGGAGTGCAACCAAACATCATGAACACGGGTCATTTCTATGATCCACAGCACCAAGAATCAAACCGCCATGTCCAAAAAGTCTCAGCTGTTGTTGTGCGCCGTATTGAGCAGTTTCACTGTCCTCGGGCAAGACATTGTACCCATTGACAATTACTCGGTCAACGTCTTCGGGCAAGTTCAGCTCTCCATTCAGGCCGAGTCTGGGAAGTATTACATCTTGGAGGCCCAACACAGCCCAACCTTTGAATGGGCCAGCTCCATGACCATGGGGGTGGATGGCACCATGGTGATTTCGGAACCTGGCGCAGCCTACCCCGAGGATCAGTACACGGTGCGCGAATATGACGTTTCCGATCCCGGTGACATCGATGGTGACCTCATTGACGACATCACAGAATACCAGAATATGCCCACTGACGCGCCGTTGAATTATGCAGCGCCCATTGATTTCGAAGACGGGTCGACTTCAATACCGGATGCAGAGACATTTATGGCATTGGCCACAGTCAACAATGTAGGGTGGGCGCCCTTTTTGGACGACCAACTGTATGTGAAGTTTGGCATCATGGACAGGGATACACCGGAGCCCAAGGTGTACTTCATCAACAGCAACACGCACACCGTTCACTACGGTTTCTGGGGCGCCATCGGTGCGGATGTGGTTGGGGACGATTCCTCAGGAGAGATCGTATTCTACCCCACGCAAATCAACCCCAATGGCACCATCGGCGGGTATTCGTTCAACTTCTCCTTCGGCAATGCCGATGACTTTGAGGACACCCAACGGACCTACCACTTGTTGTTGGCCAGCATGCCCTTCTTGCAGAACAACATGACCCACTTCATTGGGGAAGGCGACGAAAACAACTACCTCAACAATTATGCGGAGGACTTCGAAGGGTCTGGCATAGAGGTGGTCCTGGAGTCCGAAGTTTTTGCGGATGTCGATTACATCCCCCTTCACTTGGCCGAAGGTTATGGCTTCTTCCGACATATGGAACTGGGAGAGACACCGGGATCCCGAGACATCGTTCTTTACGACGCCTTACCGAACTCCCTGCCACGTGTAGGTGGCATCATGACATCCGTGATTCAAACGCCGCTGTCCCACGTGAACTTAAGGGCCATTCAGGACAACGTGCCCAATGCCTACATCGCCGATCCACTGTCGATTGATTCCATCAGCAGCCTGCTCGGGAGTTACATCTACTACAAGGTGGAGCAGGAGTCTTTTCAGATTCGAGAGGCCACTTTGGACGAGGTGAATTCCTGGTACGAAGCGCTCCGGCCCACCGAGCCGCAGATACCGGTGCGCGACCTGAGCATCACCGAGATTCTGCCATTAGACGACATCGGGTTTGAGATGTCGACGGCATTTGGCGCCAAGTGCTCCAATGTGGCCACCATGCGGTCATTCGGTTTCCCAGAGGGCACCATCCCGGACGGTTTTGGCATTCCGTTCTACTACTACGACGAGTTCATGCAATTCAACGGCTTCTACGAGGAGGCAGATGTCATGATCAACAACCCTTCTTTCATCAATGACATGGCGTTCAGGGAGGACCGCCTCCGAGACTTTAGGGACGACATCAAGGACGCGCCCATGCCCCAGTGGATGATGGATGACCTGCAGAACATGCACGATGACTTCCCGGAAGGAACGGCGGTTCGCTGCCGATCGTCCACCAACAATGAGGACTTGCCCGGGTTTAGCGGAGCCGGTCTGTACACCTCCAAAACCCAATACGAGGATGAGGGCCACATCTACAAGTCCATCCGTCAGGTGTACGCGAGCATGTGGAATTTCAGGGCATTCGAGGAACGGGACTTCTATCGCGTGGACCACTTCATGGCGGCCATGGGCGTATTGTGTCACCCCAATTTCCAAGAAGAACAGTCCAATGGCGTGGGCATCAGCTTGGACCCTATCTACGATACTCAAGGAACGTTCTACCTGAATACCCAGGTGGGCGAGTCGCTCATTACCAATCCTGAGCCCAATTCCATTCCAGAGGAAATCCTACTCTATGAGGACGAAAACCAAGGCGCTGGTTATGTCGTTTTGAGGTTGTCCAACCTGGTCGAGGATGGCCAGTTGGTCATGGAGAATGTGTACCTCGACCTCATGAGGGAGTACTTGGGGGTCATCCACGATGAATTTGCCGCGCTCTATGGTGTGGAGGGCATCGAAGGGTTCGGGATGGACATCGAGTACAAGGTCACGGCCCAAGACCAGCTGGCCATCAAGCAAGCCAGGCCGTGGGTGTCGTTTTGGGCGGGCATCAAGGCCGACAACGACCTGGCTGTGGAGGAGTTCATCGACCCCCAAGCATCGTCTGATTTGGGCACAGAAGAACAGGTGGCCGTGCGGGTGGCCAACACTGGGCTGAACGACATGAGCGGCTTCGACCTCTCATTGGTGGTGGGCGGTGAGCTGGTGGAGACCATGACCGTAACAGACACCATCGCTCCGTTCAGTGATGCCGAATTTCAGTTCGCCACACCCCAGGATTTCTCCGCGATTGGGGAGTACACCATTGCCGGCATCGTTTCGGATGAGGACGACGGATATTCCAACAACGACACCCTCGAGTTTGTCCTCACAAAGCTCCATCCCTTGGACGCGGCCATCTCGTTCGGACAGGTCAATCCCACCTGTGATGGACAGGTCGGGATCAATGCCATCGTATCCAACTTGGGAGAGACGGCCATCGAGACGGTCCAAATCCAGGTCGAGGTGAACGGAACCTTTACCGAGGTGATCGAGGCGTCGGTCAACATTGACTATGATGGGCAAGGTGTGGTCACCTTCACGCTCGAAGACAACCTACTGCCCACCGGCAACAGCATACAGCTGCTTTTGACAGGAGTCAATGGGGGGTCTGACGGAGACTTGGGCAACAACGTGGTCGTGGAGACGGTAGACTTGGATGTGGATTTCGAAACCGTGACGCTGTCCATTTTGTCCGACAACTACCCTTCGGAAACCTCATGGGAGATGGTGGATGTGGGTTCAGGTCAAGTTATTTCTGGGGGAGATTTTCCATTGGGGGGCGCAGAGGAATACACCGAGGACATCTGTGTGAGTGCCGATGCATGTCTGACCCTTTACGTCTACGACAGTTTTGGGGACGGCATGTGCTGCGGATATGGAGAAGGCCATTTTCAGGTGCTCAATGCAGCGGGTGAGACCATCATTTACAATGGCGGAGAATTCGATTACGAAGCCGAGGAATCATTTTGTGTGGGCGATGGCGCTTGTCAAGTTGCGACCGAAATCAGCGTGAACCACGCTTCGTCCAGCACCGCGAATGACGGCGTTCTGATCGTCAACCCCTTTTCCAATGAGGACATCTTCGAATTCAGCATCGATGGAGGACAGTCCTTTGGCAGCTCGAACACCTTTGGCAACCTCAGTCCAGGAGACTATGACGTCGTCGTCCAAAGTGAAACAGGGCAGTGTACCTACGAGGAGACCGTCACCATTTCCGTGTGTGACTTCAATGGTGTGCAGATGGTGATCACCCAGCCCACTTCTGTCGTAACCACGGATGGAGCCATTGTCATCACTGCATCGTCGGGCTCAGGTTCTTACCAATACAGCATCGATGGGGGCCAGAATTTCTCTGCATCGGGAGACTTTCCCGGCCTTCCGGTGGGCGACTACAACGTGGTTGTCATGGATGACTTCGGCATCTGTGAGTACGACTTCCACATCCCACTTTTTGCCAGTGGAATCAATGGTGTTGAAGGCCCTGTGGCCGGCACAGAGCAAATGGTTCAGCTGTATCCCAACCCTACGCGGGGTGACTTTACGGTCGATGCCACTTCTTTCGGCGAACACAGCGGGCCGATTCATCTGGAAGTCATGGACCACTTGGGCAGGCGCTTGGCTTCACGCAGTCTTGGGCTGGGCAGCATGCGCACCGTCATTTCTCTTGAGCGGCATCCAGCGGGCACCTATATCGTGAAGTGCTACAATGACACCTGGGTGCAGAACTTCAAGGTGATCAAGCGCTGATTCAAAGAACAGAGGTGGGAACGATGCCCCGGAGCCAGCATTGAAACTGCTTCCAACCACCGGCTGCTCCATCGGGGTCCCACTCCGTGGTGGTGTGCCACGCATTTTCTGGCGCCAGTTCTAGGAGCATCAGGGATTCTACTTGGGCCGCCATCGGCACGGACTCCATGATGGCGACACATTCGGTGTTGAGGTTGGCGCTGCGCGGATCGAGGTTGAACGTGCCGATGACCACGGTGCTGTGGTCGATCACCATGGATTTGGCATGCAGCCCGAAGACCGGAACGTAACCCGCGCGCTTTTGCTTCTCGGCGGTGATCAGCTGTTTGCGGATGGCGGCGTCCGGTCTGTATTCATACACCTGCACGCCAGCCTCGATGAGGTCCTCCCGGATGCGCTGGTAGCCGTTGAAGGCCTCCAAGTTGTCGGTGGAGCACAGGCTGTTGGTCAGGATGGTCACGTCGACCCCGCGCGCCACGGCGTCTCGGAACAGCCCCAGCCCCAGTTCGGTCAGCACCAGATAGGGACTTTGGATGACCACGGATTCCCGGGCTCCTTGCACTTCGGCGAGCAGGGCATCGGTGCTGGCGCCACCACCGCTGAACCCGCCGCTGCTGTTCTTTCCCGGCGCGTCCGAGACGAAACGGATGTCTTCCAGTTCGTGCAGCCGACCCGAGGCCAAGATGTGCGGAATGGCGTCGGGAATGCCGTCGATTAGCGCGCGGATCTCAGGCCAGAAATTCTCGGGGTCACAGGCGTAAGCGTGGATTTGCGCGTACAGCTCCGCGGTGTGGTCTTCGTCGGTCTCCCACGCAATGGCCTGGGCAAGGGGGTGGTCCCAGAAGGAGTCAAAGGAGTTGGCGATGGCCTCGGCTCCAGCCCCGATCAGCAGGACATCGCGGTCGCGGAAGTTGTAGGCTTGGTCGTAGTCGAAGTACTCGTCGGCAATGTTGCGCCCGCCGGTAATGGCGATCTGCCCATCGACCACAAAAGTCTTGTTGTGCATGCGCTGGTTGAAGCCTTGAAAGTCGCGCGCGACGTTGACCACCTTCTGGACCGCATTCTTCCCCTTGGTGGGGTTGTAAATCCGGATCTCGATGTTGGGGTGGGCGTTCAATGCCGCCACATCTTCCAGCGCGACGTCGAGCATGATGTCATCCACGAGCATACGCACCTGCACACCGCGATCGGCGGCGCGGATCAGGTAATCGAGGGCGATGAGCCCCACGTTGTCCATAGAAAAGATGAAGTACTGAATGTCGATGCTGCGGATGCTGTGGTCGCTCAACCAGGCCCGCGAGAACACCGCCTCTTCACCTTCCTCGAGCACATAGCCCCACGTCGACGCAGCGTCGGTCAAACCCGCCGCTGAGCGCTGGGCTTCGATGGAGTGGGCCGTCAGTCCTCCACAATTGACAAGAGGCGCGTGGCCGTAGCCATCCAAGCGCGTATCGAGTTTTTCTTGATGGCAACCCCAAAACAGGCAGGAGGCCGTCATCAAGCACAGAATGGTCCATTTCCAATTGCTCATGTCATGGAAGATGTATCCAATACTTGATACCGTCCACTTTTGCGGCCAATAAAGTGAGGAGATCGCATCTGCAGGTCTTGGCCCTCTTCATTCCAGCCTAGATGGGACACGACACCTGTCGCTGTGCGTTCGGTTTCGGCGCTACCATGGCAGATCGGGGGCATAAACAGGATGCAGAAAGCCGCCCGAAGGCGGCTTTCTAAACCAAATTGGACGCAGGTGTTGTCTGCGGCCTCACGAATCCATCACTGCACGATGACCTGCACCGTCCGTGAAGAAGAGGTTCCGTCTACCACATTCAAGATGTAGAGGCCTTCGGCGACTCCATCCAAGCTGAGCGGGCTTTGACCCACGCCATTGAAACGGCGGACCAAACGGCCGTCCGTGCTGCGCAGATCGGCGATCCAGTTTGCGCCAGGTTCCATTCCTACCAATGTGACCTGACCTTGCGCCGGGTTGGGGAACACGGACAGGGCGCTGGTTGACTCATTCAGATTGTCGACGCTGCTGACGACATCGCTTGGGCCGCCATCCACGACGTTGATCGTGAATCCGCTCAGGAATCCATTGAGGATGCCCAACGAGTCAATGGAGATGGGCTCACAGTAGGAATCTGAGCAGAGGTTGCCATCGGTGACGCTGAGGCACAGCGTGTAGGGGCCGGGGCCAGAATACTGGTGGGTCGGGAACACATCGGTGCTGGCACCCTCATCCCCAAAGTCCCATGTGTACACTGCATTGGGGTTGTAGTCAAAGATGGAGACTTGAACGGCGCCCGGAACGGCGCTGCCGTCGGACAACGTGATTTGGGCGACCTCGAATTCGGCATTGCAGATCGCATCGGCTCCTGCCTCGCAGGCGGTGATGCCAAAGGTGCTTTCGGGTGTCACGAATTCGATGTTTTGGTTGACCAGCAAGGATCCTGCGGGGTCTTTGACCAGGTATCCACAGTAGTCCGCGTATTCCCACGGCTGGGCCACGATGAAGTCGATTTCGCCCTCATCCACCGGGATGAAGGTGGACATCTGCGAGAAGGGGTAGAAGCTTTCGAAGTAGTTGAAGTCTCCGAAATTCAAGGCGGCTTGGACATTGCCGCCCTGAGAGATGGTCATGCCACCGCCGACCCAGCCTTCCTGCGAGCCGTCGATGAACACCACTTCGATGAGCCCGCACGTGGGCGCTGCGCCACAGGCTTTCAAGCCCATGACGTTGTCGGGGCCATCATCCAGATTGTTGGAGAAGGAGGAGAAGACGGTGATGCCGTTTTCGTTCTTGACCACATACCCGCAATTGAAACTGGACCCTCCGTCCTGATCGAAGATGAAGTCCAGCACGTCGCCTTCGTCCACAGCAAAGCTGAAGGTGCTCATGCCGAAGGTGTCCGGCACATAGTCGCCATTGTTGTCCTCGGCAATCTCATTGTTGGTCTCTTCGGCAATCATGATGCCGTTCTTGAAGACGTCGACCGTGCTGCCGAGCCAGTTCTGGTTGATGTCGGAGTTGTACAGCTCCAACGTCCAAGTGCCACAGGT
>Ga0115570_10003552_pt1 | contig 11459 bp, 9 predicted proteins | sample COGITO_mtgs_1205_3_FD_87294 | JGI IMG/M metagenome (GOLD analysis project Ga0115570, IMG submission 87294) | Pelagic marine microbial communities from North Sea - COGITO_mtgs_120524 | ecosystem: Environmental > Aquatic > Marine > Epipelagic | place: Germany:Helgoland, sampling site Kabeltonne... | reverse complement strand
TATGCAACGTACCAGTGGGTTGGCGCAGTTGCTGGAATCCAACACAGGAGAGCAGGAAATTCCCGACGGGCTCTATCCATTCGGTATGTTTGATGAGGTGCTGCATGTCGATAATGTCTTGACCCGGCAACTGGACAAGCTGGCGCGTGGCATCCACCAAATGTATCTCGAGTCGCAGCCCAGCTTACCCAGTGCGAGCGGGGAAGCCAGCCATCATAAGGCCTTACAACTGTGGAGTGATTTACCCCAGTGGGAGCGGAAACAAAATTTGCTTAAAGCGGATCATTGGTCTATTCGCCTCAGAGCGATCCGTTGCGCGCCGGCAACGCAATCTTCGGTTGTACCCGTGTTCAATGCGGACGAGGTGGTCGCTCAAGCGAAAATGGAACATAACCGATACGTTAACACCAAGCTGTATGATGGCTGGCGATATGGCCCAAAACGCATTGAAGAGGCGAAAATCAACCCCTTCCTGGTGCCATGGGAACAGCTATCAGCAGCGCAACAGCAACGAGAAATTGAGGAAGCCACCCTACAACCCGAATACTTCGCGCAGCGCTCAGGTATCTTCACCGAGCGAAAACTTGTTATCGGCGTGACGGGGCATCGCTTGAATCCAGACAAGCTCGCTGATCCAAACTTGCGTCAAGCAATAAAGACTTGCTTACTCGGCTTGCAGGCTAAATATGCGAACCATCAGTTCACCATCCTCTCGCCTCTGGCAGAGGGTGCTGACCGCCTGGTGGCGCAGATGGCGATGGATATTTTAGGCGCTTGCCTACAAGTCCCTTTACCGTTGCCCTATGATCTTTATGTGCAAGATTTCGCCAGCAAGGCTTCACAGGATGAATTCAAAACACTGATTGGCAAAGCCGAGTTTTATTACGAACTACCGATGAAGTTTGGCAATATTCGTGAACTGGCGGTTGGTCAGGATATGCGTGATAACGAAGCCAGGAACAAACAATACGCGCTCGCCGGCGCTTATATTGTCCAGCGCGCCGATCAGTTAATTGCGGTGTATGACGGCAAACCGGCCGCCGGCACGGGTGGAACAGGACAAATTGTTGACTGGTACAGTAACGGCCAGATCGAGCCAGAATTCGTTTATGCCAACCATTTCTTCCTGCCGCCGCGGCAGAACCCGGTGATTGTGATCGACTCGGAGCGTTAACGGCCGGTTTTCAACTGAGCATTTGAATCCCCGGCGTTTACAGGGTAAAAAGGGCGCCTTAACCTCCCTACACATTTATCAGGACGGGCCTAGTGGGTCTGCTGTCCTGCAGGAATCCTATTGTGAGCCAAGCGGCTTTTTCAACACTCGCCTTATCTACTGAGATGGTGGCAAATCTCGATTCTTTGGGCTATACCGAAATGACGCCGATCCAGGCGCGCAGCCTGCCCTTGATCTTGGCGGGCCAGGATGTCATCGGTCAGGGCAAGACCGGATCAGGCAAGACCGCCGCTTTTGGGCTTGGCCTGCTCAGCAAGCTGGACTCCAGTCGATTCCGCGTTCAGTGTCTGGTGTTATGTCCCACCCGTGAATTGGCAGATCAAGTCACCAAAGAGATCCGGCGTCTGGCGCGGGCGATCAATAATATTAAGGTGCTCACCCTGTGTGGCGGCATGCCATTTGGTCCCCAGGTCGGTTCTCTCGAACACGGCGTGCATATTGTTGTAGGTACCCCAGGGCGGATTGACGATCACCTGCGCAAAGGCACCCTGAAACTAGAATCAGTCAATATGCTCATTCTTGATGAAGCGGATCGCATGTTGGATATGGGCTTTGAGGAAGTGCTGGATAACATTATCAAGCAAGTGCCGGCGAATCGGCAGACACTGCTATTCAGCGCAACCTTTGCCGATGAGATTAAGGCCATCGCCCATCGAATCATGAACCGACCGGAGATGGTTCAAGTTGCCGCAACCCACGACAATGACTCCATTGCGCAGTACTTCTATCGCGTCGATGAGGCTGAGCGAGCCACCGCCCTGCGATTGTTGTTGCTGCAGTACTACCCTGAATCAACCCTGGTGTTTTGCAATACACGCCATGAGACCCAGCAAGTCGCCGAGGCGTTAGTCCGCCAGGGGTTCAGCGCACTGGCCCTGCATGGCGACCTTGAACAAAGGGACCGAGACCAGACCCTAGTGAGATTCGCGAATAAAAGCGTTTCCATCCTCGTGGCCACAGATGTTGCTGCCAGAGGCCTGGATATTGAGGCCTTGGACGCGGTGATCAACTACCGAATTGCCCAAGATGCACAGATCCATGTGCACCGCATCGGTCGCACAGGCCGAGCAGGTAGCCGCGGAGTTGCCTGCACCCTATATAGCGATCGTGAAGAACATAAACTGGCAAAGGTGGCCCAAGGACTCAATGCTGAAAGCCTGGAGCAGCCCTTGCCGCCGCCATTGCTGCTTGATAATGCGCCGATGCGACCAATGATGGCGTGTCTGCAAATTGATGGTGGCCGCAAGCAAAAGGTTCGCCCTGGCGATATTCTAGGGGCGCTCACTGGAGCCGAAGGAATACCCGGTACGGATGTCGGTAAAATTCACATTTTTGATCAATGTGCCTACGTCGCCGTGCGCCGGGAATCGGCCAGAGAGGCTAAGTTGAAGCTAGCCGAAGGTAAAATCAAAGGTCGCAATTTTAAGACGCGACTGATTCGCGATCGTTAATGGTACTTTAATTCACTGGGCAGTGATTGAATGTTGGTTTGCTGACCCAAGAACTGGGGTTCAAACATCTCTACAAGGAATCTATTGTGGCCACCACAGGTATCGTCTGCCCCCATTGCTTTGTGACCAATCGTGTACCAGATGCGCGGGTTGCTGATGCGCCCACTTGTGGCAAGTGCCATCTGCCACTATTTACGGGCAAGCCTACCGCGGTCAATCTGGTGCAGTTTCAAAAAATGCTGCAATTTAATGACACGCCGTTGATCGTCGACTTTTGGGCTGAGTGGTGTGGTCCTTGTAAAATGTTCGCGCCGACCTTTGCCCAGGCCACCGGGAAACTCGAGCCACGCTTTCGGCTGCTCAAGGTGGATACTGAAGCGAATCAGGAAATTGCGGCAAATTACCGAATTCAATCAATCCCCACACTCGCGCTATTTAAGCATGGCAAGGAATCAGCGCGTCAAGCCGGCGCCATGTCCTTGTCGCAGTTTATGGCCTGGGTTGAGAGTAAAGCCTGAGTTGCGCATCCAGACTTAGCCCATCACTTGAATCAAGCCCTCCAAGGCAGTGATCGCGGCTTGTTGGCGAATGTCTGTACGGTCACCCGCAAACACAGAGTGGCTCGTTCGTTGAATCTCCGGTATCGCGATGCCGTCCAGGCGTCGAGCCCAGGCTAACCAGACGGTGCCGACGGGCGTGCCTATAGCGTCGCCGGCGGGGCCTGCTATGCCGGTGACGGCTACGGACAGATCGGCGATACTCTGACTCAGAGCGCCCAGCGCCATCTCACGAGCCACGATTTCACTGATAGGCCCATAGTGTTGCAGTGATTCTGTTGTGACACCCAGCAGACGTTGTTTCGCTGTGTTGCTGTAGACCACCATGCCGCAGTCGAACCAGTCTGAACTGCCAGCGATACTCGTGCACAACGTGGCGATGAGCCCCCCAGTACAGGATTCAGCGGTGGCGATGTGGTGCCCACCAGATATTGCGAGCGAGCTTACACGTTGTAACAGTGGCGAAATTGAAGTGTTACTGTCGATGCTATCTGCCATGGCAACGGTCAACCTGAACTTAGGGTTCGTTGAAGTAATAGGTGGGAGTATCGGTGGGAGTATAGGTGGGAGGATTTCTGCAGGAGTTGTTTCACATCAAAGTAATTGTGGCATCCCGTTTGTAAACTGATGGCTGTTCTCGGTCGAGGTTGATGATGCTCCTCATTTGTGTTGCCCAGCGCTGTGCTCCTTGGCCGGCGGTTATTATGCCAATATCTGCCCGCAGTATGCCGATCCTATTTAATCTGGTTGGCCGCACTCGCCGATGGGTTGGTTGAGATGACAGACCAGCCCCCGAGTTTGCCACCGCCTGATTCGCCAAAGCCTGATTCGCCAAAGCCTGATTCGCCAATGCCTGATTCGCCAAAGCCTGATGCACAGTCTGAGCTGACGCCTGACACGCCTCCTGCCGCGGGTCCTCGGTCAAACTCGAACACACCGCCCCAAGCGCCGGTGCCGGAAGAACAACAACCGCAATCCTCGCAATCCTCACAGTCGCCACAATCGTCACAATCGTCACAATCTTCACAAAGGTCTTCCCGACCAGCATCATCACAACGCCGAGATGCGGCGACGCCCAGTCCTTGGCTTTCGGCGTTGATGTGGCTCGCGATCATGGTGATGACGGTGAACCTGCTGATACGTAACAATGCTGAGACCGGTGAAATTCCCTATTCGGCATTCAAACAACAGGTTCGTGATGGCAATATTGAGAGCATCGTGATCCGCGGCAGTGAGATCAGAGGTGTCTATCGATTTCCTAAGACCGAGCAAGATAATCGTTTCTCTACAATGCTGCCGACAATCGCCGATGCCGAACTCATGACCCTGCTGGAAGAAAGTCAAGTCGTCGTTAGTGTTCAGTCCACAGAGTATTCGCCCTGGGTGAGGGTCTTGATCAATATTTTTCCGTGGCTGTTGATTGTTGGGCTTTTTCTGCTCAGCCGGCAAATGCTCGGCAAGCAGTTTTTACCCGGCGGTGGCGGATTTACCAAGTCCCGAGCAAGACTTGCTGAGCCCGAAGATATTCATACACGGTATGACGATATTGCAGGCCTCAATAGTGCCAAGGCAGATTTGCAGGAAGTTATTGAGTATCTGAAATTCCCGCAAAAATTTCGCCGTCTCGGCGCCAAAATACCCAAGGGCCTGCTTCTGATGGGGCCGCCGGGTACCGGTAAAACCTTACTCGCAAAAGCTACAGCAGGGGAGGCTGGCGTACCGTTTTTCAGCATCACTGGGTCTGAATTTGTTGAAATGTTTGTTGGTGTGGGTGCCTCCCGCGTGCGGGATATGTTTTTGCAAGCGCGTGCTGCAGCACCGGCGTTGATTTTTATTGACGAGATCGATTCTGTGGGTCGGGCTCGCAGCGGCATGTTTGGCAACAATAACGATGAGCGTGAGCAGACTCTGAACCAAATACTCGCAGAAATGGACGGCTTTAAGGAAGAGGAGACAGTGGTGGTGTTGGCAGCGACCAATCGACCCGATGTACTGGACGCAGCCTTGCTGCGCCCCGGGCGATTTGATCGTAAGGTCGTGCTGGATTTACCTCAAAAGCTTGCTCGACAGGCCATACTCGCGGTGCATACGCGGGGCAAGCCAATCGGGCCTGACGTGAATCTGGAGAGTATCGCGCTCGGCACTGTGGGTTTTTCCGGCGCAGACCTGGCAAACCTGGTCAACGAAGCCGCACTACTGGCCGCCCGTGCGGAAAAAGACAGCATCAACCAAGCCGACTTCGAGAATGCCAGAGATAAAATTATTCTCGGTGAGCGGCGGGAAGCCTTATTCTCAGAGGAAGAGAAACGCCGCACTGCTTATCATGAGGCGGGTCATGCCCTCACAGCATTCTTTATGCCGCATGGGGATACCTTGCGCAAAATTTCCATTATCCCCAGGGGGCGCGCTTTAGGTGTCACCGAACAATCTCCCAAGGAAGATATGCTGAATTATTCCCAGCACTATCTGGAAGATCGGCTAGCGATATTGTTAGGGGGAAGAGTGGCTGAAAACCTAGTATTTGAAGAAGCCAGTTCCGGTGCGGCCGACGATTTAAAACAGGCGACTCATTTAGCCAGGCACATGGTCCAAGAGTGGGGTATGAGCACTGTCCTGGGCCCCGTCACTTATCGGGAAACCGAACAAAACTTCCTCGGCCAGGAGATCAGCCCGCCACGGATCTATAGCGAGCATACCGCCGAAATTATTGATGATGAGATAGCTCGCCTGATTACAGCTAGCGAGCAACGGGCACTGACGGTTCAGCAACAGCACCGTGACAAGCTCGATAAGCTTGCGGCTGCGCTGCTCGAGCAGGAAACCTTGGGAGAGGAAGAGATCACTGCGATTCTTGTTTGAGGATCTTGCGAGGTTGCGGGATGGTCTGAACGCCAGCCAAAATATCCTCCTCCAGATTAAGCAATACACGCACCGCCTCGAATAAGGCGGTGGTGGATAAGTAGGTCGCTCGATTAATATTCAGTAAATTGGCGATCTCATGATTTAAATGCTTGTCGGCGCCCCCGACCATGTAGATTTCGTTTAGATACCATTCGTAGCCACGCCGTACTTGCCGATAGAGCTCAATGTACTCGTTTGCGGTATGCGAGCCTGCGGGTAACGCCATTCGAGTTACTAATCCATGATAGTTGCCGGTGACGTACAAGCAAAAGTTAGCGTATAGGTCGTGAACAGTTCCTGATGGGCTAACCCGGAAGTCAGCAAGGTTGTGGCCAATATCCTTGATGAACTTCGCGGCATAAGTGGCGTTGCGAACGGCGTGATTCAACTGCGTGACCAGGCGCAAGTCTTCCTCTTCCTTGGCATTTCGCTGAATCGCATAAGTGTATCCCAGCACTTCACTTTCTGTTTGTTTAAGCAATTTGTATTCTTGTTCGTAGCGCGTTACATAACGTAGCGGCTCGCCCGCAAGCAATTCACTGTTCGCATCGAATACCGCATGTGTGTGGATTTGAAAGCTATGCATGTTCAACCGTATCGCATTGAAGAGCATACGGGTCAACTCTTTACGCACCGCTTCAATCGCGCCGTCAGCTACGGCGCTGGAGACCTTGTGTATATAGGCGGTGGCAAACAATTCAGTATTTCGCTCCGGCGCCATCCAGTTGAGTAAAACAATAAACGGATCCAGTAATGGCAGGAAAAGGAGAATGCCTAGCAAATTAAACAAAGAGTGGAAAACAACAAGCATGAAAAGGGGATCGCTGATGCCAAATACATTGCGGATAATATAGACAAACATCGGCAGGCAAAGCAGGGCGACAATCGCTGTTGTCAGATTAAATATGAAGTGGGCGTAAGCCACTCTACGCTTCTCTACCAACCCTTCTAGGGCGCCTAGTAAAACCGTACTCGTCGTCCCCACATTCGATCCTATGGCGATGGGTATGGCTTCATTCACCGTGATCACGCCCGCATGCAGGGCACTTAAAATCACCATCATTATCACCGAGCTGGATTGAACCAGTGCCGTGAGCACAGTGCCAACAAGACAATAGACCAGCAGGCTTTGACCTCGCAGGATGTTAGTATCTAGCTGCGGCACAAGATTCTCGAGACTCGTGATGAGTGTCCCCAGCCCCATGAGCAGCAGCCCAAGCCCCAGAACCAGGTTGCCGAGGTAATAGGGGCGATGCCCGGCGGGCAAAAAAACTGTGACAAAGGCGCCTATCGCCACCAGGGGTTGGTAGAACTTCGCCAGGTCAAGTTTGAAGCCTAGGACAGCCAGCATCCAACCGGTCACGGTGGTGCCGAGGTTGCTGCCGAGTGTCACACCCAGCGCGTTGCGCATTTCCAGCATGCCAGCCCCGACGAAGGCCAACACGATTAAACCCACAAGCGAGCTGCTCTGCAAAAATGCGGTCACTACTGTGCCAGTAAAAACGCCTTTAAGGGGTGAATTGGTTTGCGCCTGAAGAAATTGCTTCAGAGATTTCGAGCCAATGCCCTGTAGCCCTTGTTCGAGTAAATGCATGCCGAGCAGAAACAGCCCAATGCTGACGATGATGCTCCATATGTCCAAGGAACCGGTCGATATAGCTACCACTGCGGATGGCCTCCAAGCATTCGAGCTGAGTGGCAATTATCAGGGCGCGGCTGGTGCTAGCCCATGACCCATATCACCTTCAGCCGCAATGAAAACACTGAGTAAGAGCGTCACAGGACATCACAAAATAAATGCTAACCTGGATACTTATGGTTATAGTGAGCGCTAAATAGAGACAGGAAGCCGCTATATGAACCTTGAGAAAGTCGTCTTCGCATTTACGATTATTCTAGCTTTGACCCTAAACTTCGGATTTTTTACGGGCGATATCGGCAATGCCGCGCACCATAATGTTTATGAGCTCTATGCGGCAATATTTGTCAATGCGATCGCGACGATTCTAAAGTTCGGCGATCGTACCCACATGGGCGCCGTATTATTAGCCGCTAGCCTGGTTGCTGATATTCAATTAGTGGCTGCCGCGGGTGTCTGGGTATTCGCCGTGCATGTGACTGACATTGGTCTGACGCCAGCGACAGTCGCCAGTATCGTCTCTCTTGCTGGTGGTGCGGTGATCGCCAACACGATATCAGTCTCACTGCTGGTCATAGAAACCGTGATGCTGCGTCGCTAGACAGCGATACTGGGGCAGGCTATGGATAGTATTGTTTTTCTAATTCTGCGCCAAATGCGCGCCCCTCTGTTGTTGTTAACAACAGTTTATGCGATCGCGACCCTGGGTCTCACATTGATACCTGGCATGGATGACAAGGGCCAAGTATGGTTCATGGATTTCTTTCATGCCTTCTATTTCGTCTCGTTTATGGGTACCACCACTGGCTTTGGTGAAATCCCATACCCCTTTACCGATGCGCAGCGTATGTGGGCGCTCATATTTATCTATATCACTGTGGCGACCTGGGTTTATACGATTGGCACGTTGATCCGCCTGTGGCAAAACGAGACGTTACAAAAAGCCCTCGCTGAGCACCGATTTCAGCGCCAAGTGCGGCAGATCAGCGAACCATTTTTCGTGGTTTGCGGCTATGGAAATACGGGTAGTCGATTGGTGAAATCTTTACGCAAACGCCTGATTCGGGCATCGGTGTTAGACCTGAAGCAAGATCGAATCGATGCGCTGATGTTGGCGGAACATCCGTTGTTTCTGCCCGGACTCCAAGCTGATGCCAGTACGCCTCGCAACCTGGTACTTGCCGGTATCATGCATCCAAAGTGTAAAAGCGTGGTCGCGCTGACAGATGACAATGCCGTCAATCTGCATATCGCCATTACGGTGAAGGTTCTGAACCCGGAATTGAAGGTCATTTGCCGCGCCGACTCCCATGAGATTGAAGCGAACATGGCATCCTTTGGTACCGATGCGATTATCGATCCATTCGACAGCTTCGCCAAAGACCTCGGGCTGGCGGTAGATTATCCGTATCAATATATGCTCAGTGACTGGTTCCGGAACGAAAGCGGCGAGCCATTGGCGCCAGTGATGCAATTACCCAAGGGCCGCTGGCTGCTGTGTGGATTTGGTCGATTCGGGCGGGCGATTCATCGCGAGTTACTCGATGCGGGTATGACGGTGCAAGTCATAGAACCGAATAAGGCGTTGCTCAATTTGCCGGTCAATGCGGTTATCGGCGACGGTACCGAGGCAGTGACACTGAACCAGGCTGGCGTCGGTGAGGCAGTAGGTATTATTGCGGGCGCAGATGATGACTCGAACAACCTTTCAATTATTGTCACTGCCAAAGCGCTAAATCCTGACTTGTTCGTGATTGCGCGGCAAAACCAACAGGCCAATAGTCGGTTGTTTGCTCATCCTCGTGCGGAACTGGTCATGGAGGTCAGCGATGTCCTGGCAACCAAAATACGGACTTTGCTGACTAATCCCTTAGTTGATGATTTTCTGAGTCTGGCAAGAGCTCATGATGATAGCTGGGCGCAGAACCTGACAGAAAGAATTCGGAAGATATCCCCCTTAGGATTTCCTGAGGTCTGGGAGTGCGTTATTGCAGCGGATAGTGCCCATGCGGTTAGCAACGCGCTGACCAAAGGTACTGATGTCAGGGTAGAACATTTAACGCACGATCATCATGATCGCGATGTAAGCTTGCCAGTCTTGGCGCTGTTACATAGCAATTCACAAGGTGCGTTTTGTATGCCGTCCGGTCATGCCAGCTTGGCGCTGAATGACCGATTGTTATTTGCAGGCAGCGCCGCCAGCCGGGCACAAATGCAATGGAACTTACAGAACGAGGTCGCGCTGGGGTACATTTTGACCGGCGCCAGCTTACCTCAAACCTGGCTCGGTCGATGGCTGCAGCGCTCGAATAGCTGACTGTCAGCTGGGGTTGGGGTGATGCCTGAGCCAGTCAAGGGTTGCAGTGGCAGCGCTTGTGTAGGCGCTGATGGTGGCAGGTACGCCTGAATCTCGCTGACGCTTTCTGCCTTTAAGTTGCTTGAAGCTATGGTCGGCGGTCGCCAGCCACGATAAAGACGCCATTGGTATTGCCTCAGTGACACCCCTTAGCAGATCGGGTTCTGCCAGTGAGTCGCGAGTTCCACTCAAAAACAATTGTGGTATCTGGATTCGCGTCAGATGTTCGGCCCGCGACACACCAGGCTTGCCGCTGGGGTGCAACGGAAAGGAACAATAGATAAGACCCGAACACCGAGCATCCTGGGATTGCTCCACATAGTGGGATGCCATGCGCCCACCAAATGAGTGCCCACCAATGTACAGGGGTAGCCCTGCGGCCAAACGTGCGCCCAGATTGACTGCCGCCTCAAGGCTTACCAGACAGATACCCATAGGGTTGGGCGGTTTGCGACTTGACTCCATAAACGGGAAATTAAACCGCAGGCTGGCAATTCGGGCTTCAGCAAAGGCGTCAGCTAGCGATTGCATATGCTCGTGTTGCATGCCCGCGCCGGCGCCGTGGGCCAGTACCAGTAGCGCCACGGGGGCCGCTGGTCGCTGATAGATCGCCGAAACCTCGCCTAGGTCAGCTGAGAGGCTGAGCGTTAATGGCTGTTGATAGATGATACCGAGTTCCAGGGAAGCATCGCTTCGGCTTCGCTCAGCCAGTGAGGCCGGCGCTATTGATTGAATAGGTGGTCGTGTCGAAGCCGCAATTATGCCGATTGCGAGTGTTGACGGCAATGGTACACAACCTAAGGAATATTAACGTATGATGCGGAAATAGATGCGCTAGCCAGACACTTCGCGGGGACCTGGCCCTTCCCCAAGACGCCAGATCCTCAGTTGACGTTGCGGTAGTCTGTGGCAAATTTTCACAGCCGCAATAACGAACAAGGAACTTGAAGATGGCAAGCACAGGCGGTTCTCCAGAAAAGGCCATTCTGTATGCGTTTATGGCTAACACGGGTATCGCCATCGCGAAGCTGGCGGCGGCGCTACACACGTCGTCGGGGAGCATGATGGCCGAAGCCATTCACTCTATGGCTGACGCCGGCAATCAGGTTTTGCTCTATATCGGCCTGAAAAGTGCTGAAAAACCAGCGGATGCAGACCATCCCATGGGATATGGCAAGTTAAGCTATTTCTGGAGTTTTATCGTGGCGCTGATGTTGTTCAGCATCGGTGGAATATTTTCAATCTATGAAGGCTGGCATAAGCTCAGCTCAGAGATACCCTTGAATGATCTCAGCGTGGCCATACTGGTCCTGGCAGGCGC
>Ga0115570_10003539_pt1 | contig 11482 bp, 8 predicted proteins | sample COGITO_mtgs_1205_3_FD_87294 | JGI IMG/M metagenome (GOLD analysis project Ga0115570, IMG submission 87294) | Pelagic marine microbial communities from North Sea - COGITO_mtgs_120524 | ecosystem: Environmental > Aquatic > Marine > Epipelagic | place: Germany:Helgoland, sampling site Kabeltonne... | reverse complement strand
CCCCGTTATCGAGCAGTAAACCAATCGAGGGTTCTCAGCGCGCAAGGTCGGGTAGTCGAGTCCCATTGATTGGGTGCCCCCCACCTTAAAGTTCTCTATCACAACATCGCAATGTTTCGCGATATCGCGAACGCAGCTCTGACCTTCTTTCGATTTTAAGTCGACCGCGAGTGAGTGCTTGCCGCGATTCGTACACAGATAATAGGCAGAGCTATCACTCTGGTTGCCCGCAGCATCAGGCATCCACGGAGGTCCCCAGCTACGCGTATCATCGCCCCCGCCTGGTCGTTCAATTTTAATAACCTCTGCCCCCAGGTCTGCAAAGATCTGTGAGGCCCAAGGCCCTGCCAGCACTCGGGATAAGTCCAATACACGCAGGTGGGAAAGACTACCCATTCGATAAATTCCTGTCAGACGTAAGAGCAGAGTGTAACAACAGGTAAGGAGTGTTTGTGCCTTCATGGCAACTGAGGCTAAGCTTAGGTATGCCAACACTCGCCCATTTTTCATCCGCCCTCGCTCCGGTTATCTCCGCGGTTCACACCGACACGTTTCCCGTTGCACTGGGCGCGCTCCTAAGCAGCCTAGTAAAAGCTGATGACGTCAGTCTGCTTCGGTACCGGGAAGGCCACTTACCCGAGGTCGAATACTCATCGCCACCGATTGAAGGCCAGGCAACCACGCTTGATACCTATTTAACAGGTCCGTTTTTACTCGATCCTTTTTATCGAGCGGCCGCTATGGAACAGCAGTACGGAGTGTTTCATTTAAGAGAGCTCGCTCCGGCAGGCTTCACCGACAGTGAGTACTACAAGACTTGGTATAAAAGCTGCGGCTTTAAAGACGAGTGCGGCTTACTCATTGCGCTTGACGATGGCTTTGTGAACATAGCACTAGGGCTAACCGCTGCGAGCAAAAAAGCCACGCCAAAGTTTTACAAAGCACATTTAGCACTACTGCAAGATATTTTCCCCGTGGTGTCGTCGTTGGCGAGGACGCACTGGCAAACCTCGCCTCAGCACAAAAATGGTAGCCATTTGCTACGCGAGCAGCTTCATAGCAGTCTTGCCGCCTTTGGCAGCAGCGTACTGACTCGACGCGAGCAGCAAGTGACAGAGCTGGTCTTACTGGGCAACAGTACGCGACTGATTGCCGAAAAGCTGGGTATCTCAACTGAGACTGTGAAGCTCCATCGCAAACATGCCTATGCCAAACTCGACGTTTCCTCCCAAGCGGAGTTATTTTTACTGTTCATGGAAGCACTCGCCTATAGCCCCGACAGCGGTGGCATCGACCCACTCATCGCCTACCACAGCAAACCGGCTAAATAGATGAACCAAACTCTCGCTGACATACTCAAAGAAGGCTTCGCAGCACTCAACCGAGGCCAGCTCGCGCAGGCAGGTCAAGCCTGCAAGCGCGCCATTGAACTCGATGAGCACGAGCCGGCAGCACACTTTCTCATTGGGCTTGTGGCACTCGAGGCGGACGATAGACCTAATGCGCACAAAGCGTTTCGCTCCGTTGTGCAACTGGATGCCAACCACGCGGCAGCGTGGTCACAACTTGCTAGACTCAACGCCAGTGAGGGGCGTGTAGCCCAGGCCGAGCGAGCGCTCAAAGAAGTGCGCCGCATCAAACCCTCAGATCCCAACGTGCTCGATACAGTGGGTACCGTGCTTACCCAGCTCGGTGAGTATGAGGCTGCAAAAGCTTTTTTTGCTCGAGCTAATACCGCCGCCCCGCGCACAGCGCAATTTATGATGAACTTGGCCAATAACTTAGTATTTTTAGGGGAGATCGATACCGCAGCAGAGATTTTCCGCGAAGTTATAGCTCTTCAACCCAACACACCCCAAGGGCATTGGGGACTGGCTAGCGCCGTTAAAGCTCAAAACACCGACCATGTTCAGCACATGCACACCCTGCTAGAGCGCAACAGCAAGAACCCACGCGGGCAGGGCTTTCTTTACTATGCCATCGGTAAAGAATGTGAAGATTTAGGTGATTGGAAGGGTGCTTTTGAGGCCTTTTCAGCGGGTGCCGCGGCACGCCGCCAAACGGTAGAGTTCGACGAACCCACCGAAGAGATGCTGTTCAAAACCCTAGCCCAAACCTATACCGCTGATTGGCTTGGCCGGTGCTCAGCAGGCAATCCTGACCCTTCACCTATCTTCGTGCTCGGGCAGCCTCGCACCGGCACCACACTCATCGAGCGCATCATAACGAGTCACACCCAAGTGCACTCAGCCGGCGAACTGCAGCAATTTGGCCTCTCAGTTCGCAGACTCACCCAAACGCAAAACCCTCGGCGCTTCAGTCCCGAACTCTTTGAAGCAGCAGCGAGCATTGACCCCCTCGATCTGGGCACTGCTTATCTGCAGTCATCGACACGTATGAGAGGAAATTTACCGCGATTTGTCGACAAACTGCCCATAAATTACCTAAATGTCGGGCTTATCCTCGCTTCCTTACCAAACGCCAAAATCGTTCATTTGGTGCGCAATCCCATGGATGCGTGCTTTGCTAGCTTTAAACAACTATTTGCGGACGCCTATCTACACTCCTATGACCAACGGGAAATGGCGCGCCATCACGTCCGTTATCGTGCACTCATGGATCATTGGCGCGAGCAATTCCCCGGGCGCATCATCGACGTCAGCTACGAAAAAACCGCACGTGACATCGAACCCAACGCGCGACGACTTATCAATGACCTCGAACTACCTTGGGAAGACGCTTGCCTCGAGTTTTATAAATCCTCCCAAGGTGTTGCCACCGCGAGCGCCGTCCAAGTGCGTGAGCCCGCCCACACCCGCTCGATTGGCCGCTGGCGGCGCTATGAAGAGCAACTTACTCCGATGCGCCAAGAACTCGAAGCAGCAAACATTGAAATCAGCGAATAAGATTGCGGGCACAAATTCACAGCCGGTTATTGGTGTTAATAACACTTCACATCATTTACCACTATACAAAATATGGGCGTACTTGCTAATTTAGGACGTTAAGCGCCGATTAGTGCGCCCATCATGTTCCCGTTAGGAGTTTTGCCATGAGTCAACGTTCCCACGCGTTTCGTAAGCTGACCCTGCCGCTTGCGGTTTCGACTGCGCTAATAGGCACCCAAGCCATTGCGCAAACACTGGAAGAAGTCGTTGTTACCGCCACCAAACGCGAGCAGAGCGTTATGGACGTCCCGCTAGCTATAACGGCACTGTCGGGCGATTTCATCATGAGCACCAACCTCAATGATGTAAAAGACCTCATCGCTTACACCCCAGGCGTCAGCGGCAACTCTCAAGATTCCTATATCGATGCGGTCAGTGTTCGCGGCGTGCGAACCCAGGACTTTGGCGTTGGTGGCGATCCTTCGTCGGGCTTCTTCAAAAACGATCTCTACGAGGGCCGAAACGGTGCTGTTGTCACCAGCCTCTACGATATTGAGCGTGCTGAAATTTTGCGTGGCCCCCAAGGCTTCCTATTTGGCCGAAATGCCATTGGTGGCGCGTTCAGCGTGTACACCAAAAAAGCCGATCTCGACAGCCAGAATGGCTATATCGACCTGGATGTAGGCGAGCGCGACCACATGGTCGTTGAAGGCGCGGTGAACCTACCGGTAAGTAATAATTTTGCCATGCGCTTGTCTGGCTACTACTCGACTGAAGACGGTTTTGCCAAAAACGTTGCCACTGGGCGAGACGAAATCGACCACGAGAAATGGGCGCTGCGCTGGTCGACTACGTACGAAACCGATCGCTTGAGCATCAACACCACTGCCGAATACGAAGAGCGGCGTCAGTCAGGCTCCATGTATCGCGCCATTGACGAGGGGGACATCTGGGACACCTTCGACCGTTACATCACCGCTGACACCACGTTAGGCGGTAGCAACGAGGAATTAGACTCAGATATCAGTCAAGGCGATCGTGATGATGCCGACATTATGACGCTGGGACTGTTTGTGAATTATGACCTGGGGTTCGCGACTCTCACCTCGAACACCGGCTACAAGGATCACGACTATTTTTATCGCGAAGATTACGATGGCACACCGCTAACTATCAGCAACTTTCAATTTGATCAGAGCGGTTCCTATTTCCAGCAGGAACTGCGTTTGTCATCGAATGATGACGGCCCGCTCAGCTGGTACACCGGTGTAAGCTATTACGAGGAAGACTTGGACGCCGAGTTCCGCAATATTGGCTCCGAAGACCTCCTATGTCAGTACTACTTGAACTACTACGCTGACTACTATGGCTATGACTTTTACAACGGCTGTAGCGACTACTACTACGATTTCTACTCTTCAGCAGACGGTAATCTAACCGAAACTGGAATTATTAAAGGCAAGTACAAAGGCTGGGCGGCATATGTCAGCGCCGATTACGACCTGACCGACACGCTGAACCTTGAGCTCGGCGTCCGTTACACCGAAGATAAAAAAGATTTCAGTATTTTAGTGCCCGAGCCTGAGAGTTACTTAGGACCCTACTTCACCTATGGCTTTGCTACCGCAGAATACATAAACGACAGTCAAAGCTGGGACGACGTCACCTCGCGCGCCATGCTGACCTGGACGCCGGGCGAAGACACTATGTTCTACGCCAGTTACACCGAAGGCTTTAAGTCCGGTGGTTTTGGTAGTTTCTGGATAGAAGACTCGGCGGGGGGTGTTCCTGCCTATGAGACAGGCATTACCCAAGGAGACGGTTATTTACCGGGCACTTTCGAGCCAGAGACCGTGGATTCCTACGAAGTGGGGATGAAGACCAGTTATCTGGATGGTCGCGGCAACTTCGATGTCACCCTGTTCATGTATGAATACCAAGATATGCAAGTCATCAACTACGTTGAAGTTGAGGAAACTGGCGCCTTTGCGGGTCGCGTACTGAACGTTGGCGAAACCGATGGCTACGGTATTGAAGCATCCACCACCGTCGCACTCAGCGAAAACTTTACCTTGTATCTGGCCGCTGGCTACCTCGACACCGAGGCGACTGGTATCCAAGATATTTGTGGCCTAGAAGACGCCAATGGCTGTGAAGGCTCCTCGCTGTTTTGGGCGCCCGAGATCACTGCGGCAGGCAAGCTAGATGCCTTCTTCCCCACCAGTGACGGCGCCATTACAGGTAGCTTCGAAATCTCTTATGAAGGTGAACGCGGCGGTGGCTGGGAGAATTTGTCAGAAACCAAAATCGATGCCTTCGCGGTGGCTAACCTTCGAGTGGGTTATGAATCGAACAACAACTGGTACGTCCGAGCCTACGCAGAAAATCTGTTTGATGAATTTACCTGGGATGGCCAGAACAATAATGGCGGATTGCTTCCATCGCACTTCTTCGGACCCATGCGACCGCTTACCCTCGGAGTCATGGCCGGTATGAGCTGGGATTAATAGCTACTCCGCGGCTGCTAAGACTAAGCCGCATACATCATCAAACGCTAGCCTCGTGCTGGCGTTTTTTTTATCTTCTTTTACCCAAGGCCACACCAAAGGGGTAGGGCGGTGGTCAATCGGCTGTGAAATGATAAGAGCAACTGTCGTAGCGATCGGAGTGCTGCTCTTGTTCGCTGCGTTACTTCCCTGTGCTTAGAACGACAGCCCGTGCCCGCTGAGGAGAAATTCCGTGACCGCTAAATTAGATACCGCGACCCTTAAGCAGCTTGATCAAGCCCACCACCTCCACCCGTTCACAGATTTCAAAGACTACGCTGAACACGGTGGCCGTATAATTAGCCGAGCAGAGCATGTTTACATCTATGACTCCGATGGCAACAAGATCCAAGATGGCATGTCCGGCCTATGGTGCTGCAACTTGGGTTATAGCCAAAACACGATTAAAGACGCCGTTGCGGCACAGCTTCACGAGCTACCGTTCTACAACAACTTTTTCAGATGCTCTAACCAGCCGGCAGTTGAACTGGCCGGCAAGCTCTGTGAACTGTCCCCAGAGCGCTTTCAGCACGTGTTTTTTACCAACTCAGGGTCTGAGGCAAACGACACCCAGATTAAACTTGTACATCGCTACTTTGACCTGCTCGGTAAACCGAAGAAAAAGCACATTATCAGTCGCATAAACGCATACCACGGCTCAACTATTGCCGCCGGCTCCTTAGGTGGCATGCAATTCATGCACGAGCAGACTATTGGCCTTAATTACGTCCATCACATTAACCAGCCCCACTGGTTTGAATTGGGTGGAGAGATGGATGAAGATAGCTTTGGTATTCAAGTCGCCCGCGAACTTGAGGCTAAGATCGATGAACTGGGCGAAGAAAATGTGGCTGCGTTTATCGCCGAGCCAATCCAAGGGGCAGGTGGTGTCATTATTCCACCCGCCACCTATTGGCCCGAAGTGAAGCGCATTCTCGACGAGCGTGACATCTTATTTATTTCTGACGAAGTGATCTGCGGATTTGGCCGTACAGGCCAGTGGTACGGGGCGGATACCTATGGTACTGAGCCCGACCTCATCACGTTTGCGAAAGCGGTAACCAACGGTTATATGCCTCTTGGTGGTTCGTTAGTATCGAATAAAGTGTCCGATGTATTGCTTTCCGGAGGCGGTGAATTCGCTCACGGTCTTACTTATTCGGGCCATCCCGCATCGTGCGCTGCAGGTCTTGCAACGATGGCTATTTACGAGAACAGCAACATCATCGAGGAGACAGCCAAGGTGCTGGCACCTCACTTTGCGCGCAACTTACGGGCACTTGAAGACCACCCCATTGTCGGCCAAGTCCGAGTGAAAGGGCTCTTTGCTGCGGTAGAGTTGGTGCGAAACAAAAATAGCCGCGAGCGATTGGCACCGGATTCGGCTGCGGCCGTGTTCTGTCGTGATCAAGCGGTGGCGGACAACCTTATGGTACGCCAAACCGGCGACGCCATGATCATGGCCCCGCCCTTCGTTACAACCCCAGCAGAACTCGACACGCTGACCGCCAAACTCGCCATTGCTCTGGATAAGACGGCTAAGCATTTCGGGGTCGCCTAATCTAACTAGTGGGCTGCGGCGTATTTATGTCGTGGCCCAACTTACTCAACAGATTAATAAACTTCGCGCTTATGGCATCATCGATAAGCCGTGGTTCAACGCGCTCTGGTTTCAGCTGACCTGGTTTTCCTGTGTAGCAGGTCGCGAAAGCTGGATTGGCGCGTCTTTCGCACTCATAGGCCTGCATTTTTTACTCGCGTCAGCACCCCGTAAAGAGCTTTATAACTTGACTCCGATCATTGCAGTTGGCGTAACCGTTGATGCGCTGTTAAGTGCCGTTGGCGTGTTTGACTTTGGCGGCACGCTAATCCCTATGTGGCTCATTGTTCTTTGGGTCGCCTTTGCAACCACCATTACGCGCGCCTTCGCCTTTTTCGAACAGCGACCTCTCATGGCCGCGGGAGTAGGGGCATTAGGAGTCCCGTTTAATTATGCGATCGGCGCTAAATTAGGCGCCGTCAATTTGCCACTGGAACCAATGTTTACCGCGGTGGTCTTAATCTGTGTGTGGGGTTTATTGTTTCCAAGCCTATTTCGGATCGCAGCCCACAGGAAATCGGGAGCTTGCTGATGACGCTATTGAGATCGCTGACACTGTTCGCTTACATTTTTGTTGCTGCTGCAGCCGCCAATACACCACTCGAAAAATGCGGCGAGGCAAAGCTTACCGTGTTGTTCTGGGATATATACGAGTCTTCACTTTATACGCCAGAAGGCCGTTACACGCCGGACATACGGCCGCTCCGACTCGAAATAAAATATTTACGCGACATCAAGGCACAAGACCTCATTGAACAAACGGGCAAAGAGTGGCGTGCACAAGGCCTCGATGATCCACGTCACGTGCAGTGGCTGACAGAGCTCGCTACCTTGTGGCCTGATGTCAGTGGTAACGACGTGATCACCCTGACGATTGATGAGGCAAGTTACGCGCATTTTTCATTCAACGGGGAACCGGTTGGAAGTATCGAAGACCCCGATTTTGCCCGAGACTTTAGCGGCATTTGGCTCTCACCTCTCACCACTCGCCCTGAGATTAGGGCTGCTTTGATTGGAAGTGACACGAACGCTTAAATGCAGGCTTGCAAGCACCTCACTCATCCTTACGATAAGCCTCCACCATCAGCGCCGCTTTATCGCCAAAAAACAGTTGCGCGACTTCTAAGAGGCCCTCGTCGTTCACAATGTCAGCACGACGTACCACTTGCTCTACCTTAGACCGACGGCGCAAAAAGTCATGTAAATCGACTACCATCTCGCGCTCAGCTGTCACACGCAGCTCCGCGCGCGTGTACTCAGCATCATTCAGAATATGCTCAGCTTCTGTAGCGTCGTTTGCAATATGATTGAGAACCTCGTGAGCTTTGCGGCCATAGCGTCGCCAAAATCTCAAGGATAATGGCTCTGAGGCAGACACTGGGGTCAGTGCATCGAGCTCCATATTAGCCGCGCGTGCCATGAAAGCTGCGCGCTCTGCTAATGGTGGCTCTCCATACCAACGACCGCCGGCATTGGGGACTGAAATACCCAAATCCATCAGTGACTCGACAACTTCCTCTCCAACATTAATGCAATCGGTTAGCTTGCCACCAAAGACGCTTAAGTAACGACGCGCATGATCAATTTCTATCTCATGTTTGCGCGATAACTGCACCCAGTCTCTGCCGTTCTGAGCGCCAGCGAGCGCTAGGGGGCGGACGCCCACCCGTTCAGCAATCACATCCGCCGCCGTTAATGGCTCATCGAGGTCGAGTAATTGATTGGCATTGGCCAACACAAAATCCCGATCTTCCCGCGTTACCTCGACACCAGCGCTGTCGACGGGGGTATCTGTCGTACCAATGCAGGTTTTAGGCCCCATAGGAATAACGAAAAACAATCGGCCATCACTCGCAAAAAACGTCAGGACTTTGTTCTGGTCGGTGACGCGATCGACAATAAGATGAATGCCCTTCGATAGAACATGATGATGCTCCGTAGACACGCCGACTGTCGCATTCAATGTATCTGCACTAGGGCCTGTTGCATTAACTATGGATAGCGCCTTAACAGTCATTGACCGTCCACTCACATGATCGATGAGCCGCGCCCCCCAGCAGCTCTCTGCACTCAGCCAAGCGAGTGCTTCTACCGACGTGTAATTACACGCCTTTCCGCCCGCATCGATGCTGCTGCGAATAAAATTAAAAACGAATCGAGAGTCATTGTCGTAGAGATAGCAATCGGAATATTCCAAGCCACCGACAATATCAGCCGGCGCCACCACCGGCGCCTCTCGCCGAATCTTGGCTGCACTCAAATACCGCGGCATAGCCATCCGACAATTGCCCATTAGCCAGTACAGCAGGGCACCTAGCCAGACGAACACCGACCATAAACGGAATCCCCGGCGGATACTGGTAAAAAACCTGATCTCTCTTACCGTCGACGGGTAGGCATCCATTAAACGGTTACGGGACAGACATAGCTTGCGCACGAGCCACAAATCGCCTGATTCGAGGTACTTAATGCCCCCCCAAGCGAGATTACTGGAGCTTGAACTAACGCCACCGGCGAAATCGCCTTTATCGACCAAACCCACTTTGGCGCCGCCACCTGCCAGGGCCGCCGCCGCCACGGCGCCATTAATACCACCACCAACAACCAATACATCCAGGGTTTCAGTGGTCAACGCCGCTAAATTAGCTTCACGCTCAGGCGGCGAGAACAAGGGCGCCGGCGCGAAGCGTGGTAAATCAGGAGCTTGATGCATTATGAAACCACATGAACATGACAGTATTCAGTCTAGCGGTTATACGGCGTAATCGCTGCTCTGTTTTTCTTAAAAATGTGTCTCTTGCCGAATAAAAACCACATTGAAATAGACATCACCCTGCAGTCAAAGCACACTGTTAGTTACAACGGAGTACTAACGACCTATGCCTGAGTTAAGCAATGAGAAGTACCGAGGGCTGACCTACCCTTGGGGCCGGAGCAACCCGCCAGAAGCCAGAACCCCGTTCGAAGTTGCTGACGGAGTTTGGTGGGTGCGCTTTCCGATGCCCATGTCACTGGATCACATCAACATTTGGTTGCTCGAAGAAGAGGACGGTTGGACCGTTGTTGATACCTGCCTCGCCATGCCAGAGGCCAAGGCGATCTGGGAGGATCTTTGCAGTGAATTCATGGGTGGTAAACCCATAAACCGGGTCATCTGTACGCATATGCATCCCGACCATATTGGCCTAGCCGGCTGGCTCTGTGACCGCTTTGACTGCGAGTTGTGGATGACGCGCGAGGAATACTTGATGTGTCAGCTGATGGCGAGCTACACCGGCAAAGAAGCACCGCCAGAGGCCATAGAATTCTATCGATCGGCCGGGTACGAAGACGACCAAATTGACGAATATAAGCGTCGTTTCGGTACTTTTGGCAGCATGATTTCGCCAATGCCCCATAAATTTACGCGCCTTACTGACCGCGAGACACTCACTGTTGGTGGTCGCTACTGGCAAGTCATCGTGGGCGCCGGCCATTCACCGGAGCATGCCTGCCTGTACTGTCCTGCACTCAAGCTACTCATCGCTGGAGACCAAGTGCTGCCCCGAATAACACCCAATGTATCGGTATTTCCGACAGAACCCGACGGGAATCCTTTAGCCGAGTGGATGGATTCGAATGCACGCTTACTTCGAATCCTACCCAATGATTTGCTAGTGCTACCTGCGCACCAGACGCCTTTTACGGGTCTACATGTTCGCGTTAATCAAATCATTGACAGTCACCGTATCGACCTGCAATCCATCTACGACTACCTCGCTGAACCGAAGCGAGTTGTTGACTGTTTTCCAAGCCTGTTTACCCGAGAAATTGGGCCTCAACTCATCGGTCTTGCCACTGGCGAGACATTGGCTAACCTCAATCTCTTGCTGCACAGAGGAAATATTAGCCGAACCCGCGACTCCGAAGGCGTTCACTGGTATGTTCAAAACCCCGATGCACGCTATTTAGATACCGATGACAACATTCCTGCAGCGACTTAAAACGTGGGCTTTCCGCCTTTACTACCGAATAGTTAGTAAGAAGGCTTGGGCGGACCACCCACAGGGCACTGATCTCAATGTCAGCAAGCTACTCATTCCCGTCAGTGCCGGCCAAACTGCCGCACGCATGTACCACGGTGCTGCCGACCTCCCGCTGATCGTCTACTACCATGGGGGTGGCTGGGTCATTGGTGATTTAGATACCCACGACCCGTTCTGCAGAGCACTGAGCGAGGCGAGTGGCTGCACCATTATGTCGATTGATTACCGCCTAGCACCCGAACATCCCTTTCCAGCGGCACACGATGACTGCCTCGATGCCACACGCTGGATAATCGACAACCTTAATACTCTTGCGCCCAACAACGGCAAAGTGGTTCTGTCAGGCGATAGTGCGGGCGGCAATATAACCGCGAGCACTATGATCACGCTGATTGACGAGCCTCGAATCGCGGGGACCATTAT
>Ga0115570_10003535_pt1 | contig 11486 bp, 10 predicted proteins | sample COGITO_mtgs_1205_3_FD_87294 | JGI IMG/M metagenome (GOLD analysis project Ga0115570, IMG submission 87294) | Pelagic marine microbial communities from North Sea - COGITO_mtgs_120524 | ecosystem: Environmental > Aquatic > Marine > Epipelagic | place: Germany:Helgoland, sampling site Kabeltonne... | reverse complement strand
TAATTTCAAATAAATTATTGGATATGAATCGTTACATAAAAAGCAAAAAACAGATTGTGTGTTTGGATAGATACTTATTTGAAAAAGTAATTTAAATACTTAAATCTAAATCAAATAAAACTTATAAGATAGCCAGTAATTGCCCCAAATAAAACAATAAATGCACTATTTAATTTTTTAAACACAAAAACTGTGAGAATACTTAAAACGGCAATAAGCATCATTCTCCAATCGCCAGTAGTTTCTTTAGCCATTTGTATGCAGACCACTACTATTACTGAAACAGCAGCAATGTTGATGGCATCTAAAAAAGCACGAAGAATTTTTGACTTCTGCATTTTTGGAATCAATGGGTTCAAAAGCCCAACGAATAAAAATGACGGTAAAAAGATGCCAATGCTTGCAAGAAGAGCACCACTTAGTCCATTTAATTGCCAACCTATAAATGTTGCTGTCGAGAGAACTGGTCCTGGGGTAAATTGTCCAATGGCTATGGCGTCCATGAGCTCTTGACGCGTGAGAAGATGTGTAGAAACAAGTTCAGCATCTAAAAATGCGAATAAAACATAACCGCTCCCATATAAAATAGCGCCTACCTTAAGGAAAATGAGAAATATTTTCAAACTCCCAAGCTTTAAGGGAACGGACCCAAATATGTAGAGGGGTGCGAAAGAAGTTAAGGTGTTTCTATTGTTTTTAATTAAATATATCAGTAGGCCAAGAAACCCGCAGGCAAATAAAGCAAGCACTTCATTCAAACCAAAAAGACAAGCACTTATGGTAATGGCGCCAAGAAATGCAAGCTCAGTAGACTTTACAGCTTTCTTGCCTAGTTTATATGCAGCCATGACGATGATCGCAATAACAGCAGGTTGAATACCATAAATAAATGGTTTCACCTCTGGTAGCTGACCATATTCAACATAAAACCAAGCAAATGAACCCGTAATCAGTATAGCCGGAAGAAGAAAACTTAATCCTGCAACAATAAGTCCTTTCCATCCAGCTCGCTCATACCCGATATGCATGGTCATTTCGGTTGAATTAGGGCCAGGTATTAGATTGGTGGCGCCAATAAGATCTAAAAAATGATTTTCGGTCATCCATTTGCGTTTTTGAACGACTTCGTCTTCCATCATCGCAATATGGGCAGCTGGGCCTCCGAAAGAAATGGTTCCTAATTTTAGAAAAAGCTTAGCTAGATCTATTAATTTCTCTCGATTTGACATATCAACAGCATCCAGAGCCCGGTAGGCAAGAGTTGTTATTAATTGACGCTAAAGCTACTTTCTTTTTAGGTGTTGAAATACCACATTGATCTTCAGCAAGACAATTGGTGAACTTAGATTTTAAAACAAAAACACCTGATTCGAAGGCTAAAGCATATTTACCAATGGTGTCTCCTTGGTATTCTACCTCAATTTCAGAGTCGGATAGCGGCATTTTGTTGGCTGCCACATCAATAATCTCAATAAGGTTTTTAGGCGTCAGTCTATGTTCTACATCACTTGAAAACCATAACTGAAAGTTAATGTATTGTTCATTTCTGTAGGTTCCTCCGCAATCAATATATGATTTGTTTATGGTTCCTACCTCAGTGATGTGAAAATGTTCAGGTACTTCTATGCCGTTTTCAAGTGAAAATTTTAATTCACCATTGGACTCTAGGGTCTTTTTAAATTCGTTTAGAATCATAATTTTTTTGATTTATACCTCTCCGGCAATTGCTTCACTTACATTAATTATATGATCACCTACCTTTTCGCAAGACGAAAATATATCATTGTATAGTATTCCAGATTGGAATTTATACTCTCCTTTTTCGGCATTTTCCAAGTAGGATTTCTTAAGCTCATTTCTAAGCTGATTTACTTCTTTCTCTGCTTTATCCGCATCATCTAAGGTGATATGACCAAATTCTGAATTTAGATTTTTATTCATTATAGTGAAAGCCTTATCGAGTTGATCAAGCATATTATTTATATTTTCTCTTTGTTCTGGTAAGAAATAGATTTTCTGATCATCTTTTCTTTCTATGGTTTTAGAGATTTGATAATAAATGTCTCCAATTCTTTCGAGGTCATTCGTTATACTCAACATACTTCTAATTTGAGAAGATACCTCGGGACTAATTTCTTGGGTTGAAACTTGATCTAAATAATTCGCTACTTCGACCTCAACTCGATCCGTTATTTCTTCATACTTCATGATCTTATTAAACATTTTGTTACGTGTTTTTTTGTTTTGATCATTAATGAGTGTTCTAACAAATCCGTTCATTCGTGTCGTAACCTCACCAAACTTGGCAACCTCTTTTTTAGCTTCTAAAATTGCAACTTCAGGTATGCTTATGCCTCCAGCTCCGGTAATATAATCTAATTTAAACTCCTCATCAGCCTCTCCTCTTGATTTGACTGTACGCTCTGCTGTACGAACCAAAAATGGTACAAATCCGATCAATAACATTACATTTGCTGCATTAAACAAGGTGTGAAACAAAGCAATTCCTTCAGTAGAATAACCGGTATTTAATGGGTCAAATGCAGTTCCGTGCCACTGGCCAATAATCCAACCAATTCCATCTAGAAAAAATGGAATCACTAGTAACATCCAAGTAACGCCAATTACATTGAAAAGGGAATGTATTCTTGCCGAACGCTTGGCATGCACATTTCCAACTAAAGAAGCCAATTCAGCTGTAATCGTGGTTCCGATATTTTCACCCAAAACCATTGCACAGGCAACTTCAAATGGGATTATACCTTTAGACACCATTGTTAAGGTTAGCGCCATTGCTGCGCTCGAAGATTGAATAACAATAGTTACTAAGGCTCCAAGTGCTACGAACATTAAATTGCTTAAAAACGGGATGTCTTTATAATTCACAAAAAATTGAACCAATGCTGAGTCTTTGTCTAAATCTGGAACAGATTCCTTTAAAAATTGTAATCCTATAAATAGAATTGCAAAACCTATAATGGCATTAGCAAGATCTTTAGATTTTCTAAAAGACATAAATAGAAGTGGGGCACCTATTGCAATGAGCACTAATGCATAACTTGACACACTTACTTTAAACCCAAGCATAAGTACAAGCCATGCAGTTATTGTTGTTCCAATATTAGCTCCCATCATAACGCCTGCAGATTGTCTTAAATTCAAGAGTCCCGCGTTTACTAAGCTTACAGTCATTACAGTGGTAACCGAAGATGACTGTACAATGGCCGTAGAGCTAAACCCAGTTAATACTCCTTTGAATCGATTGGAAGTTATAGATCCTAACATTTTACGGAGCTTTTCTCCTGCAGTTCGCTGCATTCCATCACTCATTATTTTCATTCCAAAAATGAAAAGTCCAAGAGAGCCAATCAAAATAAGAAGCTTCATTAGTCCCCAACCTCTTTCTGTCTTTGCTTTGATTTTATCAGACCAAACGACATCAGAATCTTTTGTGATTTTATCACCCTCATTTATATCAACCAAACCTACATGAACAATATATTTTTCAGCTCCTTGAAGATCTTTTATTTCAAAACTTGTTTCATTTAGATCAATTGGTTTTGTGAATTTCCAATCACTTCCTTCGTAACCTTTTTTATTTCGTTTGGCACCAATTTTTGTATTGTATTTAATTACAATTTGTTTATCAGTTAAGTGATTATAGGCTTCATAATCCAGACTCCAAGTTATTTTTAGACCTTCTGGTTTAGCATGAGCTTTCAGATTTTTAAATGTCTCCTCGTTAATTCCAGTTGAATCGGATGATATAACATTTTCAGTTGAAGCGTCCAAAACTAGAGTGTCGGTTGCTTCAATTGCTAATTCAGTTTCGGAATTAGGATTTGAATCTCCATCGGCTTGAGCCCAACTGAATGTCGCAGAAATAAGTAATAAGGAAATAAATAAAATATTTTTCATAATTCATTTTTTTACAAAATTAATAGGTAATCTTTTCTACCATACATCAAAATGAATTATTAACATGGACTTAATGATTTGTTAACATTGTATCTGGCTAAAACACTGATAAATAGAAGGGTAAATATTTTAACTATTGATAGTTTAACACTTGTTTTTAGAATTACCGATTCTATATTAACAATGCGTTAAGAATACTTTAAGAGTTCTTTAAACTTGAAAAATTATAGTCTCCTTTGTCAAAAATTTAAATGAATTATTGATTATGAGAAAGATTTTAATTTTATGTTTTGTGTGCCTATCAGCACTTTCATACGCTCAGGACATTACGAACACACCATTTGGAAAAGGTATCATTAATCTTGCGTCTAAGGATTCATCATGGACGACAAAAGTGGCTTTTCGTTTTCAGACACGATATGATGGAGAGTATGATTTTTCTGAAAGCAACTTCTCTGATCGTGCTTATGTGCGAAGAGCTAGAATCAAAGGCCACGGATATGCCTTTAGCCCTAAAGTCCAGTATAAATTTGAATACGATGTGCACAATGGGCAAGTATTAGACGCTGTTATCAAATGGAACTTTGCAGGAAACTGGAATCTTTGGTTTGGTCAAACAAAATTGCCTGGAAATATTGAGAGAGTTTTTTCTTCTCAAAAACTACAACTCGTTGATCGTTCTCTACTCAATAAATATTTTACACTCGACCGTGATGCTGGATTTCAGTTGAGACACAATTTAAATCTAGGAAAAACATTTTTGATCCGTTCAAAGCTAGCCGTTTCGCAAGGAGAAGGTCTCAATAGAAAATCATGGTCCACAGGAAATGGTTACACTGGAAGGATAGAGCTTCTTCCTTTTGGAAATTTCACGAAGAAAGGAGATTATTTTGCATCCGACCTTAAAAGAGAGGAAACGCCAAAACTGATGCTCAGTCTCACCTATGATTACAACGACAATGCTGTTCGTCAAGGGGGACAAATGGGTGATGATATATTGGGGTCTACAAGAGATTTACAGAGCATTCAAGCAGATGCGCATTTCAAGTATAAAGGCTTGTCTTTTTTCGGTGAATATGCCAACAGAGTAGCAACAGACGGTGGGCCAATAAATGAACTGAATGAAATTTACCATACGGGTTCTGCACTAAATCTTCAAACAGGTTACCTATTCAAAAATAATTGGGAATTAGCAGGGAGGTATACTCAAGTAAATTTCGAGGACGAAACTGGACTTGATAACTTCACACAATATACTGTTGGGTTTTCAAAATATATTGTCGGCCACAACTTGAAAATTCAAGGTGATTTCGGTATCACTCAAGAAGCAAACAATAATGATATTCTCTTTATCAGACTGCAAACAGAATTTAATTTTTAATTCAATATGTAATAAAAAGAGCCCCATTTGGGGCTTTTTTTATGACCCATTTTTTCTGAGGATTAAAATGTAAATATATATTGAACAAGTTTTGGCGTAATACTTGTATTATCATAAGGAAATCTTGTCTTTCCTTATGTTATGAAGTCACTTTTAAAATATAGAATCCTAAAATTTTCTTTCACATGTGTGGCTTCTATTGCTTTTTATCTCGGTTTACCTCAAGAGCAGCGAGAGACGCTGAGAACATATGTCAAGCAAGAGTTTTTTGAATTTTTTAATATTGATCAAGAAGTACCTACTCAGATTCCCCAAGATCGTTTTCTTCCAGACCTCAGTAAGGTAGATGAAGAAACAGCATATTATTTTAATCAAATTCTACGTTATTCTGAGAGTAGGCCAAATACAGAAGGGCCCATTTATAAATGGAATAAAGACATATACGTGCATCTTTATGGGAATTACAGCAGCCCAAATAAGAAAGAAGTAATGAAGGTGATTAAGGAACTAAACAGGCTTATCGCACCGCGGAGAATTCATCTTGTTAAAAATCCGAACAGGGCAAATTCTTTCATATATTTTGGGTCCATAAGCGAAAATAATAAGAATTCGAAGTCTGGTCTAAGGTTAAATGGGCAATATTATGGACACTTTAATATCCTTGCTCACAAACAAGAAATTCAGCGTGCATACATTTTTATTAATACGCATGATTCAAGTCGTAAACGACAAAAACATGTGATTCGAGAGGAAATAACGCAATCTTTGGGATTTCTAAATGATACCTATGATTATCCTGAAAGCATTTTTTACCAAGGGTACTCAGAGAGCAATACTTTTTCGGAGGTAGATAAAAGAATTATAAAGCTTCTTTATCAGTAGAAGTGATTAGATAATCCAGGACCCTCCTACGGATATAACATTGGCAAGATCAAGATAGGATTGATGGGTGTCTTCAGTTATGCCTCCGGTAGGGCAAAATTTAACATCTGGAAAAACCTGTCCATAGGTTTTTAAAGACTTGATTCCTCCAAATAGATGTGCAGGAAAAAACTTAAAAGTGTCCCAATTCAATTGTTTTCCTAGAATAATTTCACTTGGGGTTGCTATACCTGGAATAAATGCGATTTTACTATCTTCGAAATGAGGTGCCAATTGCTCATTTATACCAGGGCTTACCATAAAATCTACTTCTAAATCCTTGGCTTTTTGAATCTGATCTGAGCTTACTACTGTGCCTATCCCTACATCAAAATTTGAAATGTTTAGTTTTTGCGCCAAGGCTATGCAGTCAAAGGCCATTTCCGTTCTTAGGGTGATTTCTATGCAATTGATGTTACTCTCAATAAGTTTGTCAATTGTCTTTTCAACATCATCGATCCTAGTGAAATTAACTACAGGAATTACAGTATGTTTTGATAAAACCTGTCTAATGTTATTTTGGGTCATTTTCTTCTGCTATTATAGTAAAGTCATTATTTAGTGGGTCAATAGCTATGCTTAAATCATTTATCACTGATTGAAAGCTATTGGGATTACAAAAGTGCAATAAATTTTGATGTCTCTCTTGTAAATGCCCCTTAGGAAATAGGGCATCCTTGATTTTTTCAATTCGAACCAAATCATCTTCATGGTTCTTTTTCTTTTCTTTTAAGATTTTACTTTTGATTTGATCAATTGATTTTTCAATCTTTTTAAGTTCTGATCCAATCCAAGCGTCGAGGTTTTTCTGTTCTGAAGATGATGCTCTAAGGCTTGTTTCAAGCAGATTTAGTCCTCTGGCAATCTCCTCGTCATTTAAAGGAGCAGTATCATTCTTTTGTACATGCTTCTTTTTTATACTTGGCAAATCCTCGAATAAATCTTTAACAGTTAAGCCTAGCTTTTCGATTTTTTTTGTTGTTCCTAGGTCCATCCATAATAAGTTTGTTCTCATTTGAAGTAGGGGGTAAGGAAGATTGGCTTTTTCAAAAACAGCTTTAAGTTGTGCCCAATAATTCATTTCAGCCATGCCACCAACATAGCAGAGGTTCGGTAGTATGTATTCTTGATAAATTGGCCTCAGGACAGCATTTGGAGAAAATTGATCTGCTTGCTCATTTAGCATAGATAATAATTCATGTAAGCTATAGGTTTGGTCACCTATACTAAAACCCTGTTCCGTTTTAATAATTCTTTTTCGTTCATTTTCAGTTAGATAAAACAGATTGATCTCTCGAGAATGGACTTGTGTTTTTCGCTTTAATTTTTTTAATTTTTCGTTTGTTTCTTGAATTGAATGATTTGAAAAACCTTCCTTAAGCTCTAACTCGATTATAGGTTTAAATAGGTCCTTAAGTTCTTTATTGTCACCGTCAATAATGATGAGTCCTTGTTCAGAAAATATTTCATGTAACCAGTTCATAAAAGCTTCACCGTAATTATCTCCTTTTATTGTATTGAAAATAACCTTAAGCTCTTCACGACGTTCTTCATTAAAAAGACTTAAAAGATGCTCAAATACATCCTCAAGACCCTCATTATTAAACCTGCCAACAGCTCCCCTTTGATTGTGCTCCCACTTTATTTGTTTGTTAAACAAATGAAGATGATCTATTTCATCACTATCATGGTCTTCTGATGCCATCCAAAAAACGGGAATGAAATGATTTTCAGGGTGTTTTTCATTAAGTATCTTAGAAAGATTGATTACGTGAATAATTTTTAAAAAGAAATACATAGGCCCTCCCAATAAGCAAAGCTGATGACCAGTGGTAATGGTGTAGGTGTTAGAATCTTTAAGCCGATTAATTTGATCAATTGCAAGATCATTATTATTGAGATGTTGATATTGTTCTGATAGTACTTCAGTTAAAACATTTCTTTTTTCTTGATCAAAGCTATTCTTCTTTAGATGAACTTGTTCGCTGAAATTTTCCATCGAAAAAGGAAGTCCAATAAAGTCTTTTAAATTCTCTTGATGAGAAATGAAATCTAAATCATTTTTCGAAAATAGATTGAGCTCCTTTCTCGATATATGGCTTACTTTTTTCATCCTTTTAGTTGAATTTAATAGATTTTGAAGGTGAAACTCTTGAAATAACCATACTTGGTATTAGTAAGCTCAGCATACATACAATAAATGTGATGATATTAATGGCTATAACATTCGTCATGCTCAATTCAATAGGAACTTCAGATAGATAATACACCGTCGCATCAAGTTTTAGAATTTGATATTCATATTGAAGATAGCACAATACCAATCCTATTATATTTCCAATGATCATTCCCTTTAAAATAATAGATGCAGTTTGATACAAAAATATTTTTCTGATACTCCAATTGTTGGCGCCAAGCGCTTTTAAGATGCCTATGAAATTTGATCTAATCACAATCATTACCAACAAAACAGAACCTATATTTATAATGCCGATAATTAGCATTAAGATAATAATAATCAGAACATTAGTATCTAAAAAAGAAAGCCATGAGAATATTTCATTTTCTGATTCTAGTATGTTTATAACCCTTAAAACCTCTCCATGTTCGTTGGGTTCTAATTCAATGATTTCGTCAATTTTTTGATGCTTGCTCTCTAAATCATCCCAATTATTAATTTGCACTTCAAAGCCAGAAACAAAGTTCAATGAGTTTTCTTGAGCTACCCCAAAATCGTTCAGTTCTTGAACACTTGACAAGGAAGCGAATATTATTTCATTATCTATTTTTTCAATACCTGTTTCAAATATTCCCGCAATTTTGAAACGTTTCATTAAAGACCTTTTTTTAACAAAAAAGATAGCAATCTCATCTCCTATTTTAAAGTTGAGGTCATTACAGATTTTTTTCGAAAGCACAATTTCTTTATTCGTTCCGTCGAAAGAAGGAAGCTTACCCGAAACGAGCTGTGATTTTAGAAAATCCATTGGGTATTGGCGGTCAATTCCTTTTAAAACTACCCCCGTCACCTCTTGTTTAAATGATCCTTCATTTTTAGCATCGGAAAATTTATCCGATCTAATCAAAGCGGGTTTGTATATCACAGGTGCAACGGATTGAATGCCATCAATCTCCTCCAATTGTGCTATTTTCTTTTGATCAATACGAATGGGGTCTGATTCATAAATATTCTTGTTTCCATCTTTCATGATAAACAATGGTGCGCTGAATCCAACAATCTTTTTTCTAATTTCATTTTGGAAACCTGTAACTACTGCAATGGTAATTACGTTTACAACAATAGTAAGTGCAATACTTATCATGGATATACGCATGATAGGTTTGGAAACTTTTATACCTTTCTTGTCAGTTTTAAGAATTTTGTTCGCTATGAAATATTCAAAAGACAATATTTTGATTTTTAAGTATCAAAAATACACAAAGCATTTTTGCTTGGTGTGGATTTTTTTGTTTTTACTTTTTTCTTGTCATTCTAACGACCAATCTTTGGGCGTGAACCAAAATGATTTTCAAAAACCTTCAAATGATATAAATAATGAGGTTTCTATTTTAATCGGAGCTAATCAGCTCAGCGCTTATTTTGACATCATTAAGAACAAGAGAGTCGCAGTAGTAGGAAACCAATCCTCATTATTATCATCAGGAATTCATCTCGTAGATACCTTGTTGGCCTTGAATCATAATGTAGTTAAGGTATTCTCTCCAGAGCATGGTTTTAGGGGGGTAGGAAGTGCAGGAGAACACATATCTAATTCTAAAGATCCAATTACAGGGTTGCCAATAGTATCATTATATGGTTCACACAAGAAGCCAACAGTTGAGGATCTAAATGATATCGATGTTGTGCTTTTTGATATTCAGGATGTTGGTGTGCGATTTTACACCTATATTTCAACATTGCATTACGTTATGGAGGCATGTGCTGAAAACGATATTCCATTGGTCATTCTTGATAGACCAAATCCAAATGGCGATTATATAGATGGACCGATTTTAGAAAGTAAATACAAATCATTTGTTGGAATGCACCCCGTACCTATTGTTCATGGAATGACTATTGGAGAATACGGTAAAATGATTAACGGAGAACAATGGCTGAAAAATTCTATTCAGTGCGAATTGGTTGTAATCCCAATGCTTAATTATAATCATCAAATGAAGTATAGTCTCCCTATACCTCCATCTCCAAACCTTAAAACAGATGCGGCAATTAGATTATATCCCAGCTTATGCCTTTTAGAAGCTACTAGTGTAAGTGTTGGGCGCGGTACTTCAGCTCCATTTGAATGGTACGGCCATCCTATGTTTCCAAAATCAGACCTTTCTTTCACCCCAAAATCAATTGAAGGAGCAAGTAAGCCGAAACATGAAAATAAGAAGTGCTTTGCCTTAAAGCCTCAGATTGATTATACGAGTAAAGAAATCAATTTAGAATATGTAATTAAATCTAGAGATTATTTAATCGGTGAGGATTTTATTACGCGAAAATCATTTTTCCAGAAGCTATCAGGAACGGATAAGTTGCATGACCAAATTGTAACGGGATTGAGTGAAGAAGAAATCAGAAAGTCGTGGCAAAAGGGACTAGATGAGTATGCGCTAATGAGGTCAAAGTACTTGTTATATGACTAGTCAATCTGATTTTGACTTTTTTCCACTTTAGCTTTCATTTCTTCAGCGTATGAGGTCAAACGGTTTTCAACAGACTTATCGGTAGCACCAATGATTCTAGCTGCAAGAATACCCGCGTTTTTTGCACCATTAAGCGCTACGGTCGCGACAGGAATACCATTTGGCATCTGTAGAATACTTAAAATTGAATCCCAGCCATCTATTGAATTGGATGACTTTATAGGCACTCCAATAACAGGTAGTGGAGTTAAGGAAGCTATCATTCCAGGAAGATGAGCTGCTCCACCTGCCCCGGCAATAATAACTGAAATTCCTCTTTTATGTGCATTTTTTCCGTATTCCATCATTTTTTCAGGAGTTCTGTGCGCAGATACAATATCAACCTCATTAGATATTCCAAAATTTTCTAATATGTTTACAGCTTCTTGCATAATAGGAAGATCTGATTTACTTCCCATAATAATACCAACTTTTGCCATAATTATTTTGTTTTAACTTTAATTAAATTTTTTACTGACTTGGCTTTTTTTAAACCATTTTTTAAATTTTCATCCGTAACTGTTACATGCCCCATTTTTCTGTTAGGTTTAGTATTTGATTTTCCATAAATATG
>Ga0115570_10003532_pt1 | contig 11493 bp, 8 predicted proteins | sample COGITO_mtgs_1205_3_FD_87294 | JGI IMG/M metagenome (GOLD analysis project Ga0115570, IMG submission 87294) | Pelagic marine microbial communities from North Sea - COGITO_mtgs_120524 | ecosystem: Environmental > Aquatic > Marine > Epipelagic | place: Germany:Helgoland, sampling site Kabeltonne... | reverse complement strand
AAGAGAGGTCGGTCTGTCTTTATGTCCATGAGAACAATGCCCGTACTCTCTTGGGCATCTTGGTGTCGCTGCACCGCCCAGCGTGCCACAGCTGCCAATTCAAGACTGCGATCATCAAAGTGTTGGCTCGGTAACTGCGTCCAATCTTGTGTTGGCTGCTCCGGGGACATCCCTATACGTTCTATATTTCCAAGATGTGCCAGCACCTGCTCAGTGAGTGGTGATAGCTGTAAACAATGGCATAAGGTCAAAGATACTTTTTGTGGGTCTGGCAACTCGAGTAATTGCCGATAGGCATCGACTCTTGTGGTCCAGCGCGAACGCTCCATTAGCGCATCAAAGCGCTGACACCAGCGTGCAAATGCTCTGCAGTCTGCGTCGTACTGAAATAAGCCCCGCCAAGGACTGTCATCGCCTGTGGGCGCAAACTGCAAGAGCTTGTCACGACTCAAGCGCGCTTGCTCTGCAGCAGCGGATGGCTGTAGCAATCGAAACTCATTGAAATCTCGGTGGTCCTCCTCGACGATTTGCTGCCAGAGTAAACGTTCTTCAAGTTTACTGAGCATACGTTGAGCCGGTAATAAACCGCGCTCCACGGCCTCTAACCAGCGGGCTTCAAGCCACGCATCGACTGGCTGGATAATGGGTTCAGCGATAACCTCCCTTTTCGTCAACGCCTCCTTTACCCAGGCTTCTGTCAATTGTCTGGCAAGCCGCAAGCCGGGAGTCAACAGAGATCGCCCCGACTCGATGTGTGGGATGACAGTGGACAAATGGACAAATGGTTTCACAAGCTTTCTCTCAAGTAGTCTCTTGTGACATGACGCAGCGGCGATGTACCGGTAAACTCTCGTTTCCCGAATATTCTTACCACCCCCTGTCATCTAAAAGTGAAGGTAGCATGCCCAACGCACGAATCCACAATATCAACGTCGCCTCTCAGCAAGTTTTAGTTGCACCTGCCGCTTTACGCGACAGAGTCAACGTTAGCAGTGAAGTTTATGACCAAGTTGCACAGACCCGGAGTGTTATAGAAGCCATCCTCGACCGAAAAGATCATCGCTTAGTCGTCGTCGTTGGGCCATGCTCTATTCACGACGTGGATGCTGCCATGGACTACGCGCGACGGCTAAAGCTTTTAGCCGATAAAGTCTCCGATACCTTGTATATCGTGATGCGCGTGTACTTCGAAAAGCCTCGCACCACCGTCGGTTGGAAAGGCCTTATTAACGACCCGCACCTCGATGACTCCTTCGACATTGAGGCGGGCTTAACAATAGGTCGAACAGTACTACGCGATATCCTCGAGCTTGGCTTGCCAACGGCTACTGAAGCCCTCGATCCGATCACACCTCAATATTTGCAAGATTTGATTAGCTGGACCGCCATTGGAGCGCGAACAACGGAATCTCAAACCCATAGGGAGATGGCAAGTGGCTTATCCTCAGCAGTAGGCTTCAAAAATGGTACCGATGGCGGCCTTGATGTCGCAGTCAATGCTATGAAATCAGTGAGTAATCCCCATCGCTTTTTAGGTATTAACAGTGACGGAAAAGTATCAGTATTCAAAACTCGAGGAAATCGCTACGGGCACGTCGTGCTAAGAGGGGGAAGTGGTGGTCCAAATTACGACAGCGTGCATATCGCGTTGTGCGAGGAGGCCCTTGAGAAAGCATCCCTGCCACGCAACATCATGGTTGACTGCAGTCATGCCAACTCTGAAAAAAAACCCGAGTTACAACCGTTAGTCGCAGATAACGTCGCCAGTCAGATCCTCGAAGGCAACGATTCTATTATTGGACTGATGCTTGAAAGTCATATCAATGCCGGAAATCAGAGCATTCCCAGTGATTTGAAATCGTTAAAGTACGGTGTATCCGTAACGGATGGATGTATCGACTGGCCAACAACTGAGGGCTTATTGCTGAATATGGCAGATAAACTCCGCGAGAAATTACACCAGAGGAACGCATAGTCTAGAGCCACACTGACTTGAGGCGCATCAGCGCCTCTTTACGCGTTGTCCAATGACTCACAAAACGCGTAGCGCCTGCTTAGTAGCACTCGCTTAATAGTAAGCTTGGCTCCGATCAGTATGGTCGGTAACATCTCGAACGCCTGCCAGCTCAGGAATCTGTTCCGTCAGGGTCTTTTCAACGCCGTCTTTTAATGTCACGTCCACCGCGCTACAACCCTGGCAGCCGCCGCCGAAACGCAATATCGCAAGATGGTCTTCTGTCACTTCAACCAGCGACACTTCACCACCATGAGCTGCCAGCGATGGATTGACCTCGTTATAAAGTACATAGTTGATGCGATCTTCAATCGGACTATCTGGGTCAACTCTAGGCATCTTCGCATTTGGCGCCTTAATCGTTAACTGGCCGCCCATTCGATCCTTGGAATAATCCACCAGGGCGTCTTCAAGAAATGGCACGCTTCGGGCTTGAATCCAAGCCTTCAACTGTCCATAGTCATGCGCGATGTCATCGGGGTCTACGTCCCCTTCTCGACAATAGGCAATGCACGTTTCCGCACGAGGCGTACCGGGCTGATTGATAAAAACGCGAACCCCAAGCGCATCATCCTGCGCAGATAAGAGCTCAACAAGGTAGTCTTGCGCGGCCTCAGTAATGGTAATCATGCTACGGCTTCCATGGCAAATACTTGAGTGTAAAGCTAGGTTAACACATTGATTCGCGAGCATTCATCAAAATATTTTGATATATTGCTCCCAGTCTTTGTTATTGAGTTTTTCACATGCAAGTCCCATCTCGCTATACCAACCCTCGGGCAGACCTCTTAATCCAGGCCCTTAATAACCGCATCGTCATTATCGACGGCGCCATGGGTACCATGATCCAAGGCTATGAGCTGACGGAGCAAGATTATCGGGGTGCGAGGTTTAAAGATCACCCGAGCGAGTTAAAAGGCAATAACGACCTGCTGAATCTCACCCGACCAGATATAGTGGGTGCCATACATCGCGCTTTTCTAGACGCCGGTGCCGACATTATCGAAACCAATACTTTCAATGGCACAGAGATCGCTCAAGGTGACTACGATTTGCAAGCTCTCGTGCGCGAAATCAACTTCGAGGGAGCGCGCATTGCGCGTGAGGTTGCCGACGCAGCAAGCAGTGAGCAGCCCAACAAACCACGCTTTGTTGCCGGAGTTCTGGGTCCCACACCGCGCACGGCGTCAATCTCCCCCGACGTTAATGATCCTGGTGCGCGAAACGTAGATTTCGATACCTTAGTTACCGATTATCGCATCGCAACCGATGCTTTAATCGACGGTGGCGTCGATCTCATTTTGATTGAAACAATCTTCGATACGCTCAATGCAAAAGCGGCTGTTTTTGCCGTTCGTGAAGCAATGGACGACCGTAATATTGAGCTGCCACTGATGCTCTCGGTGACATTTCCAGACACCAGCGGCCGCATTCTCTCCGGCCAGACGGGAGAGGCGTTTTGGCACAGTATCGCTCATAGCCGCCCACTTATTGTCGGCAGCAATTGTGGGCGACGATTCAAAGAAATAAGGCCTTTTCTCGAAGAGCTATCGAATGCGGCGGATTGTTATTTCAGTGCCCACCTTAATGCGGTCTTACCCAATGCGTTTGGCGAGTACGACGAAACCCCAGAAGATATGCATGACGACTTCGCTGAATTCGCAGCGCGAGGCTTGCTCAATCTTGCCGGGGGCTGCTGTGGCACCACGCCCGCTCATATCGAGGCCATCGCTAAAGCGGTCTCCAAACAGCAGCCCCGCGTAATACCCTCTCGCGATGGTGATACTTACTTAAGCGGGCTCGAGGCATTTAATTTTTCAGGCAAGAATTTCGTCAATGTTGGAGAGCGTTGCAACGTAACTGGTTCTGCGCGCTTTAAACGTTTAATCCTGGACGGAGATTACGCGGCGGCGCTGGATATCGCTCGAATGCAGGTTGAAGACGGCGCACAGATCATCGACGTCAATATGGATGAAGGCATGCTCGACGCCGAGAACGCCATGGTGACCTTTTTACGGATGGCAGCCGCCGAGCCTGAAATCGCAAAGGTGCCCTTTATGATCGACTCCTCGAAGTGGGGCATCATCGAAGCCGGCTTAAAATGCATCCAAGGTAAAGCAGTTGTTAACTCTATTAGTTTAAAGTCTGGAGAGGCAGAGTTTCTCGCACAAGCGCGACTTTGCCAGCGCTATGGCGCTGCAGTTGTCATTATGGCCTTTGACGAAAATGGACAGGCTGACAATCTTGAGCGGCGAAAGTTGATATGCGAGAGAAGCTATCGATTACTTTGCGATGAACTGAATTTCAACCCTTGGGACATTATGTTTGACCCCAACATTTTTGCCATCGGAACCGGGATTGAAGAGCACAACAACTACGCCGTTGATTTTATTGACGCAACACGCTTCATCAAAGAAAAGCTTCCTGGTGCTCGTGTGTCTGGCGGTGTATCCAATGTTTCCTTTTCGTTCAGAGGGAACAATAGCGTCCGTGAAGCCATTCATTCAGTCTTTCTTTACCATGCGATCAACGCGGGCATGGATATGGGTATCGTCAATGCAGGACAGCTAGCTGTTTATGTTGATCTTCCTCATGACCTTAAGAAAGCCGTTGAGGATATGGTATTAAACCGCAGTGACAGCGCGACCGAGCAAATGCTGGATTTAGCCGAAAGCTACAAAGATTCAGGTGGTAATCGAGAGCGCAAGGAAGATTTAAGCTGGCGCGAGAAACCGGTAGCCGAGCGACTTCAGTATGCGCTGCTCAAAGGCATAACCAACTATATAGAAGAAGATACTGAACAAGCGCGACAACAATTCGACCGGCCTATTCACGTGATCGAGGGGCCGTTGATGGACGGCATGAACACCGTCGGCGATCTATTTGGAGAGGGGAAGATGTTTCTTCCTCAGGTGGTAAAATCCGCTCGGGTAATGAAGCAATCGGTCGCCTATTTACAGCCTTATATTGAAGCAGAAAAAGCTGACGGTGGCTCAGGTAACAACGGGAAAATTCTCCTCGCCACGGTCAAGGGAGACGTGCACGATATTGGCAAGAATATTGTGGGCATCGTTTTACAGTGCAACAACTATGAGATCATCGATCTAGGCGTCATGGTTCACTGCGATGAAATATTGCGGGTTGCTCGGGAGGAACAGGTCGACATCATCGGGCTCAGCGGTCTGATCACTCCGTCGCTCGAGGAAATGGCGCACGTTGCTAGTGAGATGCAGCGCCTCGATTATCAAGTTCCTTTGATGATTGGCGGAGCCACTACGTCCAAAGCACATACGGCGGTAAAAATCCAACCTGGCTACAGTAATAACACCGTCGTTTATGTACCTGATGCATCGCGCAGCGTATCGGTTGCATCCAAACTGCTCGGCGACGACAAAGATAGCTTCGCGCAAGATCTTATCGCCGAGTACAACGTTGTTCGAGACCGTGTCAATAATCGTAAACAAAAAAGTCAGCGCTTGACCTATGAACAGGCTATTGCGGCACGCCCCAAGCTAGACTGTAAGAATTACCTGCCGCCCATCCCTCAGTTCACAGGTACGCGCCAGCTTGATAACTACCCTCTTCGCGAGCTGATCGACACCATCGACTGGACGCCATTTTTTATCACGTGGGATTTACACGGGAAGTTTCCCGCGATCCTCCACGATGAAGTCGTAGGTGAGCAAGCGCGAGAGTTATTTAAGGATGCGCAAACGATGCTAGAAATGATCGTCGCAGAAAACTGGCTTGAAGCTCGAGCAGTCATTGGTTTTTGGCCCGCAGCCTGTAGCAATAATGATGATATCCGCGTATTCGATCAAGCGGGTAATGCCCTCGCGGACTTACATCATATGCGCCAACAAATGCAGAAGCGACCAGGTGAACATAATTTTTCACTGGCGGACTTCATCGCCCCAGAGAATGGTCCAGACAGCGGTCCCTCTGACTACATCGGCGGTTTCTGTGTAACCACAGGGCACGGCGTTGATGAGCGTGTGAAAGCGTTTGAAGCTGCGCACGATGACTACAATGCCATTATGCTTAAATCACTTGCAGACCGTCTAGCAGAAGCCTTTGCTGAGCATCTTCACAAACGCGTGCGGACAGAGTTTTGGGGGTATGCGCCCGATGAGGCTTTGGACAACGATGCTCTGATCAAAGAACGCTACCGCGGTATTCGACCGGCCCCAGGTTATCCTGCGTGCCCAGACCATACTGAGAAAGATACTTTGTTTTCGCTCCTATCCGCAGAGCAGGCTTGTGGTGTTAGTCTCACCGAGAGTATGGCTATGTACCCAACGGCTTCCGTTAGCGGCTGGTATTTTTCTCATCCAGAGGCCAAATATTTTTCGGTAGGTAAGATAGGCGAGGATCAAGTTGCCAGCCTAGCCCTGCGGAAAAAAATGTCCGTCGAAACGCTAAGCCGATGGCTCGCACCCAACCTCGACTGAGCCAGTTGCAATGATTTTTTCTTGCCAATCATCTCGTTTAGTAAACTACCATCGAAAGACGCCTAGCAGACCATCTGCTTCGTTAGAAAAACTTAGGAGAAACTATGAAGAACCCGCCATCGGACGAATCGACAAGCGACACCCAAAAAAAAGTCAGTGTTAAGGACATTTTGCAAAGTGTCTTCGCCGCGGCCTTAGGGGTCCAAAGCAGTAAAAATAGGGATCGAGACTTCAAGCAAGGCAATATAGGTATATTTATTGCTGCTGGCATCCTCTTCACTGCGCTTTTTATAGGTGGAGTTATTGCCGTTGTACAAGCAGTCGTGTCACTCAACTAACGAGTCACACAACTGCTCGGGTATTCCCTCGAAGGCAGCATTCCTCCTACGCAGGCATGTTGCCTAACCACAACGCGACCCAACCCACCACAACACAAACGATAATTGCAGCAGCCAACGTATCGGCCACACCATCTGACATATTGCTTTTAGACATAAGTAATCTCCCAAATAATCTAGTTTAGATATATTAAATCGCCCTATATTCTGAGATAAAGCACGCCGTTTAGTCAAAGCTTTTCGGAGATCGAGTGTACCGCTACAACACCAATGACAAGCAATTGCTTGCGGAACGTGCGAATCAGTTCAAAAATCAGACCCTTCGCTATTTAGCGGGCGAGCTTGAAGAAGAGGAATTTCGTCCTCTGCGGCTGCAAAACGGCCTTTATATCCAGCGGCAAGCACCGATGTTGCGTATAGCGGTGCCCTACGGATTGGTCAGCAGTGATCAGCTTAGAGCCCTCGCTAGCATCTCTCGACGTTACGATCGCGGCTATGTACATGTGAGCACGCGGCAAAATTTTCAACTCAATTGGCCAAGCGTCGAATCCATCCCCGATATCCTCGGTGAGCTGGCGAGAGTTGACATGCACTGTATTCAAACGAGCGGTAACTGTATTCGTAACACCACTACAGACCAATTCGCGGGTGTAGCGTTTGATGAGGTGGAAGACCCACGCCCCTACTGCGAGCTGATCCGGCAGTGGTCGACCTTGCATCCCGAATTCGCATTCTTGCCACGCAAATTTAAAATCGCAGTATGCGGCAGCGTCAATGATCGTGCCGCCATTTACGCCCACGATGTGGGGTTAGCACTCCATCATCGAGACGACGGTCAGGTGGGCGTAAAAGTACTTGTTGGCGGTGGGCTTGGTCGCACTCCGGTGATCGGGAGTGTGCTCGAAGAATCCCTTCCAGTGCGCCATCTGATTACCTACCTCGAAGCCGTTTTACGAGTCTATAACCAGCTTGGACGTCGGGACAACAAGTACAAAGCGAGAATCAAAATCCTCGTCCGAGCCATGGGGGTCGATCAATTTCGTACCGCGGTACACCGCGAGTGGGAAGGCTTGAAAGATGGGCCATCGACCTTGGATGACCGAGCATTAATCGGTGCCAAAGATCACTTCAGTGCTATGCCCTATGAGTCAATCGATAGCACGGCAAGTCAATTGGCTCTCGATGAGCAGCGTGATCCAATCTTTCAGCGTTGGCTGAAAAACAATACCCATGACCACAAACAAGCGGGCTACCGGGCGGTGACCCTCGTGCTTAAAGCTCATGGTCAAGCACCCGGTGACATCAGTGCCGACCAACTTGATGTCATTGCGTCCCTCGCAGATGAGTACAGCTTTGGTGAGTTACGCAACACACACCATCAGAATATGGTGCTTGCTGACGTCCAAGAGCGAAGACTTTATAGCCTATGGCGAGACCTGCAAAAAATCGGCCTTGCAGGCGCCAATGCGGGTCATCTAACCGATATGATTTGTTGTCCCGGCGGCGATTTTTGCGGCCTCGCAAATGCTCGATCGATACCCGTCTCACAGGCAATCAACGAGCGCTTTGATGACATAGACTACCTGTATGACTTAGGGCCTATAGAGCTCAATATTTCGGGCTGTATGAACGCGTGTGGGCACCACCACATTGGCCACATCGGTATTTTAGGGGTTGATAAAAAAGGGCAGGAGTTCTTCCAAGTCTCTCTCGGAGGCAAGCAAGCCGACAATCCGAGCATAGGTAAAATTTTAGGCCCCTCTTTTAGCGCAGAGGAAATCCCCAGGGTCGTCGACACCATCCTAGCCACTTACGTAGCCCTCAGACACGACGACGAATTATTTATTGAGACTTGCCACAGAGTGGGCATAGAGCCGTTTAAGGAGAGTGTTTATGCAACCCGTGATCATTGATGGGCAAGTAGCCAAGGACTTTTGGTTGAGTGCAATCGAGGAGCAATCCCCTCCTGAAACTGGCCGAATAGCCACATTGGCTCAGTGGCAGCTCGATACTTGTTTGCCTGCCGTGATACTTCAGACCGACGATAATCCCGAGACGCTATTCGACCATCTCGAACAACTGGCCTTAATTGCGGTGCATTTTCCAGATATGAACGATGGCAGAGGCTTCTCTATGGGCCGCGCGCTCCGCGAAGCCGGTTTCAAAGGTGAATTGCGCGCCACGGGGCGTTACATTCGTGACCAGCTACAGTATCTTAAGCGCTGCGGTTTCAACGCCTTTAGCCTGCCAAGGGGCACCACGCCGGCAGCGGCGCTAGAGAGCCTGAATGAGATCAACATACACTATCAAGCCGCTCACGATTTGACCGAGCCGCTTTTCAAACCTCTGGGGTAAATTATGGATACTGGTGGCATAACGTTTACATTTGCCGCCATCTTTCTAGGCGCCGCAGCACTGGCCTCAGTGGCACTCTACTCTCGCCAGCCCATTATTATTGCTTATATCGCGCTGGGGGCACTGCTCGGGCCGTTTGGCACTGGCATTATTTCCAATATGCCTTTGGTAGCGGATGCAGGTCACGTTGGGATAATTTTTCTACTCTACCTTCTCGGCTTGGATATGCAGCCCCGAGCACTACTAAGGAGCCTTAAGGCCTCCTCTCTGGTAGCTATTTTCAGTTCAATTACGTTTGCCTTTATTGGGGCCGCTGTCGTGTATGGGTTCGGATTCTCGCTGAGCGATAGCCTCATTGCTGGCGCGGCGCTCATGTTTTCATCCACTATCATTGGCATCAAACTCCTCCCGACGACTGTGTTACATCACAAGCACTTGGGAGAAGTCTTGGTCGCACTCTTACTACTCCAAGATATTCTCGCAATTGTACTCATGGTTATCCTTCAGAGCAGTGGTGGTGAACTCGCTAGCGGTATAAATCTAACGACGATTGTCATGCCCCTCGCATTGCTTCCTGCTCTTGGCGGCGGTTGCTGGGTAATTGTACGCTTCGTTTTCTTACCGTTAGTTCAGCGCTTTGACCGCTATCACGAGTATATTTTTCTGTTATCGATCGGATGGTGCTTAGGGGTTGCAGAAGCTGCCGCGTTGTTAGGTCTGTCCGCTGAGATTGGGGCATTTATCGCTGGCGTAACCGTTGCCACGAGCCCGATAGCGCAATATATCGCTATTAGCTTGAAGCCTCTGCGGGATTTTTTCCTTGTTATTTTCTTCTTTTCAGTCGGCGCGCAGCTTGATCTAACTACATTACCAGAGGTGGCCGTAGTCAGCATATTGCTGGCTTTGAGTCTGCTGGCGCTAAAACCCGTTATTTATCATTGGCTATTACGCGGAGTCAGCGAAAGCCCGTCCCTGTCATGGAACTTAGGCTTCCGACTCGGTCAATGTAGTGAGTTTGCCTTGCTTATCGGCGTGGTCGCCGTAGAAGCTAATGCGCTAAGCGCAAAAGCAAATACACTGATTCAGGCAACAACAATTCTAACCTTGTTGATCTCCAGCTATATTGTTGTTTTAAACTTTCCAACGCCTATTGCCATCAAGGAAGCCCTACGCCGAGATTAATTATCGCGGGAAAGCCCCAGCGGGTTACAGATCGTATCCACGCTCATCATGTAGCACAAGATCGAGACCCACGGTCTCGTCTTCCTCATCAACACGCAGACCAATCATCACATCGACTAGCTTCAGGAGCACCCAGCTAGCGACAGCGGTATAAACGAATGTTGCAACCACACCTGTCAACTGCACACTAACCTGACCTGCAATACTGTCAATGCCATCAGAAAAACCATTACCGCTGAAGATGCCTAGTTGGGTGGAGCAGAAAACGCCTGCCAGTAGCGTGCCCAAAATACCGCCAACACCGTGAACAGGGAAGACGTCTAAACTATCGTCAATTTTAAGTTTGTTCTTGAGAGTCATAGTTGCGAAATAACAGACTACGCCTGCACTCAAACCAATAACTACTGCAGCGGCCGGACCCACAGAGCCTGACGCCGGCGTAATTGTTCCCAATCCAGCTACCATGCCCGTGACGATACCCAACACGGAGGGCTTCCCATGACGAATCCATTCCATGGCCATCCACGAGAGCGCGCCGCAGGCTGCAGAAAGATGTGTCACAAGCATAGCCATGGCTGCGCTTTTATCTGCAGCAACGGCAGAACCTGCGTTGAAGCCAAACCAGCCAACCCACAACATGCCCGCGCCAGTTACAGTCATAGTCAGGTTATGGGGTGGCATTGCAACGCTACCGAATCCACGCCGCGGGCCCATTACCATCGCCGCAACAAGGGCTGCGACGGCCGCAGTGATATGCACCACGGTACCGCCGGCAAAATCCTGAAGCCCCATATCGCCTAGCCAGCCACCGCCCCAAACCCAATGACAAATAGGTGCATAAACCAACAATAACCAAGCCGTACTGAAAACAAGCATGGCAGAAAAACGCATACGCTCGGCAAACCCGCCGACAATAAGCGCTGGCGTTATCACTGCGAAGGTCATCTGGAACATAACAAACAGCGTGTCAGGAATAGATCCGTTGACGCCATCAATACTAATACCCGCCAAAAATAAGTTACCTAAGTCCCCAATCCACGGGCCCTGCTCAACACCCTCTGAACCAAAGGCGAGTGTGTAACCCGCTACAAACCATACTAAGGACATCAGCGCAGTCAGAGCAAAGCATTGCATAAGAACCGATAAAACGTTT
>Ga0115570_10003529_pt1 | contig 11509 bp, 9 predicted proteins | sample COGITO_mtgs_1205_3_FD_87294 | JGI IMG/M metagenome (GOLD analysis project Ga0115570, IMG submission 87294) | Pelagic marine microbial communities from North Sea - COGITO_mtgs_120524 | ecosystem: Environmental > Aquatic > Marine > Epipelagic | place: Germany:Helgoland, sampling site Kabeltonne... | reverse complement strand
CTAATTTATTTGTGGAATGCTCAAAAAAATGAAACTTTTAGTCTTGATTTATGGACCAAGAAAATGTCTATTGAAGAAATGAATAAAATGATGTTCCAAACTATTATGACTCTTGCGAACAGTTACGAAAAAGCAACTAGCGAAGATCAACTAGCAAATGCAATGAGAGATTTTGGTGAATTTTTTGGTGAAAAAACTAAAATTTTACCAAAAAGTGGGAAATTTGAAGGTGATGGGAAAGGATAAATTAAAACGATTCTCTCAATTAAAATCATTCTCAAATGTAATTCAACCCAAAATAAATTACTCAGATAAAGATCATGATGTAAAGGGCTCTTGGAGTAATATTTTCAAAAACAAAAATCCAATTGTTCTTGAATTAGGATGTGGGGCTGGAGAATACACTGTAGGATTAGCAAAACTATTTCCAAACATCAACTTTATTGGCGTAGACATTAAGGGAGCCAGAATATGGAAAGGAGCTAAAATTGCTTTAGAAGAAAACTTGAACAATGTTCAATTTTTAAGATCAAAAATAGATTATATAGATAAATTTTTTGGTGAAAATGAAATTCATGAAGTATGGCTCACATTTTCAGATCCTCAGCCTAAAAAACCCAGAAAAAGACTAACATCTAGCTTATTCATTAATAGATATTGCTCATTTTTAAAAAAAAATGGTGTCATACATCTTAAAACAGATAGTGATTTACTGTATCATTTCACAAAAGAGGAAATAGAAAAAAAGAAGTATAAAACTTTAAATGACATTGAGAATATTAATAACTACATTGATAATGAAATTAACATCTTAAGTGAAATTCTTAAAATCCGAACATTCTACGAACAAAAATGGATTGAATTAGGGAAATCCATTAAATATTTAGCATTTCAACTATCAGAAAAAGATAGTTAATTCATTATTTGTAAATTAAGCTATGAAATATTTATTAATTATTATATCAATAGTATTTTATCATTCCCATTTCATTAGTCAACTATTTCAAAATAGCGGTGCATTCAGCACAGCAATGGCAGGACTTGACGTCAACAACGAAAATATTTGGAGTATCAATAACAACATAGGACAACTATCAAAAATAGAAAATAGTAGCATTAGCATAAGCAGTTTTCAACCATTCCTTATAAAAGACTTTACCACATCTAATTTTGTATATGGATTACCAACAAAAAAAGGAGCGCTAGGAGTCAACTATTCTAACAGCGGAAATAAACATCTTCAAATGCACAATATTGGATTAGGTTATTCCATGATGATGGGAGAAAATTTCCATAGTGGTGTTAAAATGAATTATTACCAAATTAATGCAGGTGATTTCTACAACAATAAATCGTTATTTTCAGCAACAATAGGAATGGGAGCAACATTAACAAATGAGATTAAAATAGGAGCTGTTATAAATAATCTGGGATTTACTAAGCTGGCCAACTATAATGACGAGAGACTTTCAACTAACATAATGTTAGGTGCTAGTTATAATTTTTCTAAAGAATTAATCTTACATACTGGTGTAGAAAAAAATATTAATTATCCAGCATCCTTTTTAGCAGGAATTAATTATCAACCTAATGATAAATTAAAATTAAATGGTGGTGTGGGGACTAAACCAAATCTTGCAAGTTTCGGCTTTAGTTTAATACAGCAGCATTTCATATTTTGTTTTGCTACTCAAATGCATCAATATTTAGGATGGAGTCCTGATATTTCTATTACTTATTGTTTTAAATAACTATTGAAATCCCAACTGAAATATTTAATAGTAATTGTCGGTCTACTTAACACTGTTATTTCAGCTCAAGAGAAGACCCCAATTGAAAAAATAAAATTAAAATCATCATCGTCCTATAAGGAAATGAAAAAACAATATTTAATAGAACAAACTATAGAAAATATTGCAGAAAATAATGAGGATGAGAATATAGACTACACTACACTTTTCGATCAACTAAATTTCTATTACGAACACCCTATCAATCTAAATAAAAAAGAAATCAAATATGATTTAGAACAATTATTAATACTTAATCAATTCCAAATAAGTTCTTTAATTCAACATAAAGAAAAATATGGCAAATTTTTAAATATATATGAACTGCAATCTTTAAATACTTTTAGTTCCAATGTCATCAGAAAAATTTTACCCTTTGTAACTATAAATGAAAATTTCAATTCTACACATTTGTCTCTTTTAGATATGTTTAAAAACGGGAAAAATGATTTTTTTATACGATATTCAAGAGTTTTAAATACAACAAGTGGCCAAGTTAATCTAGACGACAGCACTTGGTTGAGCAGTCCCAATAGTAAAACTCTAGGCTCTCCAGATAATTTATACATGAGGTATCGATTTAAATACCAAAAACATTTAAGTTTTGGATTTACTACCGAAAAAGATGCTGGAGAAACTTTTTTAGGGAATCCTAAAGCAGATGAATTATTTAATCTAAATTCTCCAAAAGGATTTGACTTTTACTCTGCACATTTTTACTTAAAAGAAGTTGGCAAAATCGACGTTTTGGCCTTTGGAGATTACCATATTCAACTTGGTCAGGGACTCACTTTTTGGTCCGGTTTAGCAATGGGAAAATCTTCAAATATTATGAGTTTAAAAAGAAATGCGGTAGGCATAAAACCATATTCCTCAATCGACGAAAATTCTTTTCTTAGAGGTGGAGCATTTTCCATAAAAATGAAAGAATTTAAATTATTAGCTTTTGGATCTAAGAAAATGCTGGATGCCAATATAGTTGAGGATACATTATTACAAGATGGCTCGCTGGTTATAAGTAGTTTCCAAGCCTCAGGGTTACATACAACCATTGGAGAACTTCAAGATAAAGACGTAATTGAAGAAAATATATTAGGTGGAGAGCTTTCTTATGAAAACAACTTTATTAAACTTGGTTTTATTGGTGCATATACAAAATACAATGGGTCCTTAGATCGTCAACTTAGTACTTACAATCAGTATGACTTTAACAGTAGTGAAAACTTAGTGAGCGGTTTTCATTACAGCCTAGTTAGGAGAAATGTGAATTTATATGGTGAATCCAGTAGAAGTTTAAATGGAGGAATAGCAAACATTCACGGTCTTATGGCTTCTTTACATCCTAGGTTAGGTATTTCTATTCTCTACAGAAGTTATGGGCAAAATTATCAATCAATGTTCTCTAATGCAATTAGTGAGGGAAGCAGACCAGTAAATGAAAAGGGGTTGTTTGCTGGAATAGATTTCAAATTAAATAATTATTGGGAGTTGTCTGCCTACTTAGATCAATTTAAATTTCCTTGGATGAAATATCAAGTTAGTCAACCAAATTCTAATGGGATAGATGGATTTTTACAAGTACTATATCATCCGTCAAAAAAATTAAATATTTATGCAAGAATAAGACATAGAAATAAACCTTATAATTCGAACGAAAAAAATGGTAGAGATATCACACCCTTATCAGATATTGATCAATGGAACTTCAGACTAAATATTAATTCTTTAATTACAGAGTCAATAAGGATTAGAAATAGAGTTGAATATTGCAGTTATAATAGAAATGGAGGAGTTTTAGAAAATGGGGTTTTAATTCTACAAGATGTTACTTATAAACCAAAGGAAAGTAAATTATCCTTTACAGCAAGATTTGCTCTATTTGACTCAGATTCCTACAATTCTCGTATATACAGTTATGAAAACGATGTGCTGTATTATTTTAGAATACCAGCCTATTATTACCAAGGATCTAGAACATACTTAACTTTAAGATATCAAATAAAGAAAGGAATTGATTTATGGCTAAGGTGGGGGAATTGGTTGTACACCAATCGTGATATCATAGGCTCTGGACTAAACGAAATTGAAGGCCCCTCAAAAACGGACGTGCGTGCTCAATTAAGATTCCAATTTTGAACTAAGCTTCTGAAAAAATTTTATTAAGTAGTGAGCTTGGGCACATTGCTTTCTTCGTTAGCTCAATATCTGTTAAATAATAACCGTTAATATCCTGCTCCTGGGACTGGGCTTGTAATAGTTCCTTATTAATTGCATCTTCATTTAATTTTAGATAACTGAAGACCTCCTTAAAATAGTCTGCTAAATCAGAATCGTCATTTTGATTACATAATAACTCTGACCAATATAAAGCGAGATAAAAATGGCTCCCTCGATTATCGATACTACCGAGTTTTCTTGAAGGTGATTTATTTTCAAGTAAAAGCTTTTCAGTAGCCAGATCAAGAGTTTCTGAAAGAATTCTACACTTTTTATCCTTATTTTTTTGTCCTAAATGTTCCAAAGAAACCGATAATGCTAGAAATTCTCCTAATGAATCCCACCTCAAATAACCTTCACTTACAAATTGCTGGACATGCTTTGGTGCAGACCCACCAGCACCAGTCTCAAATAATCCACCCCCATTCATTAATGGGACAATAGACAACATTTTAGCACTAGTACCTAATTCAATAATAGGAAATAAGTCTGTAAGGTAATCCCTTAAAACATTTCCAGTTACTGAAATTGTATCCAAACCTTCTTTAATTCTCTTTAGTGAAAAGTCAGTAGCATCTTTGGGTGAAAGTATGTGGATTTCCAAAGAATCAGTTTCATGATTCTGAAGATATTTATTTACTTTTTTTATAATTTCAATGTCATGGGATCTGTTATTATCTAACCAAAAAACTGCTGGTGTATTGGTGGCTTTTGCTCTTGAAACTGCTAACTTGACCCAATCTTTAATAGGGGCATCTTTTACTTGGCACATTCTAAAAACATCTCCTTTACTTACAGCTTGCTCTAATAATATTTCATTTTTAGAATTAATTACTTTAACAGTTCCTGTATTATCTAACTGGAATGTTTTATCATGAGAACCATACTCTTCAGCTTTTTGGGCCATTAGTCCAACATTTGAAACACTACCCATTGAAGTAGGGTCAAAAGCACCATTTAATTTGCAAAAATCAATTGTAGCTTGGTATATGCTTGCATAAGAACGATCTGGAATAACTGCTTTTACATCTTGTGATTCTCCTTTTTTATTCCACATTTTTCCAGAGTTCCTTATCATAGCAGGCATTGATGCATCAATAATGACATCGCTTGGAACATGTAAATTGGTAATCCCTTTATCAGAATCTACCATGGCTAAATCTGGATTTAAAGTATGAACTTCATCAATTAAGGAACGTATCTTTTGTTCAGTATTATTATCTAACAAATGTAATTTACTAAATAAATCTCCAGAACCGTTATTCAAATTCACACCTATACTACTTAGCTCATTTTTATAAGTTTGAAAAATTTGATCATAAAAAACTTCAACACATTTACCAAAAATAATAGGATCGGACACCTTCATCATTGTTGCTTTCATATGTAGAGAAAAAAGTATTTCTTTATTTTTAGCGTCTGTTATTTGTTCACGGAAAAAGCTTTCTAGTTTCCCCAAGCTCATAACGGCAGTATCTATAATTTCACCTTCTAAAATTGGAATATTATTTTTTAATACTTCTTGAACTCCACTAGCATCTTCAAAAGTTATTTTAACTGTTGATTTTTCAGAAAAAGTAGCAGATTTTTCAGATCCAAAAAAATCACCTGAAGTCATACTAGATACATGTGTTTTTGATTTGTTGGACCAGGCCCCCATGGAGTGAGGATTGTTTTTAGCAAAATTCTTTACTGCTTTTGGTGCTCTTCTATCTGAATTTCCTTCTCTTAAGACTGGGTTTACAGCACTTCCTTTAATTTTATCGTAAGTTTTTTTTATTTTGATTTCTTCCGGAGTATTAGATTTGTCAGGATAATTTGGAATGGCAAAACCTTTAGACTGAAGTTCTTTTATAGCATACTTTAGTTGAGGAATTGAGGCACTTATATTCGGTAGTTTTATAATATTTGCCTCAGGATCTTTAGCTAAATCTCCTAAAAATTTTAAATCATCTTCAACCTTCTGACTTTCAGATAAATACTCAGGAAACTGCGATAAAATTCTTGCTGCCAACGAGATGTCCTTTAAGTGAATAGATATATCTGCACTTTTTGCAAATAATTTCACAATCGGTAAAAATGAATTGGTTGCCAAAGCAGGTGCTTCATCTGTTTTTGTGTAATAAATGACCTTGCTAGAACTCATATAATTAGTTTATTAAATTAATAATGACGACAAAGAAACAATAAATGATTTATTTTAAAGCATATTTTTGCAATTCTGCTAAACTTCCTTTGAATAAATCCAAATCAACAGGACCTTTGATTCCAGCTGCAGTACCATTGTCTGAAAATTGCCACATGGTCCAATCTCTTGATTTTAGCGGGTTTTCTAACTTATTATAATTAGCGACCCATAACTTATAGTCGTGAAAATTTTCCTTCAGATTATCGTTGTAAAAGTGAGCACCCGAGTATAGAATAGGTTTGACCCCATAATGAGATTCTACAATTTTTAGCCAATTAGTAATCCCTTTTATTAAGTTTTCTTTAGATTGGATTTGACTTACCTTTTCAATATCTAAAATTGGTGGGAGGTCCCCAGAACTTAATTTTACATTATTGATGAAATTCTGTGCTTGGAGAGTAGAGTTTTCATTGGGTCTAAAATAATGATACGCTCCCCTCAAATAACTATATTTTTTGGTTTCCCTCCAATTAGAAGTAAAAAAACTATCTCTATGATTTTTCCCTGCAGTTGCTCTTATAATGACATATTGGATTTTATTAGCTCCATTTATACTATTTACTTTTGACCAAGAAATAATTCCTTGATACTGTGAAATATCTATACCATATGTGTAATTACCTGATGGAATCTTAGGTGGTGAAAAAACCTTTTTAAAAACTCTTTGATAATGGTAAAAAAAAGAAGGTGTTTTTATTAGGTCATATCCAAAGTAGGAAATATTGAATATTAGTAAAACAAAAAACCACTTTTTATAACGATTTTTCTTTTCTTTTTTAGGCATTTAAAAATCTGAAGTCTTTTCCTGGAAAATGGGCAGAACTACCTAACTGTTCTTCAATTCTTAGTAGTTGATTATACTTAGCCATTCTATCAGATCTTGAAGCTGAACCGGTTTTAATTTGACCTGTGTTTAAAGCTACTGCTAAATCTGCAATGGTATTATCTTCCGTTTCACCGCTTCTATGACTCATCACTGAGGTGTAACCGCTATTTGATGCAAGATTTACTGCATCAATTGTTTCTGATAAGGTTCCTATTTGGTTTACCTTAATTAAGATCGAGTTAGCAATACTTTCATTAATCCCTTTTTGTAATCTCTTGGTATTGGTTACAAATAGATCATCACCTACTAATTGACACTTGTCTCTAAGTGCGTTACTTAATGACTTCCATCCACTCCAATCATCTTCAGCTAATCCATCTTCGATAGAAATAATTGGATATTTGTTCACCCATGTTTTCCAAAAGTCTACTAAGTCCTCTGAAGACATAATATCTCCAGTAGATTCAAATGTATATTTTTTTGATTTTTCAGAATAGAATTCAGAAGCTGCAGCATCTAGGGCAATCCACATATCGACACCAGGTTTATATCCAGCAGATTCAATTGCTTTCAATACCACTTCAATTGCTTCGTCATTTGATCCTAAACCAGGTGCAAAACCACCTTCATCTCCAACATTTGTTGACATCCCTTTGCTTTTAAGAACACTTTTAAGATGATGGAATACTTCCGTTCCCATTCTTAAAGCATCACTGAATGACTCCGCACCGAAAGGCATCACCATAAATTCCTGAATATCGATTTTATTATCAGCATGAGATCCCCCATTTAATATATTCATCATAGGTACAGGTAAAGTATTTGCTTTTACACCACCTACATAGCTAAACAAAGGAATACCTGTTTCGTTAGCAGCAGCTTTTGCACAAGCAAGTGAAACACCTAAAATTGCATTAGCACCAAGCTTAGATTTATTTTCAGTACCATCCATTTGAATCATTAATTGATCAATATCTCTTTGATTAAGGACTTGCATCCCTCGTAATTCATTAGCAAGAACGTTGTTAACGTTGTCTACAGCCTTCAAAACACCTTTTCCCATATAGATGCCTTTATCTAGATCTCTTAATTCTACTGCTTCATGAATACCAGTTGAGGCCCCAGATGGAACGGCTGCTCTTCCGAAACCACCATTTGAGGTGAAAACATCTACTTCGAGGGTTGGATTACCTCTTGAATCTAAAATTTGTCTTGCATGAATATGTCCTATTGTTCCCATTGTTAGTTATTGTTTTTTATATTTTCTACAAACTGGTCGAATAAATACCTTGAATCATTTGGACCAGGAGACGATTCTGGATGATATTGAACTGAAAAAGCTTTTTTACCAATTAAAGATATTCCGGCTACAGTATTATCATTAAGATGTAGATGAGTCAACGCCACCCCAGAATGCTTTTCAACTTCCTTTTTATTGACAACAAACCCATGGTTCTGAGATGTTATTTCACATTTACTTGTGATTAAATTTTTTATTGGATGGTTGATTCCTCTGTGTCCATTGTGCATTTTCTCTGTTTTTAAACCTTGAGAAAGAGCCAGTACTTGATGTCCTAGGCATATACCAAAAATTGGAAAATTTAAATCCACCAAATCTTTAACTAAATTGATAGATTCCTTTAACGGTTCAGGGTCACCAGGACCATTAGACAACAGTATACCATCAGGATTAAAAGATTTAACGTCTTTAAGAGAAACATCGAAAGGAAAAACCTTAACCATACAATCTCTTTCATTTAAACATCTGATTATATTTTTTTTGACTCCAAAATCTATTAGAGCAACTTTATATTTACCATTTCCAACTTCATAAGTTTCCTTAGTAGAGACTTTAGATGCTAGCTCTAGGCCTTTCATATTAGGCGCTTTAGAAAGAAGGACTTTTAATTCGTCTAGTGTTTTGTCCTCAGAAGATATAATGGCGTTTTGCGCTCCATTTTCTCTTATATGACTTATTAATGCTCTTGTATCAACATCTTTAATCCCTACTACATTGTCTTTTAATAAAAATTCATTTAACAGTTCATTGTCGTCTCCATATCTTGAAAAATGATGTGCGAATTTCTTTACTACTAATCCTTTAATTTGGGAGGAATTAGATTCAACTTCTAGTTTATTAGTTCCATAGTTGCCAATATGGGCGTTCGCCATGGTAATTATTTGGCCATGGTATGAGGGGTCTGTAAATATTTCTTGATAACCACTCATGCCCGTATTAAAAGCTATTTCACCTGTTGTCGTTCCAATTTTCCCACAGGATTTTCCTTTGAATATAGTTCCGTCTGAGAGAACTAAAACCGTGTTTATATCTTTTGATTTCACTTTACAAAAATAATTTTTACTATAAGACTAAGAAAATTTTTAATGCAAAAAAAAAGGTAGTTATTAACTACCTTTAAAATAAAATTATTTTTATTACCCTTATTTAGTAGGATCCGTTGGTTTGGAATCATCTTTTTCTTCAGATTTTTTAGTTTCTGACTTTGGAGATTCATCTTTTTTTATTTTTTCAGAAGCTTCCTTTTCAGAATTAATAGATTCAGAACTTTCCTCTATTATTTCAGCATCTTCAATTGCGTCGATGTTCTCTTTAGACTTCTGGACCTCAGAAGTAGCTTTCTTACCACCTCTTCTTCTTGTCTTTTTCTTCTTAGATTGATCTTTGGTTAATAATTCATTAAAATCAACTAATTCAATCATCGCCATTTCAGCATTATCACCTAGTCGGTTATTCAGCTTGATTATTCTTGTGTAACCACCAGGTCTGTCACTGATTTTTGGAGCAACATCTCTAAAAAGTACAGAAGAGGCATCCTTATTTTTAAGATATCTAAAAACTACTCTTCTGTTATGAGTCGTATCTTCTTTAGATTTTGTAATTAGAGGCTCTACGTACTTTCTTAAAGCTTTAGCTTTAGCTAAAGTAGTATTGATTCTTTTATGTTCAATCAATGAACAAGCCATATTAGATAACAACGCACTTCTGTGAGCTGTTTTCCTACTTAGATGATTTGTTTTTTTTCCGTGTCTCATGTTCTATTATTTAAAACGAAGAAATATAATTAATCTCTGTCTAATTTATATCTTGATACGTCCATACTAAAAGATAAACCTTTAGATTCAATTAAATCGTCAAGTTCTGTAAGTGATTTTTTTCCAAAGTTTCTAAACTTTAGTAAATCATTCTTATTGTAAGCTACAAGCTCACCTAGAGTTTCAACATCTGCAGCTTTAAGGCAATTCAAAGCTCTTACAGATAAATCCATATCTACCAATCTTGTTTTCAACAATTGTCTCATATGCAGAGAAGTTTCATCAAATTCATCAGCTTCAGATTTTTCGTCTTCGTCCAATGTTATTTTTTCATCAGAGAAAAGCATGAAATGATGTATTAAAATTCTTGCTGCCTCTTTAAGAGCTTCTTTAGGGTGAATAGATCCGTCAGAGTCAATATCAAAAATTAATTTTTCATAATCAGTTTTTTGCTCAACACGAAAGTTTTCAATAGAATACTTCACATTTCTAATAGGTGTAAATATAGAATCAGTGAAAATAGTACCAACAGGAGCGCTTTCTGTTTTGTTTTCTTCAGCTGGAACATAACCTCTACCTTTTACAATAGTAATTTGGATATTAAGTTTCACTGATTTTTCCATGTGACAAATGACATGGTCTGTATTTAAAACCTGAAAAGATGATGTGAATTTACCAATATCACCTGCTGTAAAAGTTTCTTGTCCAGAAAGGGTAACATTGACTTCTTCAAAATCTGAATCTTCAATTTGTCTTTTAAATCTAACTTGTTTAAGATTTAAAACTATTTCAGTTACATCTTCAACAACACCTTTAACAGTAGAGAACTCATGTTCAACTCCTTCAATTTTAATAGATGCAATAGCAAAACCCTCTATAGAATTCAATAAAATTCTTCTAAGTGCATTACCAACTGTAATACCATATCCTGGTTCTAGTGGTCTAAATTCAAACTGACCTCTGAAGTCAGTCGATTCTAACATTATTACTTTTTCTGGTTTTTGGAAATCTAAAATTGCCATATTATTTATTTTTTTAGTACTCCTATTATTTAGAGTAAAGTTCTACAATTAATTGTTCTTTAATATTTTCTGAAATCTGTTCTCTAGTTGGTATTGCCTTAACTTCACCAGTAAAAGTGTTGTTATCCCAATACAACCACTCATTAACCTGTTTTTCAGAACTTAATGAGGAAGATATGATTACCATAGATTTAGATTTTTCTCTAACTCCAACAACATCTCCAATTCTCAATAAATAAGATGGGATGTTAACGATTTTACCATTTACAGTAATATGTCTGTGCGAAACTAATTGTCTAGCACCTCTTCTTGTTGGGGAAACTCCAAGTCTAAAAACAACATTATCTAATCTTTGTTCACATAACTGTAAAAGTATTTCACCAGTAATTCCAGACTTAGCAGATGCCTTTTT
>Ga0115570_10003526_pt1 | contig 11514 bp, 14 predicted proteins | sample COGITO_mtgs_1205_3_FD_87294 | JGI IMG/M metagenome (GOLD analysis project Ga0115570, IMG submission 87294) | Pelagic marine microbial communities from North Sea - COGITO_mtgs_120524 | ecosystem: Environmental > Aquatic > Marine > Epipelagic | place: Germany:Helgoland, sampling site Kabeltonne... | reverse complement strand
CGGAGTTCATCGCGGCGATGCACCAGCGTCACTTTGGAGGCGAAGTTGGTTAAAAACAGCGCTTCTTCAACCGCCGTGTTGCCGCCGCCAACGACAACAATTTCCATGCCGCGATAGAAGAAACCATCGCAAGTGGCGCAAGCCGATACACCGAATCCTTTGAATTTTTCCTCAGATGGTAAGCCGAGCCATTTCGCACGCGCACCTGTCGCGAGGATTACTGCGTCGCATGTATAAAGAGTGCCGCTGTCGCTTTTGGCTTTGAACGGCCGCTCGGAAAGATCGAGATCAGAGATAATGTCTCCGATGATTTCCGTGCCCATCGCTTTGGCGTGGTCTTGCATGCGAACCATCAAGTCGGGGCCTTGGACTTCTGTGTCGCCGGGCCAGTTTTCCACTTCTGTTGTTGTGGTCAGCTGACCGCCGGGTTCGATTCCCTGAACCAAAATCGGGTTCAACATGGCGCGGCTTGCGTAAACGCCAGCGGTATAGCCAGCAGGGCCGGAGCCGATAATCAGAACTTTTGAGTGACGTGTCTCGGCCATGTGTGCGCTGCCTTTTGCTAAATTTCGATGCTCTCTATAGCGGGGAATCAAAGTCTCTAAAAGGACCAAGCGGCTGGATCACCTGATTGGGATGTTTGCGCTAAAGAGGAGCCGATTGGATAATTTTCTTGCGCACTTGCGAAACATTATTGCGTGTACCATGTGCTTTGTATTACATCGGCAAAGTACACTCATCGGAGGGACACGCATGGCTGGTACGCGACTCGATCCTATTGATCGCAAAATTCTTGCTGAATTGCAGGCGGATGGTCGGATGACCAATGTTGAGCTTGCCAAGCGCGTCGGAATCTCTGCGCCGCCTTGTTTGCGCCGCGTGCGTACGCTTGAAGAGGCGGGCTATATCAAAGGCTATCACGCGGATGTTGATGCGCGCGAACTTGGCTTTGAAGTGCAGGTTTTTGCGATGGTTGGACTACAAAGTCAGGCTGAAGCGGATCTGAGCGCCTTTGAAGAGCAGTGTCGTAATTGGCCGCTGGTGCGTGAGTGCCATATGCTCAATGGCGAAGTGGATTTTGTCCTGAAATGCGTCGCGCCTGATTTGAGCTCATTCCAGAGCTTTCTCACGTCCGAACTTTTGACTACGGATAATGTGGGCAGTGTGAAAACCTCGCTCGTCATTCGCGGTGCAAAGGACGAGCCAGGTGTGCCGTTTGATGTGCTTGAAGAGCGTTTAAGCCAGTCTGACTGACTTAATAGCGCGTTAGACTTTCGAGCGTGTCCTTGGACATGCGCGGATAGGCAAGCGCGCCGAAATCCTCAAAGCGCTCGATGTCCGGAAACAGCGACAAAAAGAGCGAACGCATGTTTTCGCCGAGTTGATCCTCTGCGCCTTTTCCAGGGTGATATGTCTCGACTTCTCTACCATTTGCATAGATCACGGTGTGGTTTTTGGTGCGTAGGTGGAACAATCGCACTGGGCTTGGCGGTGAAACGAGGAAGGCGGAATAGCCGTCCTCAAGATCCCGCACAGGCGTTAAAACACAGCGCACCCCTATCTTTTCTTCAAGCGAAGGCGGGCTTTGCAACAAGCGGGCATTCTGGCCCAAGAGGACATCACCAAGGGAACTCGTCTTGGAATAGCCGTCAGACACGAGCCGGATTAGCCCTTTTAGGGATGACGTAGGAAGCGCTTGTGCAGGAACAAAACTGGTGGAGCCGATCCAAACCAAAGGCTCTGGAACGCCGTTTACTGTGTCAATCAAATCGCCGGGAAGCAGGTCTTCGACAGCGACAGGACCCATAGGGGTCGAGATGAGAGTGCCGCGCGCAAAGGCGGAGCAGGTCGCTTCAAATAGGTCAGTGGCAGGCGCGAGGTGGTGAGAGGTGCGCGCCGCGCCACAGGGAAGGAGGGAAGCAATCTCGAATTTGCGCATGAGAGGCTGAGTGCGCTGAGACTGCTCCTTGGAAGGAGCAAACCGATCAGTCGTGACCGGGAGGGAATATGTATTTTCGGCCCGCAATGCAGGTGAAAGTTGGTTCGCCATGAGTATACCTATCGAGGTATGTCACAACCGCGTCGGCCCCCACCGACAACGACGACCGGACAAGTCGTTAAATCTGAATTATGAATGTCATGCCCATCAGGCCTGTGTCAAAATTTAGGTTAATTTTCTCATTACTGTTCACCAATCTTGCTTGTTTAGACGGGACTGTTTCGCCAGAAAAAGGCAAAGCCGCCACATTTGTGCCCAGAAGTGGGCATGTTTTGCTCAGATTGCGCCGAATCGGGGCGCTTCTGAATAGCTTTTGACGTCTCGGATCCGATGGATCAGGCCGACTTTAGCTCTTTGTTCTCAGCATTGCGCTTGGCAATAAAAGCAGCGCGCCGTGCACCGCGTTCGAAAGGGAGCGCCGGTGCGTCGGATTTCGCAGTGTTCACAACAGATGCAATGAAGCGTGCTTTGGGTTTCATGGTTAATCCTGCCTACTTGTCGTTTTTGTTTACGTCTTGGTAACTGTGATGCCGTTTGATTGGGGCGGCAAAGTGGCAGGCGTTTGGTCTATTTGGGTTAATACCGCGAAAACAGTGTGATTGTTCACAAACGGATAACAGAGATCAGTCGTCCATAGTCGGCCTCTTTGCGATGGGTTGTGCGGCGGTAAGAATAAAAGCGCGCTTCATCAGCGTAGGTGCAATGACCGATCCATTCCGCACTACCGACACCCGCTTGGCGCAGCATATGCAGACCAAAGCTGGGGAGGTCGAATTGCATGCGGTCCTCTTGCCCATTTGCGAAGAAGCGGATGAAGTCTGGGTCGGTTGCGATGAAGTCTTCAAAGAACTCAGGGCCGACCTCATAGGCTTTCTGTGAAATACAGGGGCCGATCGCCGCTGAAATGTTCTCACGTTTTGCGCCGAGCGCTTCCATTTCCGCGACCGTATTCGACAGAACGCCGCTCAACGCGCCTTTCCACCCGGCGTGCGCGGCACCGATGACGCCAGCATCAGGGTCGGCGAACAGCACTGGCTGGCAATCAGCGGTTAGAATGCCGAGAGCTATACCTTTTTGGTTTGTGACCATCGCATCTGCTTTGGGACGAGCAATCGTTGGCTCTGTGATTGTGACCACATCTGCGCTGTGGTGTTGGTGAACACCGACAAGCGCATCAGGCCCTGTGCTCATGTGCTCTGCGACACACGCGCGGTTTGCGGCGATTGTCTGCGCGACATCATTCGAGCCTACGCCACAGTTCAGGCCCTCATAAATGCCGGTCGACGCGCCACCTTTGCGGGTGAAAAAGCCATGCTTCACGCCGTGGAGCGCATCGGCCTTGAGGGTCTCTATCGTCATATCTCATATCCCGCTGGTGGATTTGCGCCTTTTGGAAAGAGCGCGAGTGTTTTGAATATCGTTCCCATTTCGTCGGGATGGGTCAAGCGTCTGTGTGCTGCGATATGATGTTCTAGCGCTGCTCCGCTGAGGTTTTTTGCCAGCGCCTGCGCGCGATTGGTAATGCCGAGCCGTTCAAGAAAGATGCCTTGCGGAGTGATACGCGAATGGGTGCAGGGAAGATCTGCGACAAGCGCTTCGAAGTCTACATGCGCCGTCAGATCGCTTTGTCCGGGTTTGTGCAGCGCGTCCACTTTCTTATGAGCGTGGAGCGCTTGCAACGTATCGCCAAGCGAACGCCAATCGCCGTAGTCAAAAATTAGCGCGGTGCCGCCGTTTGTGTCGATCCGCTGAGCGATGCTTTGCATGATAGCTGGGGCTTGCGGGCAGAATTCGACGAGGTCGCCGTCTTTCGTATCTTCAAAGCGATGCTTGAGGGCGCTCAAAGGGGCCGGCGCGCTCAAGCCGAAGGCGAGGTCATTGTTCTCAACACCGACCTGACGTTCGCGCCATGCATCGCCATCGCGGACCATTTGGCGGATTGGGAGCGCGTCGAAAAATTCGTTGGCAACCAGATAGAGTGGCATGTCATTAGCGAGCTGATCTGTATGATCGTGCCAAATGGGCGTGGCTCCTCGCAGCGTGTCCGCTTGTTGGGTGCGCAGGCGTTGAGACGCTTCCACAAGATGAACTTCGCATGCCTCTGCGAAATCGGGAACTGCCTTCGCGGTTCTTAAGATGTCAGCCAAAAGGGTTCCGCGACCGGGTCCAAGCTCGGCCAAGGCAATGCGCGCGGGCTTGCCTTGATCCATCCACGTTTGCGCAAGGGTCAAACCAATGAGTTCGCCAAACATCTGGCTCACTTCAGGCGCAGTGATGAAATCGCCAGCCGCGCCAAAGGGTTCGCGCGTGCTGTAGTAGCCATGCTCGGGGTGGAACAGGCAGATGGCCATATACTCCGATATGCTCATCGGTCCCTGCGCGTTGATCTGCGCTTTCAGGATCGGTTCGAGCGGGGTCATGCTTTGCGGGCGCGTAGGATGAACCATATGCCGATCAGGATCATTGGGATCGAGAGGAGTTGGCCCATCGTAAAGCCATAGCCAGCTGTTTGAAGTGCTAGGCCAAGCGGATTGCCCTCTGTAATAAATTGCGCGTCAGGTTGGCGCACGAATTCAACTGCAAAGCGTGCAAGGCCGTAGCCTGCAATGAAGATGCCCATGATCGTGCCCGGCAGTTTAAGCGCGCCGCGTCGCCACACGAGCCATAAGATTACTGTGCCAAGTATCAACCCTTCAAGGAGTGCTTCATAAAGTTGCGACGGATGGCGCGCGCAAATGTCGATGAGAGGGCCGCATTCCTGTGCAGCGCGATTGGGAAAGATGACCCCCCAAGGCAGGTCGGTGGGCCGTCCCCAAAGTTCAGAGTTGATGAAGTTGGACAAGCGTCCAAGGAACAGTGCAGGCGCAACCGCAAGCGCCATCATATCGCCTGTGTGCAGCTTGGACACGCCTGCGCGCGCACAGAAATACAGGCCCGCGGCGATGACACCTAAGAAGCCACCATGGAACGACATGCCGCCTTGCCAAATCATAAAGCTCTCAAGCGGATGGGCGAGGTAATAGGCAGGTTGGTAGAACACCACATAGCCAAGGCGACCGCCGACAATGACGCCCAAGATCACGGATGTGAGCAAATCCTCAACCTGTGCAGGCGTCATGGGGGATTCGTTGTTTGGCCAAAGGCGCGCAGCTTTCACCGCCATCAATGCGAGCCGCCAACCGATCAAAATACCAACGATATAGGCCAACGCATACCAGCGCAGCGCGAAATCAAAGCCGAACAGATCTATCGAAAAGATCTCTGGCGAGATGGGTGGAAACTGGATCGCTGCCTGCATTGTGCTCTGCCCTGATGTCATGTGCGCCGAGTTGACGCCTTGTGGCCTGTTGCTTTCAAGCCCATATATCACTCAAATGGAGCGACGGAGGCAAATATGCAAACTCGAAACAAAGTTCTGGACGATATTTCGCAACTGATGACCAACGCGATGGGTGTTGCACAGGGTGCAAAGACCGAAGCAGAGACAGCGATGAGCTCTTTGGTGGATCGCTGGCTGGCGGATCGTGACTTCGTCACGCGCGAAGAATTTGATGCGGTGCGTGCAATGGCGCAAAAAGCACGCGAAGAAAATGAGGCGCTGAAAACGCGCGTTGATGCTTTGGAAGCCAAGTAAACCCGCATTTCCTTAAGAATTTATGAAGACCTGCTGCATCTTGTGGCAGGTCTTTTTTTGTCCACAACTTATTGCGGTTATCCCCAAGTTATAGCTTTACAGGTCTATGCAACACCCCCACGATATGTGGTAAGAACTACGCAAGAGCCCACTAGATGGGCGGGTATAAACCAGACTTAGGGGTGAACATGGCCAATCTCGAGCAATTTATCGAAGACGACATCCACCCGATTGATTTGGTTGAACATGTCGCAGAGCACCACGAGTGGGAATTTGATCGCATTCATGATGACCAAATCGCCATGACTGTCGAAGGGCAATGGCGCAATTATTCAATCACGCTGGCATGGTCCGCCTATGATGAGACTTTGCGGATGATTTGCACCTTCGAGATGGAGCCGCCAAAAGCCAAACTTCCCCAGCTTTATGAAATGCTGAACGCGATCAATGATCGCTGCTGGGCGGGCGCTTACACGTATTGGGAAGAGCAGCAATTGATGGTCTATCGCTACGGCTTGGTCCTTGCAGGTGGTCAGGTCGCTGGTCCCGATCAGATCGACACGATGATCAACGCGGCTGTCACAAGTGCAGAGCGTTATTATCCTGCGCTGCAATTGGTCATCTGGGGTGACCGCAGTGTTGCGAATGCGCTCGATGTCGCCATTGCAGAGGCTTACGGGCGCGCGTAACCTTTCCCTGATACGAATTCGGGGGGTCACATGAATTTAGATGTTGTCGCTAAGCGCGGTCTGGTGTTGCTTGGGTGCGGAAAAATGGGCTCTGCCATGTTGGCGGGTTGGCTTGAGGGCGGTTTGCCGAGCGGTTCCGTTTGGGTGCAAGACCCGTTTCCCTCTGATTGGCTCAAGGCGACGGATGTCCATATCAACAAAGGGTTTCCCGAAAACCCCGCAGTTGTCTTGATCGCGGTAAAGCCGCAAATGATGGGTGAAGCTTTGCCCGCACTCGCGGCCCTACCAAAGGTGGGGACAGTGTTTCTGTCAGTTGCCGCGGGTGTTTCTATAACGTCATACGAAGCAGCGCTGGGCCGCGACACAAGCATCGTGCGCGCGATGCCAAACACGCCCGCGGCCGTGGCCAAGGGGATTACGGCGATCATCGGCAACAGCAATGCCTCCAGCGCGGATCTGGATTTGGCAGAAGCATTGCTGAGCGCCGTTGGGCAGGTCGTGCGTCTCGATGATGAAACACAAATGGACGCAGTTACGGGTGTGTCCGGCTCTGGCCCCGCGTATGTTTTTTACATGATCGACGCGCTTGCGGCGGCGGGTGTTGCACAAGGATTGCCAAGTGGTCTCGCGATGCAACTGGCGAAAGCGACGGTGGCAGGTGCAGGTGCCTTGGCGGAAAATGCAGATGAAACGCCAGAGCAATTACGGATCAATGTGACCTCTCCGAATGGCACAACACAAGCGGGGCTTGAGGTTTTGATGGGCGATCCAGCCTTGATGGCTTTAATGGCCGCAACTGTAAAAGCGGCGACGGATAGATCAAAGGAATTGGGCAATGACTGAGATTACATTCGATGATTTCATGCAGGTCGATATTCGTGTGGGTCGGGTTATTCATGCAGAGCCTTACCCAGAAGCCCGCAAACCTGCGATCAAGTTACAGGTGGATTTTGGGGGTGATCTAGGTGTGAAGAAAAGTTCGGCGCAGATTACCAAACATTATAAACCCAAAGAGCTGATCGGGCGGCAGGTGATGGCGGTGGTGAATTTCCCTCCGCGTCAAATCGGTAAGTTCATGAGCGAAGTTCTGGTGCTCGGTGTACCTGACGCAGATGGCGAGGTCGTTTTGATCGCGCCAGATCAAGATGTTCCAAAAGGTGTGAGACTGTTCTGATGAAGCTTCTAATCACCCGTCCGTTGCCCGCCCTTGTTGTCGATGCCGCGCGCAAAACTTTCGATGTCACGGTTCGCGAAGACACATCTGTTCCAACAGGTGATGAACTGCGTTCTTCTTTGCTTGATTATGATGTGGTGCTTCCGACTTTGGGCGATCTTTATAGCGCTCAAGTGTTTGCGGACGTTCCAAAACCTCGCGCAAAGATGCTTGCTAACTTCGGTGTTGGATTCAACCACATCGATGTGGAGGCTGCGAAAGCGGCGGGCATTGAAGTCACCAACACTCCTGGCGCTGTGACGGATGCCACCGCTGATATCGCGATGACCTTGATGTTGATGAGTGCGAGGCGCGCGGGTGAGGGGGAACGCTTGGTGCGTTCGGGTGCATGGCAAGGATGGCATCCGACGCAAATGCTTGGGCTGCATCTGAGCAGTAAGCATGTGGGCATCATTGGCATGGGTCGGATCGGTCAAGCGATTGCGCGGCGGTGCCATTTCGGCTTTGGCATGCGCGTGAGCTATTTCAATCGCTCTGCAAAGCAGATGGATTTTCCAGCGGAACAAGTGGCGAGTTTGACCGCACTTGCGGGCCAAGTGGATGTGCTTGTCGTTGCAGTTCCGGGCGGATCAACGATGCATTTGGTGAATGCTGATGTGCTCAAATCGATGCAAGCTCATGCGCATCTGATCAACATCGCGCGCGGCGAAGTGGTGGAAGAAGCAGCGCTTATTGCGGCTTTGCAAGCGGGTGAAATCGCAGGTGCGGGGCTCGATGTCTACGAGTTCGAACCCAAAGTGCCGGATGCGCTGAAAGCGATGGAAAACGTAACCCTGCTTCCGCACTTGGGCACCGCGACATTGGAAGTGCGCACAAGTATGGGGTTGATGGCGGTCGAAAACGCCGCTACTTTTGCTCGTGGCAAAGCGTTACCGAATCCGGTCTAACCTTCAGTCGCTTCGCGCCAGTGGCGGCGGCATAGAGAAACATAAACCTCATTGCCGCCAATTTGGACTTGCTCGCCGCTCGTCAACGCGCGCCCTTTTTCGTCCTGACGAATGACCATCGTGGCCTTCTTGCCGCAATGACAAATCGTACGCACTTCGCGCATCTCGTCGCTGAGCGCGAGCAGAGCCGCGGAGCCGGGAAACAGTTTGCCGCGAAAATCGACGCGCAAGCCGTAGCACATGATCGGCACTTTCAGATCGTCGACGGCACGGGCCAATTGCCAAACATGCTCTTCCGTCAGAAACTGGGCTTCATCGACAAAAATGCACGCACATGGGCTGTCTCTCAGGCGTTTTTCGATTTTGGCAAACAGATTGTCGGCCACATCAAAGGTATCAGCTTCTTTCCCAATTCCGATTCGGCTTGCGATTCGTCCGTCTCCGGCGCGGTTGTCGAAACGCGCAGTCAGCAGATACACCTGCATATCGTTTTCGATATAGTTGTGCGCCGCTTGTAGCAGGACGGTCGACTTGCCTGCATTCATCGTTGAATAGTGAAAATAGAGTTTAGCCATAGTCGCGTTTTGCCCAATGGGGCGCGGGCTGGCAAGTCAGGTTTATTGGGATAAGCAAAAAACGAAAGGACGTGGAAAGCAGAAACCCCTGACCTTCACACGCCCAATACTCATGACACCAACTTGGACGAACCACTGCAGAAAAAGCTTTGGATCGCCCTTTCTGGCTTACACCCTAAAAATAGGGTCACTCGTTACTCACACGCTCCGAAACCATCAGAACGGTTTACAATTCTCACATTCCCGCTAAATGATGCAGGGGAATGTAATCAAGAACTTCCCCCCAAAAGATCTTGGGGGAAATGGGGATGTGTTATGGCCGGAGTTGGCAGCTATCTGAAAAAGCACACGGAAGCTTTGGTAAAGGACGTCGGGATCGAACCTGCGTGCGAACTTACTGGAAAATCCAAAGCGACACTTGGGCGCTACTATTCAGACAATGATGAGCATGCGGACCGCTTCATGCCGGTTGATGCGGTCGCAGCTTTGGAAGAAGCGGCGTCCTATCCGCACGTAACTGCGGCGCTTGCTGAGCTAAAAGGCATTACCCTGTCGTTTGACGAACGACGTCGCAACTCCGACGATAAAGGTGGCGTGAATCAAGACGTTATCGCGCTCAGCCAGCGGTTTGCGATGTTGATGGCCGAGTATAATCTACCCATCGAAGACGGTGTGATTACGATGAATGAAGCAAAGCGTTTGTTGAAAGAGACCTTGGCAATCCAGCAGGTTTTGATTGATATGAAATTGCACTTGGAAGACGAGCACACTTAGACGCTCTCTTTGATAGTTCACTTACGAAAAAGCCCCGACCTGATGATCGGGGCTTTTCTTGTTTCAATATGTAGTGCCTTTAGACGAAGAACTGCGCGCCGTTCGCAGAGATCGTCGAGCCGTTGATGAAACCCGAATCGTCTGAAGCGAGGAATGCTACACAACGCGCGATCTCTTCTGGTTCACCGAGGCGACCTGCTGGGATCTGGCTGATAATGCTGTCGCGGACTTTTTCAGGCACGGCCATGACCATTTCTGTCGCGATGTACCCCGGGCAAACTGCGTTGGCTGTAATGCCTGCGCGCGCGCCTTCCTGTGCGAGGGATTTCACGATGCCCAAATCGCCAGCCTTTGTTGCAGCATAGTTCACCTGTGCGAACTGACCTTTTTGACCGTTGATCGAAGAGATCACGATGACGCGGCCAAATTTGTTTTCACGCATGGAAGGCCAGATCGGGTGAACCGTGTTGAACACGCCTGTGAGGTTCGTGTCGATCACTTGGTTCCACATTTCCGGCGTCATCTTGTGGAAAGGCGCGTCCTTGGTGATGCCTGCGTTTGCAACGACAACTTCGATTGCCCCAAGATCCGTAGTAACTTGTGCGATACCTGCGGCGCTTTCTTCATAGCTTGCGACGTTCCACTTGTAGGTTTTGATGCCTGTTTCCGCCGTGAACGCTGCTGCGGCTTCATCGTTGCCTGCATATGTCGCTGCAACTTGGAAGCCGTCTGCCTGAAGCTTCTTAGAAATAGCAGCGCCGATGCCGCGTGAACCGCCTGTGACGAGTGCAACTCTTGCCATGATGTAGTCTCCGATTGTCTAATATTGCGTCGGTAATATGATTACTCAACGAGAATTGATTTAGCAATAATATTTCGTGACCAATTTTAGATCACAATATGAGAGGGCGGTATCAGCGCCCTCTCGATGCGGATTTATGGACGCTCGAGGCACATAGCGACGCCCATGCCGCCACCGATGCAAAGCGTTGCCAGACCCTTTTTCGCATCGCGACGCTTCATTTCGAACAAAAGCGTGTTGAGGATACGTGCGCCAGACGCGCCGATTGGGTGACCGATCGCGATTGCGCCACCGTTGACGTTAACCACCTCCGGGTTCCAGCCCATGTCTTTGTTCACAGCACAAGCCTGCGCCGCGAAAGCTTCGTTCGCTTCAACAAGGTCAAGTTCTTCTGCGCTCCAGCCTGCTTTTTCCAGCGCTTTGCGAGACGCGTGGATCGGACCAACGCCCATTATGGACGGGTCAAGTCCCGCAGTCGCGTAGGATGCAATGCGCGCGAGTGGCTCGATGCCGCGCTTTTCAGCTTCATCCGCTGACATCAATAGAGCGCCAGCCGCGCCATCGTTCAGACCAGATGCGTTGGCCGCTGTGACGGAGCCGTCTTTGGTAAATGCGGGGCGCATTTTTGCCATGGCTTCGAGGTTTGCGCCGTGACGGATGTATTCATCTTGATCAACGATGATGTCGCCTTTGCGCGTCTTAACCACGAATGGGACGATTTCATCCGCGAAGCGGCCCGCTTTTTGTGCTGCTTCGGCTTTGTTTTGCGAAGCAACAGCAAATTGGTCCTGCATATCGCGGCTGATCTGCCACTTTTCAGCAACGTTTTCAGCAGTTTGACCCATGTGGTAGCCGTTGAAGGCGTCCCAAAGGCCATCGCGGATCATGGAATCGATGTACTTCATGTCACCCATTTTGTG
>Ga0115570_10003518_pt1 | contig 11531 bp, 10 predicted proteins | sample COGITO_mtgs_1205_3_FD_87294 | JGI IMG/M metagenome (GOLD analysis project Ga0115570, IMG submission 87294) | Pelagic marine microbial communities from North Sea - COGITO_mtgs_120524 | ecosystem: Environmental > Aquatic > Marine > Epipelagic | place: Germany:Helgoland, sampling site Kabeltonne... | reverse complement strand
TATAATCGTTTTGGACAGTTAGAATATAGCAACGACCAATTTATGAGCATTTTGGCTGGAGACTCGGTTACTCTAAGTTTTGGTAAAATAAGTTCCTATAGATTAGGTGACTATTCAGTGGAATTTAGTTCAAACCTAGCGTCGGATAGTGTTATAGATAATAATGCTCGGACTATTGATTTTTCTTTCATTAAAGATCATGATGTAGCTGTTGATCAAATTTTTTCTCCATCCTATGGAGACCAATTCGATTTACAACGCGAACCATTACAGATGGTAGTTAGAGCCATTAATTATGGTGTAAAGTCTCAAAATAATTTAACAGTAAGAATGGAATTGGTAAACCAGAGTAATCAAATTATTTTGTCACAAGATAAGGTGGTAAATCTACTGGCTAATTCAACTACTATCATTCCTTTTGATACCATTTATCTGCCAGAACATGGTGATGTATTCTTGAGAGCATTTACGCTTTTAAGTATAGACAGCTTTCCTCAAAATGATACCATGCAAGTGATGATCAATGTCAGAAAAGTGGATGATATGATGATGCTTCGAGCTGAAACTCCAGAAAATCAAGGATTTTATGCAAAGGATACCACTATAGTACCGTATGTTATTTATCGAAATGATGGGATTTCCAATCAGGATTCTGCACGTATATTTTGTCAGATTTTGGATGATATCGGAAATATAGTTTATTTCGATAGTATCCGCCAAAAATCCCCATATTACACAGATAAACAAGCTTTTTTTAAATCTATTAGCCTCGATGTAGCTGGAAACTATCAATTCTTAGCATGGGTATATATCCCCGATGATCAGGTGCGAAGTAACGATACCCTTATTTCTTCTTTTTCAGTCATTAATAGCCATGATATTCAACTTCTTGAAGTGTTGCAACCCAATGCTGTTATTCCTTGGAACAGTATAGATACACCTTTTGCTTTGGTTATTCGGAATAATGGAAAAAATGCAACGATTAATGCCAAAATTAGTGTTGATATTGAAAACAATCAAGCTGAACGTACCTATCAAGATTCGATTATGGTCAATTTGAGTCGTCAGACAACCGATACTTTCTATTTGTCGGATGTCTCTTTTGCTCAAGTAGGCGATTATTATGTAACAGTAATCAATCATTCTTCTCTTGAGGATGAACCCAATCCATTGGATACAATTCATACATCATACAGGGTTCGGTATACCCAAGATTTGAGTATCCAATCACATCTAATCCCCAATGATAATGATACGCTGGAGTTAAATACATTACTGTATCCCTCTATTCAGATCTTAAATGAAGGACTAGAAACCATGGCCACTATTCGGGTTGTTGTTGAATTAAAAGATACAGGTTCGAATTTGCTTTATACGGATACGTTCACTAAATCTGAGTTACTCGCCAATAGGGCACTTAATTTTACGGCTAACCAATCGTGGAATCCCCTAAATCCTGGATCATTTACGATGACCTCATGGATCGAAAATACGGACAACAACCCGAGAAACGACACACTCATATCCCGCTTTAAGGTAGTGAAACGTCGAGATATCGTATTAGAATCTGTAATTCTTCCTCAAGAAGATTTGTATAAAAGTCAGGTTTATTGTCCTCAAGTTGTGCTCAGGAATGATGGAATGGAGGACCTATCTGCTATCAATGTTGCATGCGATGTTTTTGTGGATGGCGGTCAAATCTATCAAGATATTAATACATTTGATTTAGCTTCAGGACAATCTATGATTATTCGTTTTGATAGTTCCTTGATGTATCCTCAATCAGCCAAAGCCAAGGCTATTTTTTGGGTGGATTATGCCGATGATCAAGTAAACTCAAATGATACCTTAAAGATTGATTTTGAATTTGTACAAGGTCTTTGGACAGCTAACCTAGCCGATAGCGATATTCAGGTATACCCTAATCCCTTTCAAAATCAATTGACTATTCAATCACCTTCGCCCATTCAATCGGTTCGATTGGTTGATGTATATGGTAAATTAATTGATTCTGAAGACATGGTGGATTCCAATCATCTGGAATGGTTCATGGATATTCAATATGGTACTTATATCCTTGAAATTCAAACCAAAGAAGCCTGGCAACGGATACCCGTGACCAAATTGAGATAATGGGTCGTCAACTATTTTAATTTACAACGAGCCTTTATCTTCAGTTGTCCTTTTTCATCATTACCAATCACACGAATGGATAGTTCCATAGGCTCAGCATCGGCTATCTCGCTTAGTGGGATGTAATGTGCCGATGAAATGGATACATTGGATTCCGATTGTATTTTCTTTTTAACAGCAATAAAACCGAGAAATTTTCGGTGAAGGTAAAGCGTATAGGAGATGGGGTTATCCTGAGCATTAAGCACTACAAATTCCTTATTTAAGGTATTAATTACATGTATTTTTCTGTTTTCTTCAACTGACTTTTGAAAGGCATAAGCCACATCAAATCGGGCAATACCATAGCCTATCATAGAATCGGGTCGATGATTTTGAGTTGCTGTTTTTCGCAATAGATCTGCAATAGCTAAGGGTGATAAATGAGGATATGCTTGGAGTAGACAAGCCACTCCTCCAGCGACTACAGGTGTTGAAAAGCTAGTGCCATTTCCCTTATTGTATGTGCCTTTTGGGGTAGCTACAGCCGTCATCACTCCCATAGCAGAAAGGTCTGGTTTAAGGTGATGGTTGACATTATTTCCACGACTGCTGAAATAGGCTACATCACCCTTTTTATCGACAGCTCCCACAGTGATAACTTCTCTACTGTCGGCTGGAAACCCAATTTTTTGCCATGGACTGTGGCCTTGGTTCCCTGCACTATTTAGCACAATAATGCCTTTTGCAACTGCAATTTTTGCTACTCGACTTATGAAGGCTGTATTTCCGTCCAATTGACTATGGGTGTAATTTAAACGCACATCATCAAATTGGTTGTATCCCAAGGAAGATGTAATCATATCAACACCTAAGCTATCTGCAATTTCGGCAGCTTTACACCAATTAAGTTCTTCAATGGGATATTCGGTCTTTCCATTTTCGGTTTTGAATAACGTGATACTGGATAAGGGTCCACTGCCAATGTAGCTACCCGGATCATAGGCACCCAGAGCCGAAGCGCATGAAGTTCCATGTGTTTCAAAATCAGTAAGAGTATTGTCCATGTTAACCCAATCATATCCATATCTTAATTTATGATTAGCTTGATGTTTTAAAAATCCAGGAATGGTATTTAAATTCTTGAATCCAGCATCAAAAACAGCAACGGATATACCATTTCCATTCCACCCTTTTTGATGTAAGTCAAGGATGCCAATTTGTTTATTTTGATCATAGGCTATTCCATAATCCCTAGATGTTAAATTTTGTGTATGCATGGAACTCTCTTTGAGCTTAACCACGGGTTGAATAAAGGTCATCTTTTCACGGTTTACATTTTGATGAGCCGTAACCTTACCCACATATTGAGTGAAGTTAACAAAAGAAATGCTATCCAGTGACTGGATAGCGGTAGACGTAGATTCAACGATTGCGGCATTAAGCCATTTCAATGTGTATCGAACATGTATACTATCGATATTCTCTAGGCTTTGAATGTAGGTAGTTTTCACGGGGTAATCCTGATAATCAATTGGAATGGAATACTTACTTCTTCGATCCAGAGCTTTTTTACTTAATAAATGGTTCGCGTCATAAAACGTATCTTTACCCACTAACTGTACATAATAAGCATCTTGATATTGAGCCAATACCGTCAATTGCAGACTTATAAAAAGTCCAATAACATAAAGTCTAGGGTTATTTAATACGTATTTTGGTATACTCAATTCCATTTTTATATTTTCCAGGTTGTGTTTCAGTTTGAATAATCTCTTTCTTGATAAGTCCCGTGTTTCGTGCGTATATTTCGGTCTCGATGTGACTAAAAATAAAATCGGTTTGATCAGCTAATATCACATGAACAGTTTCAGGGTACATGGAGTCGCTGGTGGGATAGGGCTGATCGACATCTTGGTAATATCCATATTGGGGATCTTCAGCATTAAAGAGATTCACATCCCAACGTTTCCCATCAGATACGGGGTATATTAATTTTACTTTTCTAGAATCATTTTCGATACGTTCCAATCCATAAACATCCTGTTGTTCAATAGCGTACTGGTCAAAGACCCATGTATTTTCTGGAATTTCACTACGATCTATGCGTACTTTATACGCCGTATCGCCCGCAGCATCTATATACAATTCTTCTACGGTTTCTCTTAACCGATAGTTTAGGGTATCGGTTGTGCGTGTGAAAGCATCATGGTGTATTTCTTCAACCGCATAGGTTGATATTTTCCCCACATAAACAGAAGAAAAAGGGGGTTTGACAGGCTTCAAGGGCTCATCTGGAGCACAGCTATATAAGGCTACTGAAGCAAGTAGAATCAGGGTGTAAAAATATAGTTTCAAAGCTATTTGTAAGTTAGGATAGAGTGGTTAGTAACTTGTTTCAACAAAAATAAGCGTTATCAGATGTTCATGCTTTATTTTAGGGATATAATTCTATATTTTTGAACCATTCAATGTCAACAATAATCGATGGGAAGGGCTTAGCCCTCAAACTCAGAAGTAAAATTAAGGAAGAGGTTAGTCAGTTTAAAAATGAAGGGCATCGTTCTCCTCATCTTGCGGCTATTTTAGTTGGTGATGATGGGGCCAGCCAGACTTATGTGGCAAGTAAAGAAAGGGATTGTCAATTTGTTGGCTTTGATTCTACCGTACACAAACTTCCAGCCGATACTTCAGAACAAGCCTTACTCGATCTTATTTCAAGTATCAATGCAACGGATTCCATCGATGGATTAATTGTCCAACTACCACTTCCTAAACACATGGATGCTTCGAAGATTACGGAGGCCATTGATCCGCGAATTGATGTAGATGGTTTTCATACGATTAGTGTGGGTCGACTTACCAAAAATGAAGATACCTACATCAGTGCGACCCCCTTTGGCGTCATGATGATGTTAGCAGAATATGGCATCGAAACCAAAGGCAAGCATTGTGTGGTGATTGGGCGAAGTAATATAGTAGGTAGGCCCATGAGTATTCTGATGAGTAGAGGAGGATATCCGGGAGAATGTACCGTTACCTTGTGTCACCGATATACCCAAGACCTAGCATCGCATACATCTCGGGCAGATATTGTCATTGTAGCTGTGGGCATCCCTCATTTTTTGAAAGGCGATATGGTGAAAGAGGGGGCGGTAGTGATTGATGTAGGAATTACCCGTGTTGCTGCTGATAATCAGAAAGGTTATGCACTTCAAGGCGATGCGGAATTTGATACTTTAGTCGATAAATGTGCAGCCATTACGCCAGTTCCTGGTGGTGTAGGTCCCATGACTCGCTATGGATTACTATTCAATACATTAAAAAGTTATAAATCCAAAATAATTCAATGACCCACTTTCCCGTAATGGAATATTTTTACTCCATCCAAGGGGAGGGAGTGTATGCTGGACAAGCGGCTTTTTTTATCCGTTTGGGTGGTTGTGATATTGGTTGTGTATGGTGCGATGTAAAAGAAAGTTGGGATGCGGAAAATCATCCAAAACGATCTGTTGATTTTTTATTGAGCGAAGCCCAAAAACATGCTAGTAAACTGCTGATTCTTACGGGTGGGGAACCGGCCATGTATGATCTCACACAACTTACATCAGCATTCAAAACGGCTGGATTTCAAATTCACATCGAGACCAGTGGTGCGTACCCGCTGGTTGGTAAGTTCGATTGGGTGACGTTTTCTCCAAAAAAATTTAAAGCCCCATTACCTGAAGTTGCTGCACAAGCAGATGAGCTCAAGGTGGTGGTATTCAATCCAAGTGACTTAAAATGGGCCCAAGAAAATCATGCCTTGGTATCGTCTTCCTGCCGCTTGTACTTGCAACCCGAGTGGGACAAACGGGCCATTACCGAAAAAATCATCTTCGATTATGTCCGATTACATCCCAACTGGCAAGTGAGCCTGCAAATTCACAAATATTTGGGAGTAGACTAAATAAAAAGCCCTTCACCAAATGATGAAGGGCTTTTTCCATTTATTTTAATTACATTATTTAGAAACGGTGATTCTCTTCGTTGTATACGAATTTCCGTTTTTCACTTGTACAAAGTATACACCATCAGCAACCGCTGACATATCTACACCATATGTACCGTTCAAGTTGTCGATCACATTCACATCTAAAACATTGCCAAGAATATCTCCTACTTTAACCATCCCCATCGGTAACCGGGTTTGCCCAACTGGATCCTCCTGCTACGCGGGTAAGGACTTGCCCGTTGGTTTGGGCTTGGGTATTGAGGGCACAGAGTCCAAGGGCGATGCCCCAAAGCACCCCATTTCGTTTCGTTTTTTTCTGGTTTTTTTCCATCATCGGTTTTTGTAAATTGTTTTTCATAAGGATATACGTATTATTATATGACTTCAAAATTTGGGCTATTTGTACGTTGAAAAAAGGCCATTTATATGATATTCGTCATAAATGGATATGATTTTTATACCAAAAGTGGATTCAGAGGCTGTTTTGGTCTAGAGATCGAGGACCAAAGGGGGAGTTTTTAGCTACGAGGCTGGAAGTCATACGATGATCTACGACCCCAGTTTGCAAGACCACGTGAAGCGATGGAAGCGTGATTTGCATCATTTGCCATCCACGTTATTCCTTATTGCAAATACTCGGTAACCGCCTGTATGCGATCGGTGTTGTGATTTTGGAGCGTTTGCACGGCAGCATTAAACTGACCGTTGGTGTAGGAATAGCCCGTTTCTTCATTATCCGCAGCGGTTTGAAGTAGGTTTTCTTGTGTGCTGTAGATGCCTTGCATACGCGTGCTGGCAAAGGAAGTTTCGATACACTGTTTGAGATAGCCTTGGTAGGTTGTTTCATAGGTCTCATCTGCGATGAGGTAGTTGATCAGCGGCCAATCCACACCCACTTCTTGCATGCCTAAGGACAAGGCTCCGCCCATTTTTCCGTTTTGGAAAGCTTCGTTATGATCCCAAACGATCCATTTGATGCGATCATCCTTAGGATCATGGTAGAGGTAGTAATTGTGGGTCATCTTGCCGTAGGTATCCCAATTTTGGATGGTATTGTTCACGGCTAAGTATTTTAAAAATCCATCCACATCAAAAACGGCTTCCAGATCTTTTTTCCATTGGGTAGGATGGGTAGCTCGAGTAGGGGACTGCAGCACGTCGTACATCTGCTGTATGTCACTTTTGTCGGCTTGGTCTTCATTGGTTTTAAGCTCAAAATCGGTAAGGGTAAAATTGGTCGAGAAGAAACGAGCCCCATTACCATCGGGTTTGTAGCAATTGCCACTCTTGGATCCAAACCAATCGTTGAGGAAGGTATCAAATACAATTTCGGTGAGGGTGTACATCCCATAATACTGGTAGGTACCCGTACCTTCATCGATGTATACTTCATAAAATGCCGTACGCACTGCCGGTACGCCAAAGTTTCTAAACAAATCGGCAGCTGATTTTTCACGCATGATAGCAGGATCGTTATAGTTGCTACTCATCGATAATTCTTTAAATCCATAGAACCGTTGATCCGCAATGGCGGGGTATTGGTCTTCCCACTGGTCAAAATCAAAACGTAGAGGCAGTTTATTGCTTCGGGCTCGGAGGGAGGAGTTGCCTTTGTAACGGATGCCCACATGATTCCACGATAGACCATTAAAAATCACTTCACACTCAAAATAGGAAGGATCTTCGGTTGGGGGGCTTCCAGGACCTCCTCCTGATTTTTGATCCAGGTCAGTTTGCATGGCTTGCCACTCATTCGGTGTAAAGATAATATTGATCCGATTGACTTGATTTTGATTGAAAACAACATCATAATTGGGTGGAAATCCATTGTGATGGGATGATGAGTCGATGGCTGGTGATTTTTCATACGGAATAAATAGTTCTTTTTTACAAGAAGTGACACTCCATAAAAGTAAAGGGAGAATAGCTATTTTGAGTCCGTTTGATATAGGCATTAGTTTTTGTTTTTTAAGGTGTAGTTGTATTTGATTCCCAGGATATTGGTTCGTTTTGGGTACCTACCGGTAAGTTCTTTTTCGGTTCGGATAAATACACCGATATCGCCGTTTTGATGGAGTTCGGATTGCGTACCCAAGGTAAAGCGTAATCGGTTCAATCCTTCATTATCGGTTAATCCATGATAGATTTCACTCGAAAATTCGGGATCGAGTTTCCACTGTTTGAAGTTGTAGGCGAAACCCACTTTAGCTCGCAGGGTATTTTGGAGGATGTCGGTGGTTTTTTCGAGTTCGTCTTTGGACTGATACCGGAGTCGGTATGCCCAGGTAAATCGGTTGATTTTATGATTGTATTCCAGGTCGGCATTCCAACGCAAGTACTTTCGGATGCCTTGATTTTTGCCTTGATCATCATTTTTATGGATGTATCGAGCACCACCTCCCAGTTTGAAACGATGGGGGAGTTTGTATCGCAGGGTAAGTTCGGTAAAGTATTGTTCGAGTGTGGATGTATTGTCTTTCAGACGTAGTTGTTGGCTCAGGTTGAGTTTCAGGTTTTGGGTGGGCTTGTAATTCAAGCCAGCTACAGTCCATGATTCAAAATCTTGAATGGTATGGTACGTTCCCGATTGGGCGTTTACCGGAGAAGCTAATCCGAAACAGCCAATGAATACGATGTATTTTAAAAAGAGTCGCATTATTTTTTGTATTTCACCGTCAGTTTGGTTGCATCTTTTAAGAAATCAATGTTTCCAATTTCTACATCAACGATATCTAGACCAGTTCTGTCTTTCAAATCTTCGATCAGTTCAGGTCGCATTTCGGGTTTGATGTTTTCAATTTTTTCATAGGTAACCTGCTTGGTGTATATCACATTGGATAACCACATTCGTTCGATGATGAAAATAGAAATCACCACCAAAATATTAGACCCTACAATCTCAGCATAGCTCATTTTTTGGTTGGCCAATGAATTGATGACCGAGACGCCAATCACGATAAATAGATAGGTCATTTCCTTGATGGGTACCGGATTGGTTCGGTATCGAATAATGCCAAAAATGGCAAACAAACCCAGAGCCATTCCAATATCGAGTTCATATTTCTTGAGGGTAAAGCAAAGAAAGAATACGATGATACCAATCATGAAGAAGGTAAAAACATAGTCTTTACTTTTTTGAATGGAAGCATATAATCCTTGAATGATAATAGTCAGAAACACCATATTCAGCGCAAATCTGAATAGCATTTTATAGAAGTCGTCATCAAAAATAGGGATATTGAAAATTTCGGTCATGAGGCAGTTATTTTATTTATTTTTTGGAATTTGGGTTTAAAGTTATTTTGTTTTAGCAGGGGGTCATGTTTAGCCATGCCTAAGCAATATTTACTGATTCGGTTTGGGTACACCCGCAAGGATCGGAGAGCAGCAAAGATGGGCGAAGCTCGATTGAGTTTGGCTTGTTTGATTTCAATGATGACCATGTTGGCATTGAAAGAGGTGTGATTAAATTCAAGATTCAGGTCAAAGGTAACGCGTTCTTTTAGATGAGTATTGACCAAGGTAAACCGATTAAATTGGTTTTCGATAGATTTTCTGAGCGTGTATTGTTGACCAATTGTCTTTTGAATAAAAGCAATAGCATGATCATCCAATGTATGCATATATTCATGGACTTTTACTCTTTTTTTATTGGTGTGACCTTGATTGCCTTTTTGTTTGATTTCCAGGAATTGCAGATTTGATTCCATATAGTTTCGAATGCGAATTTTTATCCGATTAGAGATGCCATTATGATGCATTTGATAAAATAAAGCATCTTCGGTGTCGAAATAAGTAGACTTGTACGTCATCAGTCTATGGTTGTCAATTTCTAGTACACGATAATCATTCTGGATACGATGAAGAAGTGATTCTAGCTGATTGATATTGACAATGAACTTCGTGTCAATTCGTTTCATCAGCGATACCTCGTTTAATTCGGATAAAGCGATGGGTCTAAAAGTGGAGAGATGAATGGGAGTCAAGTGCGTATTCATTAACGTGGATATGAAAAAAAACACTATTTAAAATTATAACCAGTGTAAGTGGTAATCTTTAATTTCTAAATCAAGGGCAGCTTGCGTTACCCGAAGCGGCTTGAAAGTATCAATCATTACGGCAAGCTCTTCCGTAGCTGATTTGCCAATGCTGGCTTCTTGAGCTCCTGGGGTAGGGCCGTGCGGTATCCCACCAGGGTGCAAACTCATTTGTCCGGGTTCTACATGACCTTTGCTCATAAACTGACCGTCTACATAATACATCACCTCGTCACTGTCAATATTGCTATGCCAGTAGGGTGCCGGAATACTCAAGGGATGATAGTCAAATAGACGTGGAACAAAACTGCAGATCACAAAGTTATGCGCTTCGAAGGTTTGGTGAATCGGTGGAGGCATGTGAATACGTCCAGTGATTGGTTCAAAATCGTGAATACTGAAAATATAGGGATAATGAAATCCGTCCCAACCAACCAAGCAAAACGGATGGTATTTATAGGTATAGGGATAGAGTTGATCTTCCTTTTTAGTTTTAATTAAGAATTCACCTTCCTCGATGATGGTCTGAAGATTTTTGGGTTGTTTGATGTCACGCTCGCAATAGGGAGAATGTTCCAATAATTGTCCGGTTTTGCTGGTGTATTTTTTAGGATAAATAATGGGACTATGACTTTCAATAATGAGGAGTTTGTTGTCTTCGGTATCAAAATTCATTTGATAAATAACACCTCGAGGGATAATAATGTAGTCGCCATATTTAAAATCAAGCTCACCATAATTGGTGCGGCAAGTCCCGCTCCCTTGATGCACAAAAATGACTTCATCACTATCGCCATTTTTATAGAAATACGCTGTCATACTATGACGGGGACGAGCCATACCAATTTGGACATCGTTATTGGTCAGTAAAATGACACGGCTTTCTAGAAAGTCATCTTGAGGAGCTACATCAAAACTTTTGAAGCTTCGATGAAGCATTTCCATATCACCCGCCAATGAGGGCTTCATGGAAATGGGTTTACTTACATTGAGAATAGCTGTAGGTGGATAATGATGGTACAATAAGCTATAACTATTGGAAAATCCTTCTGTGGAAAAAAGTTCTTCAGCATACAATTGACCATCAGGTCTTCTGAACTGCGTGTGTCTTTTTGGAGGTATATGTCCTAACGAGTGATAATGCGGCATGTGTAATTCATTGACAAACTTCAAATATAGGAAAACATTAATCTGATAATACGAATGTCAATGGATAATTTAGGCACATTTATTTTTTTGTAGATATAAACATTATAGTTGATTTTTGGTTTGAAATAAAAGTTAAGTGTAATTTTGCCTGAAATATTTATTGATTATGAAACACACACAAAAATTTTTTTGGACAATTATTGTAGGAGTCGGTATTTTATTTCAGAGTGGTTGTAAAG
>Ga0115570_10003514_pt1 | contig 11547 bp, 8 predicted proteins | sample COGITO_mtgs_1205_3_FD_87294 | JGI IMG/M metagenome (GOLD analysis project Ga0115570, IMG submission 87294) | Pelagic marine microbial communities from North Sea - COGITO_mtgs_120524 | ecosystem: Environmental > Aquatic > Marine > Epipelagic | place: Germany:Helgoland, sampling site Kabeltonne... | reverse complement strand
TCAGGCGTAAACGGTAGGGCATGCCACAGGTTTGGCTAAGGACCAAGTCTGGGTCTTCCCACACAACAAACGCAGACGCATTTTGGGACAGTTCTAAAGGGCTTTCTATGCCAACCGCAGCCAGTTCATCTCGGATAAGCATCCAATAGCGTCTGTGTGCCGCGTCGAGTTCAGGGCGGGCGTACATCATAAGGCTGGCGATCATGTTTGCTCTCTCAACAAGTGTCCAATCGAGGACACCCATAGAGATGCAGAGCCAAGGTGCAAGAGCGGGATTTTACCCGTTCAGGATAAGATCGCTCGCCTTTTCGCCAATCATAATTGCAGGGGCATTGGTGTTGCCGCTGACGATCTCTGGCATGATGGAGCAATCCGCGACCCGTAGTCCTTCGATACCATGCACACGTAATTTGTCATCAACAACTGACATCGCATCGTTGCCCATTTTGCAGGTACCCGTGGGGTGATAGATGGACGCCGTGTTATTGCGCACCCAATCAAGCGTCTCATCATAGCTCTCCATATCGAGGGACGCATGCGGGCGGAACTCTTGGGAAATCTTGGAGGCAAGTGGTTCTTGTCGAGCAATCGTGCGCGCGATGTTCACACCTGCGACCGCGGTTCGGCAATCCGTCTCGGTAGAGAGATAGTTTGGGTGGATTTTTGGATAAGTCATGGGATTGCTATCGGCGAGTTTGATTTCGCCTTTGGATTCGGGGCGAAGCTGACAGACCGACATTGTGAAGGCAGAGAATTTATCCGCACCTTTGCCCGGGTTTTCGGCGGACAAGGGCTGCACGTGGAACTGGATATCCGGCGTTTCCAAGTCTTCGCGGGTTTTTAAGAAGCCAGTCGCAAGGCTCGCGGCCATCGTCATCGGGCCAGAGCGGGACGTGATGTATTTCAGACCGATCTTGGCTTGACCAAAGAGCGAGCCGACCTCGTCATTCAGAGTTGGTTCATGGCATTTATAAACGAGACGCGCTTGCAAATGGTCTTGCATATTCTTGCCAACCCCTTTGAGCGGCGCGACGACTTCAATGCCGTGTTCTGCCAATTGCTCAGGATCCCCGATACCGGAGAGCATCAGAAGTTGAGGCGAATTGATCGCGCCGCCAGAGATGACGATCTCTTTGCGCGCGGAGACGATCTGATCTTTGCCGGAGCGGTCTTTGTAGCGGATGCCAGTGGCGCGCTTACCCTCAAAGATGATGTTCTGCGCTAGGGCGTGGGTGATGATCGTGAGGTTCTCGCGCGACTTCGCAGGACGCAAAAAGGCGGCAGCGGAAGAGCAACGTAGGCCATTTTTTGCAGTTAGCTGAAAAAAACCGACGCCTTCTTGATCGGCACCGTTGTAGTCGGGGTTGAACTTGTATCCTGCCGCTTGCGCCGCTTCGACCCATGCGTCTGTGATCGGTCGCTCTATGCGCATGTTGGAGACGGAAAGCTCACCTTGATCATTGTGAAACTCATCCGCGCCACGTTCATTGCGCTCAGATCGTTTGAACAGGGGCAGGACATCTTCCCAGCCCCAACCGACATTACCCATCTGACGCCAGCGGTCATAATCCTGTGCTTGGCCGCGTACATAAAGCAATCCGTTGAGCGAAGATGATCCGCCCAAAACTTTGCCGCGCGGCCATTCGATGGAGCGTCCGTTCAAACCTTCGTCAGGTTCGGTTTTATAGCACCAATCGACTTTTGGATTATGAATAGTTTTGAAGTAGCCTACTGGAATGTGGATCCAAGGGTTCGAATCTTTACCGCCTGCTTCAAGAAGGATGACTTTATTTTTAGGGTCTGCGCTTAGGCGATTAGCAAGTACACAACCTGCTGAACCAGCCCCTACGACGATAAAATCAGCCTCCACAATGAACCCTTTCGATATCAATTCAAAAAAACTCTATGCAAATTCGAAATTGTAAGCTAGCCTTTTTTTGAAACAAAACGTCTCATTAATTAGCAAACCGGGAGATAGCTATGAGCACAAGTAACAAAATCAATCACCTAACACGTCGGGACCTGTTTAAGGTCGCCGGTCAGTACGGCATGAGCTCGACGCTTATGGCTGCAGGTGCCTTCGGCGGCGCGATGAGCCTTGCAAACTTGGCTTCCGCAGCAGAATCCACATATGAAAAGCGCTTCGCAAAAGAGCCTAAGCACACGCTTAAGTTTGGTGCGGCTGGCTTTAACGCACGCAACCTTCTGATCGAGCGCGCTGGCGCTTTGGAATTCGCTCGTGACCTCGAATCACGCTCCGACGGTGAGATTCGTGTTGAGTTCATCGGCGACAACCAGATCTGTGGTCAGGTTTCTTGCGTTGAGAAATGTCAGCAGGGCATCGTAGATATCTACGCGGCGTCTACACAGAACTCTGCAGGCGGCGCGCCGTACCTCAACGTTCTGGACTATGCTTACCAGTTCCGTAATCGCGCAGACCAGTATCACTTCTTGTATCACCCAGAGTCCCAGCGTCTTTTGCGTGACCCATACGAGAAGCGTCACGGTCTGAAGTTCCTCTTCTCTCATGCTGAGCTTCGCGGCATCCAGCTGGGTCTGAAGTGGGAAGACAAAGAGACAGTCACATCTGTTGATCAACTTGCTGGCACGAAGAACCGTGTAACAGGTACACAGCTTGGCCGTATCGCCATGACTGCTATGAACCTGAACCCGGTTCCAGTTGCTTGGGAAGAGACGCTTGACGCGCTTAAGACAGGTCTGATCGACGGTGCGGAGACATGGTCTTCTGCGGTTGCTTACGCGAACATGGCACCTGTGGTGTCCCAGTCCGTATATCTCGACTTCTTCTGCGGTACAGAGCACACAGCAATGAACGCAGGCGTCTTTGACGGTCTGTCCGGCGAGTTGCAGGACGTTGTCATGGAAAGCTCTTACTGGGCACAGACACACGTTCAAGCGGCAAACGAAGCTGCGCTTGTGAAGACGGTTGGTGTTTCTGATCCGATCCTGCCAAACACGATCTTCGCGAAGAACAACGTGCGTAACGCGTTCCTCTCCAAAGAAGAGAAGCGTAAAGCAGAAGAGATGTGCTCACCCGAGTTCCAACCACAGTTGTGGGAAGAGTGGCGCGAGCGTCTTAACGGTTGGTCCGGTGGTCACGACACATACCAGGACATCTACAACATCTCCCGTGAGATCGACGAAGATACGCTTCCAGAGAACGTGGAACCACGTCGCTGGTGGAAAGCATAAGTCTAAAACGGCTTATCGACTAAACGGGCCGGTCCAAAGAAATTTGGGCCGGCTTTTTTGTTCCCAGAGCGCGAGAATGCGTCATAGTGGGCGAACTTAATTCATAAGGGAGGGTGCCAGATGTCAATCTGGTCGGACATGGTCACAATCGTCAGCGCGACGCTGAGTGGCGACATTACTTTCAAAACCGTACAGGCCTATCGATCTGAGGGCGCTTGGTTCGTTTTTGGGCCGTTGACGATCCTCGGTGCAATCGCGTTCTATTACCGCGAACGATTTGCAGAGCGTCTGGAAGAGCGGTTGGGCTATTCCGCTACCAAGATCACGCATCCGATCATTTCTGTTCTGTTGCTCATGGGAATGCTTGCGGCCTTCCTGCCCGCGATGAACAGCTTACTCGGTACGCTGACTTTGGGATATCTTCCGGTCTTGGTGGTCTTTGGACCGATTCTTTTGATCATGTTTGAACGCACACCAGAGCGCACAATCGTGATTTATTGCTACATCATCATGGCGTCGATCATTTTCATCGGCGTGGTTCAGCGTTTTGTCTTTTCGGTACAAGTGCCGTGGTCCACGACCATCCCACCGCTCTTGTTCATGATCATGGCTTGGTTCGGCGCGACGTTTAACATTCGCCTGCGCACACACCTGAGCTTTTCTGAGTTCCGCACAAAGTTTGGCCCCAAAGGCCAGCTATTCTGGCTGACGTTCGACAACGTTCTTTGGCTGATCTTCTGCGTCATTCTCGTAACGACAATGTCACGCGGAACGGTAAACACTTATGACAACTTCGCCATCGTGCTTGGCACGGACGACACAATGCGCTGGTGGTTCGTTGTGACGATGCCTGTGTGTTTCATCCTGCTCTCTACGCGCGCTATTGAAAACATGGTCGAAGATTTCGCAAGATACAAAGCGGGCGAACAGCTCATCAAACAAGCTGTTATCGGGGGGGACGTCTAATGGAAGATTCAACTTGGATCACGATTATCTCTCTGGCCTGCACGTTCCTATTCATGATGGGAACGCCGGTTTTGCTGGTGATCTTTTACTGGGTCGTCGGCTGTAGCTTCGTTATTGAGTTAACACTTGATAACACAGGCGGCGAACTTCTGAACGTCTTCAAGGACGGTTTTGCATTGCTTGCGATGCCACTGTTCATTCTGACGGGAGACCTGATCAACAAATCAGGTATCGCCAAAAGATTGTCCGACTTCGCATATTCCTGCCTTGGCTGGATCCGTGGTGGTCTGGCGATGGCAGCGATTGGCGCTTGCGGATTGTTCGCGGCGATTTCTGGATCGAACTCGGCAACGACTGCAACCATCGGTTCAATGCTTCACCCTGAAATGGTCAAAGGCGGCTATGATGAGCGCTTCTCGGCCGCGACTGCTGCGGCGGGCGGTACGGTGGGTATCATTATTCCACCCTCGATCATCTTCATCGTTTACGGCTTCCTGATGAACCTCCCGATCTCTGATCTGTTCATCGCGGGTATCGTGCCGGGGGCCTTGATGGTTCTGGCCATGATGGCGACGTGTTTCGTCGTTTGCTCTATCAACGGTTGGGGCATCATCATTGCTCTGTCTTTCAAGCGTGTTTTGAAAACAGCAGTTGGCGCATGGCTCGGCTTCTTCGCAATCGGTCTGGTTCTTTGGGGGATTTACACAGGTAAGTTCTCACCCACAGAAGCGGCGGGTGTGACCGTTGGCTTTGGTATCATCGTGGCGCTTGCCAGCTATCCGCTGAACAAGATCATGGGCACCACGGAGGACACACCAATCGAGGAACGCTCCATCACATCGATGTTTGTTGTTGAGGGTTTCACACTGAAGGATATTCCATCAGTTGTGGTGCGCTCTGCTCAGATCTCTGGCATCTTGGCACCGCTGATTGCGGTCTCGGTTGTGATGCAGCAAATCCTGTCGCTCTTGGGCGCGCAGGAAGTGATCGGTGGCTTTGTAACAGGCATGGGTGGCTATTATCCGGTTCTGTTCACTGCGATGGCGATTGTGTTTGTGGCGGGTATGGTTCTTGAATCGCTCCCTGTGACGATCATTCTGGCGCCGATCTTGGCACCGATTGCGGCAAGTGTTGGCGTTGATCCGATCCACTTCTCGGTTATCTTCCTTGTGGGTGCATCTATTGGCTTCATCACGCCACCGTACGGTCTTAACCTTTACGTCGCATCCGGTGTGACAGGGGTTCCGTATTTCAGGCTACTGCGCTATTCCACGATGTACCTCGTGGCGTTGATCAGTGTTTGGTTCTTGGTCGCGCTTGTGCCAGATTTGGCCCTGTTCCTCGTACCAAACAGATAAGAGTATTGATGCCTGACGACTTTCAAAAAAACCAAGAGACGCAGATTCCTACGAATTTGCGCCTCTTGTTAGTTGTCGAAGAAATCGCCAAGGCAGGTACGCCTTTGAAGCCCATGCAGCTAAGTTCCGCGCTTGGGCTTCCTAAACCAACAATCCATCGACTTTTGCAAACCGCCGAGGCCGAAGGGTTTTTGCAGCGTGACTTGGATGGCCGCTCTTATGGTCCCGGTCCGCGTTTGCGCCAAATTGCGGTGCATACAATGTCATCCGAGCGCTTGCGCACAGGGCGTTTAGCAATTCTCAAATCCGTGGCTGAAGAGATTGGCGAGACCTGCAACCTTGCCACGCCAGATCGCGAAGGCATGACCTATCTTGATCGCGTCGAGACGAAATGGCCGCTACGCATTCAGTTGCCGATTGGCACTCAAGTACCGTTTCACTGCACGGCAAGCGGGAAAATGTATCTCTCGACCTTGCGCGATAGCACGTTGGAAGCAGTCCTGAACGCGCGCCCGCTCGAAGCGTTGACAGAAAAAACCATCGTAACAAGCGAGGCCTTGCGCCAAGAATTGGCTCAAACCCGCAAGCGCGGTTATTCGCAAGACGATGAAGAGTTCATGCTGGGCATGACCGCGATTGCGGTGCCCGTCATCGACAGCGCTGGCCGCTTGATGGCGACTTTGTCTGTCCACGCGCCAGAACAACGCCATGCGGTGACGGATTTGGTAAAGTTCCTGCCTGACCTGAAATCTGCAGCAGAGAAGTTGTCAGAGTTGCACAGCAATTAAGCCCTGTTTATCAGTTTTTCCCGAAAGCCGAAAATAGCAAAAAGGGCAGGCCAAAACCCGCCCTTCCTATGTGTCAGCTCTGGCAATTAGTTTGTGCTGGACGTCGAACCACCACCTGATATCGCGCCCACGGCGACAATCGCGCCGAGACCAAGACCTATGGAACCGGCCGCACCTAGGCCACCAAGTCCAGTTGCGAAACCAGTGACTGGTGGAATGCCGACCGCTGCAGTCGGCGCTGGGGCAACAGCAACCGGCACTGCGCCAGTTCCAACACCGAACGCACCACCAGTCTCAACGACACCAAACGCTTGTGCATTTGCGCCAGTCGCAACGGCCAAGCCAAGAATAAATGCAGGGCTAATTGTTTTAAAAAAACTCATGTGAAGTACTCCAAAAATATGTCGCGCCCCTGAACCGGAACGCATCCCCCAACTCCGTTTTCACACGGAATAGCGGCGTTTATGACACAACAACCGCTATTGCGTCAAATTAACCTTAACTGACAGGCGCTGCACCGCCTGCTTTAGTCGCTTTCGCGATGTAGTCTTTCAGATCACCCACGGCTTGGTCGTCTGTTTTTACAGGATTAGGCCGCGCTAGGATATCCTGCCAAACCCCTGTCGCACGGGTGTTTGCATCGATCGCTCCACGCTCTTGCCACGTGCCATAGTTGGAATAATCCGCAACGAGGGGCTCATAGAACTCCGTCTGATAGCGTTCCATCGTATGCGGCGTGCCGAAGAAATGCCCACTGGGCTGTACATCCGCGATTGCATCAAGTCCAAGATCCGCGCCCGCAGTTTCGCCAGCAGCGCACAGCTCGGCCACCATTTGCAGCACTTCCATATCCGTGATCAGCTTTTCATAAGACACGGTGAGACCACCCTCCAACCATCCTGCCGCGTGGATGATCACAGTCGCCCCCGCCATGAGACAGCCCCACGTGCCAAACTGCGTCTCATTGGCCGCCTGCACATCGTTGGAATTTGCAGCACTGCCTGAGGCAGAGCGCCAAGGCAGGCCAATCAACCGCGCGAGTTGACCCGCAGCCAGCGAAGCGCGGAAGTGTTCCGGCGTACCGAATACAGGCGCGCCCGACTTCATATCCACGTTAGAGGTGAACGTGCCGTAGCACACAGGTGCACCCGACTTGGTAAGTTGCGTGAGCGTGATCGCGGCCAGCGCTTCGGTATGGCTGAGCGTGATCGCCCCCGCGACCGTGATCGGCGCCATCGCCCCCATCAAGGTGAAGGGCGTAACGATAGACACCTGTCCCGCTTTGGCGAAATCAATGAGACCTTGCGCCATGGGGATATCAATCGTGCGCGGCGAATTGGTGTTGATGATCGTATAGCACTGCGCGCCTGCGTGAAATTCAGCGTCGCTTAGCCCACGAAAATCGCGCAACATTTCAAAGCTTTGCTCGACCTGCGGCGTACCGCGTGAAAACACGAAAGGCACTTTATCCGTCAGCGTCATCTGCGCTTCCATCGTCGCGTAGTGGCGTAAGTGGATTGGAATATCCTGAGGCTCTATCAAGGGCGGAACCATGTGCAAAACGTCGAAATGTTGAGTGAGGCGCGTGAGGTCTTGGTAGTCACTCCACGTGCCGGGCCGACGCCCTTTGATGCGATCCGTCGCATGAGGTGCGCCTGCACCGGGTTGAAAGCATAGGTTGCCAAGTTCGAGCACAATATCGCGATCCCTTGCGCCACCCGCGACAGGGATCGACTTAGGTGCACTTGCGAGCGCGGCCTGCACAATATCGCGGCCTATGTAGACCATCTCCGTGCTTTCATCGACCTTTGCACCGCCTTGGCGAAACGTCTCGCGCGCGGCAGGGAGCAGGACTTTGACACCTAGATTTTCCAAAGTATCGAGCGCAGCTTCGTGCATCTTGGCGATATGATCATCGCTAAACGCCTTCATCAGCGGAAAGGGATTTTTCAGATTGCGGTAATCGGTTTTGCGTTTTGGCGCATCATCCGCCTGCCGCGCTTTGCGCCCTTTTCTCATGGGCGCATCGCCTTGCCTTTGGGATCGTAGGGCGAGGGCGCGATCACCTTCGCTGTGCGCTCCACACCGACGATATGCACGGTCAGGTCCATGCCCTCCGCCGCGCTTGCCACATCGACGAGACCCATCGCATAGGATTTGCCCATCGTGTGGCCATAGCCGCCAGAGGTCACAAATCCGATCTTGTTACCATCCTGCCAAATCGGCTCATACCCGCTGGCATCCGCACCGTCCGCTTCAATCTCCAGCGTCACTTGCACCTGCGCAGGACCATTGCCATCGCGCTCTGCAAGTGCTGCATCTCGACCGACAAAACCCTCTTTGTCAAAATCAATCCAACGGTCCATCGCGGTCATCGCAGGGGTGTAGCCTTGTGTGAACTCCGCCGACCAAATCCCGTAGGATTTCTCTAGCCGCAGGCTTAGCATCGCGTTGAAGCCGATCTCTTTGATGCCAACATCTGCGCCCGCTTCCAGCAAGGTTTTGCGCAAAGTTATGTGATCGCCCATGCGGCAGTGGATTTCATATCCAAGCTCACCTGTCACCGACATACGCCCAACCTTGCAGCGCAACATTCCGATATCAAACGCACCACAGCCCATGAAAGGCAAATCGCCCACAGGACCATCAGAGAGCTTTTCAATCACCTTGCGTGCGTTCGGTCCAGAAAGCGAAAAACCACACACCTCATCGCCCAAGTCACGCACCTGCACATCCGCGCCCATGTGATCATCAAACCAACGCATGTGCCAACGACGCAGATAGTAACTGCCCATGATCCAATAGGTTCCATCGCCCCAGTTAAAGAGCGTAAGGTCCCCTTTGAGACGACCATCCTCGCCCAGCGCGACCGCCAAACGCGAACGGCCAGCCTCTGGGAGTTTGGTCGCGAAAATGGTGTTCAGCCACGCCTCTGCACCCGCACCCGACACTTCGAAACGGGAAAAGCCTGAAATGTCCAACAGACCGACGTTTTCACGCACAGCTTTGCATTCAGCAGCGACAATGTCGAACGCGTTTGAGCGTTTGAGCGACGGCGTTTCTTCGAACCCTTTGCCCCCGAAATAGAGCGGCACTTCGAGGTCCCAGCTTTGCCCCCACTGGCATCCCGCCTCGGTCATATCTGAATACGCTGGTGCCATCTTCAAAGGACGTCCCGCTGGCAATTGCTCGTTCGGATAGGTCATTATAAAACGGCGCGAATAGAACTGGCCTGTGGTTTCTTTGATGTACTGTTTGTTCTCTGCAAAGACGCCGTAGCGCGCGACGTCCATGCCGTAGACATCCGCCTCTGGCTCGCCATTGATGATCCATTCCGCCAGCGATTTTCCGACACCGCCGCCCTGCAAAAAGCCCGCCATGACAGCGCAAGCCGTCCAATAGCCGCGTTTGCCGGGAACTGGACCGACCAAAGGATTTCCGTCGGGCGAGAAGGTGAACGCGCCGTTCACCCATGTTTTGACACCGACATTTTGCAAATCAGGGTAGCGTTCAAACCCCATGATCAGCTCTTTTTCGATGCGATCTGTGTCTTCTTTCTGAAGCTCAAACCCGTATTCCCATGGTGCGCCGTCCATCATCCAATGTTCGTGATCCACCTCATAGATACCAAGCAAAAGGCCCTTCTGATCCTGCCGCATGTAAGTAAAACCCTCGAGGTCGACGGTCATGGGCACCTCGAAATCCAGCTCTTCGAGCTTGGGGATCGTGTCGGAAACAAGGTAGTGGTGGTTGAGTGGAGAGACTGGCAGTTCGATCCCTGCCATACGCCCCACTTGCTTGGCCCAAAGGCCCGCTGCGTTAACGACATGTTCGCAATTGATCGTGCCTTTTTCGGTCACAATCTCCCAGCCTTCTAACGTTTGATTCAACTCCAACACGCGATTATGCTCGATCACGTCTGCGCCGTGTTTCTTGGCCGCACCCGCATAGGCATGGACTGTTCCGGTGGTATCGACATACCCCTCTCGATCCGCCCACATACCGCCGAGCAAGCCCTCACCCGACATGATCGGGTTCAGTTCAACCGCTTCTTCGACGCTCACCAAACGGCAATCTTCGATCCCGATGGATTGAAAGGTACGATACGCAGATTGCAGCCATTCCCAGCGATCCGGCGTGCCCGCCATCGTCAGGCCACCCGTCATGTGCAGGCCGATGTTCTGACCGCTTTCCTTTTCAATCTCGCTCAGCAGATCAATCGTATAGGCCTGCAATTGCGCGATATTCGGGTCCGCGTTCAGCGCATGTATACCGCCCGCTGCATGCCAAGATGACCCCGCCGTCAAAACAGAGCGTTCGATCAGGCACACATCAGACCAGCCCATTTTCGCAAGGTGATAAAGAACCGACGTTCCAACGACGCCGCCACCTATAACGACAACTCTGTAGTGGGATTTCATGGCATGGCCCTTTCACGCATCTTCTTTCGCGTTCATGTTCGAAGGTCGCGCGCTTCTGCTCTGACCCAAAACCGACAAAAAGCGTCGCTAAGACTTTCTCCAAGCTTCTGGCGTCTGCCCGCTCCACCCACGAAACGCGCGAAAAAACGCGCTCGGTTCTGCATACCCCAAACGATTGGAAATCTCGCTCACGGGCAGATGGGTTTCGCGCAGCAACGTCTGCGCGCGCTCTCGTTTGAGGTCAGCCTTCAGGCTGCGATAACTGTGCCCTTGCTGCAAAAGCTGACGACGCAATGTCGCTGCGGAAATATCGAGTTGCTTGGCGAGATGAGGCAGCGTTGGCCACTCCATCGGTTCCGTCGCTTTCAGCACTTTCATCACCGCACTTACAGTGCCTTCATCGAACTTATATCCAATCAAAAACGTCCCTGGTGCAGCGCGCAAGAAACGCTTCAGGGCAGCGTCGCTCCGGTTCACTGGACGCTTGAGATAACTCGCGTCAAAGCGGAGGGCACCGATGGGGGCTTTAAACACAACCGGCGCGCCAAAAAACTGGCGATAGTCCTTTTTGTGCCAAGGCGCGATGCAAGTAAAACTGAGCGATTGCAGAGGGATACGTGCATCGGCAAGCCAGCATGTTAGACCGTGCAGGATAACCCAATAGGTACGATACGCGAACGCGCTGCGATCTGTACGACTGTCGTGGAGCGTAATCTGTGCTGTGCCTTGGGTGACATCGAGTGTGCCATATGGTTCATCAATCGCGACTTTCAGAAATCTAAGCGCGCGTTGCAAAGCGAC
>Ga0115570_10003513_pt1 | contig 11554 bp, 8 predicted proteins | sample COGITO_mtgs_1205_3_FD_87294 | JGI IMG/M metagenome (GOLD analysis project Ga0115570, IMG submission 87294) | Pelagic marine microbial communities from North Sea - COGITO_mtgs_120524 | ecosystem: Environmental > Aquatic > Marine > Epipelagic | place: Germany:Helgoland, sampling site Kabeltonne... | reverse complement strand
GAGTTGAAAGATGTTAGATATAGAGTTCCCAATATCAATCAGTGCAAAGAATGTCATCAAGTTAATAAAACAATAACCCCAATAGGACCCAAAGCTAGAAATCTAAATACAGCTTATGCCTATAATGATGGATCGATGAATCAGATAGAAAAATGGCACAAACTTGGTTGGATTGATAGTGAATATCCAATCAAATCAATGGTTGATTGGGCCGATCAAAGTGCTAATTTAGATGATAGAGCGAGATCTTATCTAGATATTAATTGTGGTCATTGCCACATAGAAGGTGGATCGGCAGATACCAGCGGTCTTTACTTAAACTTTAATGAAAGTAGAAAAATAAACCTTGGTGTTTATAAAAAACCAGTAGCAACCGGAAGAGCAAGTAATAACCTAAAATACTCAATAGTTCCTGGTAACCCAGAAGAATCTATTTTACTCTATAGAATGCAATCGCTTGATCCGGGAATTATGATGCCGGAGTCTGGAAGGGCTCTGGAGCATTCTGAAGCAATTCAACTAGTGAGCAAATGGATTAAAAACCTTTAAAATAGGTTTAAATTTGTTATAAAGACTATACATATTTAACATATATCTTTTTAGGAGAAAAATTTTATGTCTAAACACTCGGCCCTTAATACTTTTGGTAAGTCTGGCAATCCTTTAATAAGATCATCTGCCTTTAATGCAAGATCATCTGACTTATCAGATAGAATGACTTTGGATGGAGCGGTTAATAAAACAGCTATTATGTTAGCTGTTCTAGTTTCAACCGCATCAATGGCATGGAACTTTTCAACGAACCCTTTGGTTATGACATTTGGTTTAGTTAGCTTCATTGCCGGAGCAATATCAGGGATTATGACATTTGGTTTTTATTTCCCGTTTATTGGCTGGATTGTTAAACCAAAACCACATAATGCTCCTAAGACATGGTTGATATATTCTGCTGGTCAAGGTTTCTTAATTGGCTTTATTTCATTAAGTTTTGAGACTATGTTTCCTGGGATTGTGCTAGAAGCTGTATCTTTAACTTTCTTTGTGGCTGGATCATTATTGTTTGCATATAAATCAGGAATCATAAAACCAGATCAAAATTTTTTGCTAATGGTTTTTGCGGCAACGATGGGTATCTTTCTCTTTTACCTATTCATTATCATTTATTCTCTCTTCTCAGGCTCTACGCCAGAGATATTTTCTGGAAGTGGAAATTTTTCTATTGGAATTTCTTTATTTGTTGTTGCTATTGCTGCATTAAATTTAGTTCTAGACTTTGATATCATTGAACAGTCAGCCGAACAAGGTGCTCCAAAGTATATGGAATACTTTGGATCAATGGCTTTAATGGCTACATTAATTTGGCTTTATATTGAAATATTAAGATTACTAGCCAAAATGCGTTCTCGATAATGCTATCTGGTAATCCATTTATTCTTCTGATTGGTATATTATCTTTTTTAGTGTTCTTTCTCTTGTTGGGTACAAGAGCCTCAAAAAAGCAAAGAGAAAGAACTAATAAAATTAATTGGTCATGGTTATTTAATATAAATAAAAAAACAGGGAAACATCCTAAAATTATTGATGGCGAGTCTAAGGAGATTGAAGATGATAAAAATGAATAATGAGTTTAAATATAATTACTTACTTCTTGCTTGCTTGCTTTTATCTAACTCTTTATTAGTGTCAGAAAACACTTTATATGAAGCTCCGATTATTCAACCAGGAGCTCCTGGAGAAAACTCAAAAGTTCTTGATCCAAGCATTGCATCAAATATAGCTAGGGCTAGTTATGTAGATGCAGATGTAAATTTTTTAAAAGGAATGGTCATTCATCATCAACAAGCTTTGTTCATGTCTAGACTTGCCAAAAAGAGAACTAATAATAAAACAATTATTGATTTAGCTAATAGGATTGATGTTTCTCAAGAGGATGAAATTAATTTCATGGAAAGTTGGCTAAAATCTCGTGAAGAAATAATGCCTAAAATGCCCCATGATCATAGTGCTCATATGGAAATGGCTGGCATGGCAACACCCCTGCAACTTAAAAGTCTTGAAAATTCAGAAAGCACAGATTTTGACAGGTTATTTCTTCAATTAATGATAGCTCATCATGATGGTGCTCTAGAAATGGTTGAAGAGTTAAAAAAATATCCGGGATCAGCAAATGATCCGCTTTTAAGTGAGTTTGTTTCTGATTTGGTTAATGATCAGGGAGTTGAAATTGAAAGAATGAATACAATTGCTGTGAACTTATCTGATGATCCAAGATCTGGTTTAACTCCAGGTCTTTTTACTGCAGATGAAGCAATCTTAAATCTTGAATTAATTGCTTCTTTAAGAAAACCGACAGGATTTTTTGATCCAGATAACCCTGCCTCAAAGGGTGTGGAAGATCCAACAAAGGATATTGATGAAGAAAAAGAGCTGACAACATTAGAAAAATCAAGAGCACTTAAGTCTCCTATTCTTAGTTTTGCTAATACGGATATGGCCTTTAGGGATGATCTGTTAGTTGCTGGTAATTACCATGGTTTTAATATGTATAAAATTAATGGGGACGGAGTTCCTGATTTAATTTCATCAATAGTTTGTCCTGGGGGGCAAGGCGATGTGTCAATTGTAGATAATTTATTAATTATGTCAGTTGAGCAAATTAGAAGTAGAATTGATTGCGGTTCTAACGGTGTAGGTAGCGACGCAAACCCTGATAGGTTTAGAGGTATAAGAATTTTTGATATTTCTGATCTAACAAATCCAAAACAAGTTGGCGCTGTACAAACTTGCAGAGGGTCTCATACTCATTCTGTTGTATCTGGTCCGACAAAAGATGGAAAGATAATAGTCTATAACTCAGGAACTGCGAGCGTAAGAGATGAAGAAGAGATGGAAGAATGTATTGGCAATGTTCCCGGAGATCAGAGAACAGCATTATTTAGAATTGATGTAATTGAAATTCCAATATCCGATCCATCAAAATCTAAAATAGTAAGCAGCCCTGCTGTTTTTGCAGACCCAGAAACGGGTGCTCTTGGAGGTTTATGGATAGGAGGAGATCACGGAGATGATACCCAAGAAACAAATAGAACTGATCAATGTCATGATATTACAGTATTCCCATCTTTGAGTATTGCTGCTGGAGCATGTTCTGGAAACGGTATACTTTTTGATATAAGTGACCCATATAACCCTACAAGACTGGATGTGGTTACAGATACTGGTTTTGCATATTGGCATTCTGCTACATTTAATAATGAAGGCACTAAAGTAATTTTTACCGATGAATGGGGTGGAGGAGGAAGAGCCAGATGTAGAGCATGGGATCCTTTGGATTGGGGTGCTAATGCTATTTATGACATAGTAGATAATAAACTTGAGTTTAGAAGCCACTATAAAATACCTGCGCCTCAACTTGAAACAGAGAATTGTGTTGCGCATAATGGCTCTATAATACCTATACCTGAAAAAGATATTTTCGTTCAGGCATGGTATCAGGGTGGCATTTCTGTCATGGACTTCACAGACTCTTTAAATCCTATAGAAATAGCATATTTTGATAGAGGTCCAATAGATAAAGATATCTTAATTACTGGCGGTTATTGGTCCGCGTACTATTACGATGGGTATATTTATGGCACTGAAATTACAAGAGGTCTAGATGTATTCAAATTAACTCCTAGTAAATTTTTAACAGAACAAGAAATAAATCAAGCATCTAATGCATATCCTCTCTTAGGTCCTATGGTTTTCAATCCTCAACAACAAATTCCAATGATTTGGCCAGAATCAAGTTCTGGGAGATAGTCAAAAAAGGTTTATATTGTGAAATTAGCCTTTGATTTTGGTATTACAAATACAGATATAGTCTCGTATAAAAATGGGGAAATGAGTTTTTTTACATCCCCATCAGAAGAAATCAGTGAAGAATTTATTGAGAAATTACTGCTGCATATAAAAATTAAAATCAGTGACGTAGAAGTTATTGCAGTTACTGGAGGTAAGTCTAGTGACTTAAAAGAAGTTTTTAAAGGCATCCCTATAGTTAAAGTGAATGAGATTGAAGCCATAGGCTATGGCGCAAAACATTTATATAACATCTCTGATTCTAAATTCGTTGTTGTAAGCTGCGGTACTGGAACCGCCTGCGTATCATTCATTAATGATAAATTTAGTCATATGGGTGGGATATCGGTTGGAGGTGGAACTCTTCAAGGGCTTAGCAATCTGATTATTGGTAAAAAAAATGCTGAAGAAATTAATAATTTAGCCTTAGAAGGAAATAAAGATAATCTGGATTCATTAATTGGTGAAGTCGTAAATGAAATTGGATCATTATACCCAGAAATTACAGCTTCTAATTTTGCAAAAGCAAGATATGGTGATGATTTTTCAGATCATGACATTAGCTCATCTCTATCAAACATGGTTGGAGAAGTTATTGGAACAATTTCATATTTGAATGCTTTAATAATGGGTGTATCTAAAATTTATTTTATTGGCAGAACTTCTCTATTAGACATAGTCAAAAATGGAATTGATAAAAGATTAGAGCTTGTTAATATTTCAGGAGAATATAAAAAGAATAGAGAATTTGGAAATGCAATAGGTGCTATTGCATATTTGAATACCAGTCTCTAAAATGTAAATTATTAACAACTTTTTCCAATGATAGTTACAGATAAGTCATCGATTATTACTTTTGCCATACCAGTTTTCATGCTACTGATTCTTATCGAGTACTGTTATGGTATCTACAAGGGTAAAAGCAACTATAGACTTAATGATACTTTTACAAGCCTATCCATAGGGATGATTAGTAGATATCCAACCATGTTAAATCTTGGTTTGCAAAGTCTAATTTTTGTGTACATAAGTAAATATTTTAATGTTGGTTTATTATCAGTTAAGAACCCACTTACTTGGATTGTGGCTTTTCTTCTCTATGATCTTTCCTATTACTGGATGCATAGAATGCATCATGAAATAAAAATTTTATGGGCTACTCACAGCGTTCATCATCACGGTGAAGAGTTCAACTTGTCTACAGCATTAAGACAAACTAGCACTGGGTGGTTGTGGAAATGGATTTTTTATCTACCCATGGTTTTTCTTGGAGTTCCTGGAGAAGTTTTTGTAACTGTAGCTGGAATTAATTTGGTCTATCAGTTTTGGGTTCATACAGAACATATAGGTCATCTTGGTTTCTTAGAAAAAATATTTATCACTCCAATGAATCATGGTATTCATCATGCTAAAAATAAAGAGTATATAGATGCTAATTATGGTGGAGTTTTCATAATATGGGATCGTATGTTTGGAACATATATTGCCAGAGATCCTGAGATTCAGCCTGTATATGGAACTGTAAGTGCCCTTAAGAGCTGGAATCCTATATGGGCAAACTTTCAAATTTTTATAACTATGTTTAAAGATTCGATGAAAACTAAAAAGTTAAGTGACAAGGTAAGGGTATGGTTTTCAAAAACCTACTGGAGGCCTGATGACTGCATAGAAGAAAAAGATCCTAAAGATTTTTATATTAAGTATGATCCTGTGGTAACAACAGATATAAAGGTTTTTAGCTTTTTACAACTTATGTTTACCGGTATAGTCTCTACTTCTGTCTTATTTTTCTTATCTCAATTTACTTACAACGAAATTTTTGTACTCGCAGTTGCTATAACAGTTTTAAGCTCAATGACTGGCCTTCTTTTAGAGGGTAAAAAATATATGTATTTTGTAATATTAATGTTCTCGGTATTGGGTATTTTATCCATTGAATTTTTTGGAATACTAAATAATAATATTCTTTCAACAACTCTCTTAAGTAGTCAGCTATACGTTAATATTCTTATAGTATGCCTAATTTATATCTATCAAAGCTATCAAGGCTTCTTGACAGCAAGGACTAGATAAAAAAAAATTTTTAAGGTCTTATTTTGGCAGGCACTCCAGCGACGGTAGTGTTATTTGGCACATCTTTTAGAACAAGACTACCAGCTGCTACGATTGCACCTTCTCCTATTGTAATATCACCCAGAACAGTACTGGCAGCAAATATTGATGCTCCTTTTTTGATATTTGGATGTCTTTTCCCCGATTCAAAACCCTTACCACCTAGTGTTACTCCTTGAAAAATTGACACCTCAGATTCAATTTCAGAAGTCTCACCAATTACCACACCTGTAGCATGATCAATCATCACCCCTCCAGCAATTTTTGCAGCAGGATGAATGTCAACACCAAATACTTCAGATGCCCTATTTTGAAAGAATAGTGCCATGGTGTGGCGTTCATTATTCCATAAACAGTGTGCTGCTCTATAAGTAGCTAAGCCTAAAAAACCCTTATAAAAAAGTAATGGAGTAGAAAAGTATTTACAAGCAGGGTCGTGATCTTTAAAAAACTTTATATCTTCTTCAAGATTTATTTCTATATCCTTGCAATTTCTATAAACCTCTAGGATAAATTTTTTAATATCCATGGCAGACAAAGCATCGCTATGTAATTTTGAAGCTAAAATTGATGCAACTGCTCCAATTAAGTCTTTTTGGGATAAAACAAGTGAATATAAAAAAGAGCCGAGACTTGGTTCTGCTTCAACTCTTAGCTTGATTTCATCTTGAATTTTAAACCATAAATCTTTATCCATACTGCAAGGATTATAAGCTTATTAAGATAATATAAAAGCTCAGGTGCTTTTATAGCACCTGAGGACTATTTATTGAATGTCGAATCTATCAGCATTCATAACTTTGTTCCATGCTGAAATAAAATCACTAACAAATTTATGGCCAGCATCACTGGATGCATAAACCTCTGCTATTGCTCTTAATTGAGAATTTGATCCAAAAACTAAGTCAGATCTAGTAGCAGTTCTAACTTTGTTACCTGTTAATCTATCAAATGCTTCATAAGAGTTTCCGGTTCCATTAGGCTTCCATTGAACTGACATATCCAACAAAGTATCAAAGTAATCATTTGTCATTGTGTTTGTATCATTTGTAAAAATACCATGACCGCTTGAACTAATACCTAGAGATCTCATGCCACCAAGCAATACTGTCATTTCTGGAGCAGTTAAATTTAATAGTTGTGCTTTATCTAACATCATTTCTTCAGGTGTCACGTTAATGCCTGATTTGTGGAAGTTTCTAAAACCATCTGAGTGGGGCTCTAGAACATCAAAAGATGCAGCATCTGTTTGATCTTCTGTTGCATCCCCTCTTCCCGGAGTAAATGGAACCTTTGCTCCGGTTGCCATCTCAATTCCTACATTGCCAGCTAAAACTATAACATCAGCAATTGAAGCACCGGTCACGCTTGAAATACTTTCATAAATGTCTAAAACTTTTTTAAGTTGTTCCGGTTTATTTACTTCCCATTCCTTTTGGGGTGCCAACCTAATTCTTGCGCCATTGGCACCGCCTCTCATATCAGAGTGCCTGTATGTTGAAGCGCTAGCCCAAGCTGTTTCTACCATTTCTTGAATAGAGAGACCGCTATTTTTAATTTTTTCTGAAACAGAATCAACATCATAATCAGTATTACCTGCTGGCACGGGATCCATCCAGATTCTCTCTTCATTTGGAACTTCTGGGCCAACATATCTTGTCTTAGGGCCCATATCTCTGTGAAGAAGCTTAAACCAAGCTTCAGCAAAAGCATCTGCAAATTCTTCTGGATTTTCATGGAAATGTTTTGAAATTTTTCTGTATTCTGGATCTTCACGCAAAGCCATATCAGCAGTAGTCATCATCGTTGGTACTTTGATAGATGGATCTTCTGCATCTGGAGCTAAATCTTCCTCTTTAGGGTTAATTGCATGCCAAACTTTTGCTCCTGCTGGAGTATCAACAAGCTTCCAGTCATACCCGAATAACAGATCAAAATATCCATTATCCCACTGAGTAGGATTCGCGGTCCATGCTCCCTCAAATCCACTGGTGATAGTATCTCTACCCTTTCCAGAAGCGTATGAACTAGTCCAACCAAATCCCATCTCTTCTAAATTAGCGCCCTCAGGCTCAACTCCAACATTGGTATCTGGTCCAGCGCCATGTCCTTTACCGAAAGTGTGCCCACCTGCAACTAAAGCCACAGTCTCATAATCATTCATTGCCATTCTTCCAAAAGTTGTACGAATATCATAAGCACTGGCTAAAGGATCAGGATTTCCGTCTGGCCCCTGAGGATTAACATAAATCAAACCCATTTGAACTGCACCAAGTGGCATATTCAAAGATTCTCTTACATCATTATTTTCATAGCGTTCATTTTCAAGCCATTCTTTCTCTAAACCCCAATGAATATCTTCTTCAGGAGCCCATATATCCGGACGGCCACCACTAAAACCAAAAGTTTTTCCGCCCATCGATTCAATAGCAACATTACCAGCTAGAATTAATAAATCAGCCCAACTAATTTGTTTCCCATATTTTTGTTTAATTGGCCATAACAATCTTCTAGCTTTATCAAGGTTTCCATTGTCTGGCCAACTATTTAAAGGAGCAAATCTTTGTGCTCCAGTTCCACCACCACCTCGACCATCTGTACTTCTATATGTACCTGCTGCATGCCAAGTCATTCTTATAAAAAATGGTCCATAATGACCGTAATCAGCTGGCCACCAGTCTTGTGAATCAGTCATTAAATCATTTAAGTCTTTTTTTAGAGCATCATAGTCAAGCTTTGAAAACTCTTCTTTATAATCAAATCCATCTTCCATTGGATTAGACTTACTATCATGTTGATGCAAAATATTTAAATTTAGATTATTTGGCCACCAATCTCTCACCGATGTGCTGTTCTCACTGCTGTTGGTCGCTACAGCCCCGTGCATAACAGGACATTTACCTTGTGTTTCGTTACTCATTTATCCTCCGAAGTATTGTACTTATATTTGAGTTACTAATACTTTAACTAATTATTATATATTGATAAATATACTATTAATGTACTTTATGTTCGATTAAAATGTATATAATGATTTCTATAAAACAACTTAATTATGCGCTAGCCATTGCCAAAAGATTGCATTTTAAAAAAGCCGCCGATGATTGTTTTGTATCTCCTTCGGCTTTAAGTAATGCTATTACAGAATTAGAAAATCAATTAGGCTTTCAAATATTTGAGAGAACAAATAAAAAAGTTATAGTCACAAAACTTGGTTTAGAGTTTCTAAAGAAGGCTGAAACAATTCAATTTCATATCGAAGACATAAAAAATCTTGGTGAAAAACAAAAAGCTCCATTAAGCACGTCATTAACTATAGGAATTATTCCAACCATTGGCCCATATTTGCTTCCCTTGGTTCTTCCAAAATTAAAAAAATATCATCCAAACCTAAACTTAAAAATTTTAGAGGGTAAATCCAGTTCATTAATTCAAAAAGTTAATGATGGTGACTTGGATATGGCTATTCTTGCTCTTCCATATAACTTAGGAGGATTATTGTCTTTTAAATTTTGGGAAGAAAACTTTTATTTTATAAGCTACAAAAATAATAACTATAAGAAAGCATTAAAAGCAAAAGATATCAATTTTTCAGAATTAATGTTGCTTGATGATGGGCATTGTTTAAAAAATCATGTTTTAGCTGCTTGTAAAATTAATGATAATCAACAGTTTTCAATGGAAGCATCCAGTCTAGTTACTTTGATTCAATTAGTTGCCAATAATATGGGCTCAACACTTGTTCCTCATATGTCAATTAAGCATTTGATTAATACTAATTCAAAGATTAACAAAGCTATCTTAAATGAACCAGGTCCTCATAGAGAGCTTGCCATAATAGTGAGACCGACTTACAGCGATATAGAAAATGTAATGCTTTTGAAAGATATATTGAGAGATGAACTAAAAAAATATTCAAAAAGTATTTTTTAAAGAAATGGTGGAGCTACGCGGGATCGAACCGCGGACCCCCTGCTTGCAAAGCAGGTGCTCTCCCAGCTGAGCTATAGCCCCATTTTTTTGGAAAGAGTATTGTACTTGAAATTTTTTAAATTTGTATAGTTATTAAAATAAAGGGGTGGACAGAACTAGCCCTTGATATTGTGGATCTAACATACCTCTAAGTAATATTTAAAACTTATATGCAAAACCAACTTTCATAGTTCTTGGCTTTTGTGATCTTGCTCCCTCAGATGGAGCTCTAGAAATAATATTTGCATCATCAAGAATATTTTCTATAATCACGTAGATGTCTATCGAATCATTTAACGATTTTTTTAAATTTGCATCTAGAATTGTATGGGCATCTATTTTATTATAAATTCCGCATGTTGCTACTGAACATGATGAGCCAATATCTATAAGTCTTAGATTACCGCTTAAGCCTGAATCATTTATAAATCCAGCAACTAAAGATAATGATGTATCAGGTATATAGGGAAGATCATCTCCAGCAGCAACTAAACCAAAATAGTCACTATTTGAGCTATTCTTAAATACGGCATTAGTAGATGTATAGCTTAATGCTATTGGGTAAGAGACTCCCTTACCCTCGAAAATCCATGAGCCACTTATTTCTATACCAGTAACATCAGCTTTGCCTCCAGAAAATATACCTGACTCAGCTGAATCACATGCAAGACCATTAACTTGAGTGCATTCGGCTGCTAGATTTGAATAATTACTAGCAAAATAGAAGACTTCAATATTAGAAGTATTTTTAGAATATCTAAAACCAATCTCAGTATTATCTGCTTCTTCAGGATCAGAGCCAAACATTGGAGTCATACCCTTATGAAAACCAGAAACTATAATAAGGTTATTGCTTATTTTATATTTAGCAGCAAGACTTGAAGTTGTGTGATCATTCTTAGCAAACGAATCACGAACAATTGTATTTCTTACAGCAGTAAGATTTGGCCCAGCACCTTCAGCCCACCTTCTATGTCGTTGATCATAAACTTCAGACCTATAACCTACCGTAACATCTAGCTTTCCAAAGTTCATAGTATCTTCTAGATAATATGAAGTTGCGCTTGATTCTCTTAGCCTATTATTACTTCCGCCAAGACCTTTATATCCATATAGTGCAGAAAGTGATCCATCTGCAGCTTGATCAGAATATTCGTAAGCTTGGATTCTGCTTTCTGAGTCATTCATATCTCTATAGCCTATTGTTAAAGAATGATTATTAATATCGGTAGATACTGAAAATTGATAGCCTTCATTGGTATAATATCTATTGTTGTGCTTATATTCGATTTTAACAGCTAGTTCGCCATCTAAAATTGCCTGAGCATTTGCACTGCCATTATTAGCATCACTAATTAATTCATTTACATCATCTCTTTCACCATGCTCTGAATCATTATTAAAGTTGCTCACTTTAAACCAGTCTCGATGATAATCGTTACTCCATGAAGTGAATACGATACCAAAATTATCAAAATCACCTACATATGTTAAAGACGTTTGTTCTCCATCATTCATCATCTTGTCATAGGCTGTAGCGCCATATCTCATTCTAGGATTTGCATTAAAACTTGCTTGGGATAGGCCGACATATGACTGATTAGATGTTTCATCTAAATCTAACATT
>Ga0115570_10003502_pt1 | contig 11579 bp, 11 predicted proteins | sample COGITO_mtgs_1205_3_FD_87294 | JGI IMG/M metagenome (GOLD analysis project Ga0115570, IMG submission 87294) | Pelagic marine microbial communities from North Sea - COGITO_mtgs_120524 | ecosystem: Environmental > Aquatic > Marine > Epipelagic | place: Germany:Helgoland, sampling site Kabeltonne... | reverse complement strand
CTAATTCTTAACCCTTCTGGAAAGGGGAAATTAAGCAAACGCGATGGGGATAAAAATGGTTATCCTGTATTTCCAATGGCTTGGAACGAATCTACGGGATATAAAGAAAATGGTTTTCTCCCTGAAGCGCATCTAAACTATATCGCTCAGCTAGGATGGAGTTTAGGAGAAAAGGAAATCATGACCTTAAAGGAAATGGAGGAAGCGTTTGACGTTAAAGCCATTCAGAAAGGGGGTGCGCGTTTTGATTATGAAAAAGCAAAGTGGGTCAATCAACAACACTTAGCAACTTTTGGCGAAGCCATATTAATCGAAACTTATCCCAGCTATTTTGAGGAATTAAAAAAAGCAGTGGGAGATAAGTTAACAGATGCAGTTGGTTTAATCAAAGAGCGTCTTGTCTTGTTAAATGATATAAAAGCGGAAAGCGATTGCTTTATTAACGACCCAGTAGAATATGACGCTAAATCAATAAAACGTATTGCTAAAATCGATCTTGCGAAAGTTGGAGCACTGCTAAAGAAAGGAATTCAAGAGAATGAGTTAAGCGAACTAAAAGACTTTATGCAGAAGTGTGGTGAGGAAAATGAGATAAGAATGGGTGCCTTTATGCAGGTGCTTCGGGTCGCAGTTGTTGGCTCGCTATCTGGCCCAAATTTAATCCCCTTGCTGACGATTCTAGGAAAAGATGTAACTTTAAGAAGATTAGAACGTCTAATTAGTGAACAATCTTAAAACATTACCCAAATGAGTATTACTTCGTATATCCTAATATTTTTCTTAGTCCTAATCATTTTGTCTGGACTATTTATCGTCAAACAACAGACCTCTGCGATAATTGAACGCTTTGGTAGATTCTTAGCAATCCGTCAATCTGGACTGCATATTAAAATTCCACTGATTGATCGTGTCGCTGGGAGAATGAGTCTAAAAATATTACAATTAGATGTCATTGTAGAAACAAAAACGAAAGATGATGTCTTCGTTAAACTGAAAGTTTCTGTGCAGTATAAAGTGTTAGCAGATAAAGTATATGATGCTTTCTATAAGTTGGATTATCCGCAAGACCAAATCACTTCTTATGTATTTGATGTGGTTAGGGCAGAGGTTCCCAAAATGAAATTGGACGATGTCTTTGAAAAGAAAGATGATATCGCCAATGCCGTTAAGAGAGAATTAAATGATGCCATGATCAATTATGGGTATGATATCATCAAAGCATTGGTAACCGATATCGATCCTGACCAACAAGTAAAGGAAGCAATGAATCGCATCAATGCCGCAGAGCGCGAAAAAGTTGCGGCACAATATGAAGGAGACGCTGCGCGTATCCTAATCGTTGAAAAGGCAAAGGCTGAAGCTGAAAGCAAAAGGTTACAAGGACAAGGGATCGCGGATCAAAGAAGAGAAATTGCTAGAGGGCTGGAAGAATCTGTAGACGTCTTAAACGGAGTTGGAATCAACTCGCAAGAAGCCTCTGCGTTGATTGTTGTAACACAACATTATGACACCCTTCAATCCATAGGAGAAGAAACCAATAGTAATCTTATTTTACTCCCTAATTCTCCTCAAGCGGGAAGTGATATGTTGAATAATATGGTTGCTTCTTTTACTGCCAGTAATCAGATTGGCGAAGCGATGAAGGAGCAAAATCAAAAGAAAAAAGGTGGGGATAAACCTACTGCTTCTTAGCCCAGGTATCTCTAAGACCAACAATTTTATTGAAAACTAGATTAGATGACGTTGTGTCAAAATCTGGTGTATAATATCCTAAACGCTGAAATTGGACTCTTTCTCCGATAGCTAATGCAGCTAATGACGGTTCGACTTTAGCGTTTTGTATGGATAATGAATCTGGATTGACAAAATCTAAAAAGGATTGCTCTTTGTGTTGATCTGGACTTTCATCGCTAAATAAACGGTCGTAATTTCTTACCTCAGCATCAACAGCATGTTGAACACTTACCCAATGGATTGTTCCTTTCACTTTACGCATACTTGCTTCTGTTCCAGACCCACTTTTACTATCAGGGTCATAAGAACAATGAATTTCAGTAATATTACCTTCAGCATCTTTTGTAACAGACTCACCTTTAATAATATAGGCGTTTTTTAGACGTACTTCTTTCCCTAATGTAAGACGAAAAAATTTACGGTTTGCTTCTTCCTTGAAGTCTTCTCTTTCGATGTATAATTCCTTAGTAAAAGGAAGTGTTCTTGAACCTTGAGATTCGTCTTCTGGATTGTTAATCGCTGTTAACTCCTCTGTCTGTCCTTCAGGATAGTTTGTGATAATCAATTTGACAGGGTTGACAACTGCCATAACTCTGGCGGTGGTTTTATTGAGTTCTTCGCGAACACAATATTCAAGTAGAGAAACGTCAATAACATTTTCACGTTTTGAAATTCCTGCAGTAGTGACAAAATTGATGAGCGCTTGCGGCGGATAGCCTCTGCGACGCATCCCAGAAATGGTAGGCATTCTAGGGTCATCCCAATCACTAACATGTTGCTCTTCGACTAATTGGGCAAGTTTGCGTTTAGAAGTTACCGTATAAGATAAGTTTAAACGAGCAAATTCACGCTGATAAGGACGTAAGTCGTTTGAAGAAGGGAGTTGGTCTAAAAACCAGTCGTAAAGCTCTCTATGGGGTTTAAATTCAAGCGTACAAAGCGAATGAGAGACTTGTTCTATATAGTCTGATTCACCATGGGTCCAATCGTACATAGGATAAATGCACCAGGCATCGCCCGTTCTGTGATGGTTCTTGAAGAGGATGCGGTACATCACTGGATCACGCATTAACATATTTGGCGAAGCCATATCAATTTTAGCGCGTAAAACATGTGATCCTTCTGGATGCTTTCCTGCTTTCATCTCTTCGAAAAGGGCTAGGTTTTCTTCTAGCGGTCGATCGCGAAAAGGACTGTTTACTCCAGCTTGTGTTGGAGTTCCTTTTTGATCGGCAATGGTGGATGAGTCTTGGGGATCGATATAAGCTTTCCCTTCTTTAATGAGAAAAACAGCCCATTGATAAAGTTGTTCAAAGTAGTCTGAGGCATAGCATTCCTTATCCCACTGATAACCTAACCATACAATATTTTCTTTAATTGCGTCAACAAAAACTTGGTTTTCTTTGACCGGATTGGTATCATCAAACCTTAAATTTACTGGAGCATTATAACGCTTCCCCAAATTGAAATTTAATGCGATGGCTTTTAAATGTCCAACATGCAGATAGCCATTAGGTTCTGGAGGGAACCTAAAACGAATTTGATTTTGATCAAAACCGTTCGCTAGATCTTCTTCGATAATATGTTCGATAAAGTGTAAAGGTGCTTTCTCTTCAGACATAAAAAAACTTTTGGCAAAGATATTAAAAAGGCTGGGGTGCTTGAGATTAATAGATGAATTATATCTTTAACAAAAAAAATAAATGGGCATTATTAGGGTTCACGATATAAAAATCCATACCAATCACGGTTGTATGGAGGAAGAAGCAAAAATCGGTAGCGATTATATTGTCAATGCTGTTGTAAAAACAGACTTAGATCTATCTGCACAAACAGATGATTTAAAGGATACCGTCGATTATGTTGCGATCTACAGTATCGTATTTGAAGAGATGAAAGTAAGGGCTAAATTATTAGAAACCGTTGTGCAAAGAATAATCGATCGCGTTTTAAAAGAACACAAAAGCGTAGAAGAGGTGACGATTGAAGTGCAAAAATTAAACCCACCTATTGGAGGAAATGTAGGTTATGTTAGTGTAAAAAGAAAAGGTAAAAGAGCTTCTTGATAAAAAAATAAAAAGCGTATTTTTGCAGCATGGCACCGTGGCCGAGTGGCTAGGCAGAGCTCTGCAAAAGCTTGTACAGCGGTTCGAATCCGCTCGGTGCCTCTTTAAAAACCCTTCTTTTAGAGGGGTTTTTTATTTTAGTTCATTTCTACAATCGTCCCACCAATCACTTTTTTACGGATCAATTTTGTGGGTTTTCCATGTATACGAACGGTCCCTCCAACACTAACCGTTGCTTCTAATAATTCAGAAGCGTGTAGATAAGCTACACCGCCAGCAGTTACTTTAACCGTTGTTTGTTCGGTTAAAAGTTTTTCACCTTCGCAAATCCCTACGCCTAGAATTGACACTCTATGTGAAGTAGCTTTCCCAGAAATATTTAAAAAACCTCCCGATTTTACGCGAGAATCTATTTTTTCTGAAGTAATATTTAAGGTTTGTCTAGAGCCTTCATGTGCTTTTAAAATAATACTGGTCGTATTAATTTCTGCCGTAGATTCGAGCGTACTTCCTTGGTAAGTGTGCAAAGCGTCTAAATCTTCGGTAAAATGCAATTCAACATAAGTTGTTGATGGGTTGAGAAGTTGATCTATACTGTGTCTAATTTTTAAAACATCTTTCTTTAAGGTAAAAACTACTGTTTCTATATTATCACCAAAAATGACCATCTTATTCGTATCTGATGGAATGAGTTTAACATGAATCCCAGAATAAACTTTTACGCCATTAAATGGCGAAATAGAAACCTCTTTAGACTTCTGTGCAGAAGTTGTTACCGAGATTAAAAAGAAAAGAAAGAGAAGCTTTTTCATATCGTGAAAGGTTGAGTTTAAATATAATAATTATTGGTCTTCTTGAACCATGGTAAAATCTAAATGTCGTTTTATCAAATCTGCTTTTGCAACAGTTACAGTTACGGTATCTCCTAGTTGATAAATCTTTTTTGTTCGTTCCCCAACTAAGGCGTGATTGCGATCATCAAAAAAGAAATAGTCTCCGGGAACATCTTTGATCCGTACCATTCCTTCACACTTATTTTCAATAATCTCTACATAAATACCACGGTCTGTTACCCCAGATATTACTCCTGCAAATTCTTCTCCAATATGGTTTTCCATAAATTTAATTTGCATAAACTTAATGGAATCACGCTCTGCTTTTGTGGCTAATTGTTCTCGTTGAGAAGAATGTGTACTTGCCTCTTCAAGTTGGTCAAGAGATGGCCATTTTTCTTTGTTGAGATGCTGGGCTAATAAACGATGCACCATGACATCGGGATAACGACGAATAGGTGAAGTAAAATGTGCATAATAGTCAAAAGCTAAACCGTAATGACCAATATTTTGTGTCGTGTATTCTGCCTTACTCATACATCGAATGGTTAAGGTATCAATCATGTTTTGCTCTTGTTTCCCTTGGGTATCCAAAAGAAGTTTATTGATTGACTGACTAACATTTTTGGTTTTTAGATTCAATTGATAACCAAAGCCAGCCACAACTGTTTGTAGGTTGTTAAGCTTTTCAGGATCTGGCTCGTCGTGAATTCTATAAACCATCGGTAAGGGTTTATCTCTTTTTCCAGCAAAGCGAGCTACTTGCTTATTTGCTAAAAGCATAAACTCTTCAATCAGCTTATTAGCGTCTTTTGAAGATTTAAAGAAGACACTTTCTGGCGTATTATCTTCTTTTAAATTGAAATTAACTTCGACGCGATCGAAAGAAAGCGCTCCGCTTTTCATGCGATCCTTTCTTAAATTTTTAGCGATTTTATCTAAAGTAATAACCGCATTAAAAGTAGCATCATCAACGGTATATGATCCATTGCGTAAAGAATTCTTTTCTGAAACGATAGCTGTTTGAGACTCTATCATATCTTGTGCTTCTTCATAAGCAAATCGATGATCAGAATAAATTACTGTTCTCCCAAACCATTCCTTTTTTATCTCACCTTTTCCATTGATTTGAAAAACAGCAGAGAAAGTGTATTTTTCTTCATGGGGACGTAAAGAACAAACCCCATTAGATAAAACTTCCGGTAACATGGGGACAACTCGATCCACTAAATAAACAGAGGTTGCTCTGTCCAATGCCTCTTGATCTAGGATACTCCCAGGCTGAACGTAATGGGAAACATCGGCAATATGAATTCCAACTTCATATAAATCTTCTCCTAAAATTTCAAACGATAAAGCATCGTCAAAATCTTTGGCTGTTTTAGGATCTATCGTAAAAGTAAGTACATCTCTAAAATCCCTTCTTTTTTTAATTTCTTCTGCTGTGATACGTTGATCTATCTCTGCAGCTGCGGCTTCTACTTCTTCAGGGAAGCGCAAGGGCAATCCATAATCCGATAAAATAGCGTGCATTTCTGTCGCTGTTTCGCCAGGAGGACCAAAATTTTCAATTAATGTTCCAAAAGGAGATTCGGCGCGTTTTGGCCATTCATCAAAACTAACCAAAACTTTATCCCCATCATTATAGTCTGGGGTAATTTGCTTTTTATCAATAAAAAAGTCGGTATACATTCTTGCCCCTCTCGTTAAAACAAAGGCATAATTTTTATCAATTTGTAAAGTCCCAACAAAGGTGGTTTTCTTTCGTTCGATGATATTGACTATCTCGCCTTCTAGACTTCCATTCTTTTTTCGTTTATAACAATAGACTTCTACTAGATCTCCATTAAACGCTTTATTAATTCCGTTTTTTGGAATACTAATATCTTGTTCTAATTCTTCACAAATCACAAAGCCTCTTCCTGAAGAGGTAACATCTAAAATTCCTTGATGATATTGCTTTTTTGTGACGGCTAAAGTATACTTTCCTTTACTAGGACTCAGCAATTGCTTACTGGCTACATTAAGGTTAAGGAATTTAATGAGTTCATTTCTTCCTCTAGTATCTCGCAGATTTAGTACTGCTGCTATTTGCTTGTAGTTATATTCTTTGCCTGGATTTTCTCGAAAGAAAGAAAGCATCTTTTTTTCAATGTGGCGGTACTTGTTTTTTGCTTTTCCCATCTCTTTTACAAAGCTACTTCTTTAAAATAACAACAAGACCGCTTTTATTCACAACTATATTATAATTAATTATTATTTTTTAAAATTAAATAAAATCATGATGCTTATTATTGCTTGTTAATAGCGGTATTACTTTTAAAGAGAAGCTTTGGTTAAGATAAATAAATATATTTTTAAACTTTTTATTTTGAGTTATCAATAGTTTAAACCGTTCTATGGATGAGAGTTAATCTATTTATTAACCCTTGTTCACAATTTCAATTGCGCATAAGTTCACGCTTCTAATTTATATTTAGCCGTTAACAAACTAGACCCTTTTCGTCAATAAAAAGTGAATGGATAACAACAACTTCTTTTGTTTTATCCGGTAATTTTTACAAGCAAAAACAGCGATCAATTAAGCCCTCAACCTTATGAGAACTTATTAACATTTTCTTCAATTCATTTGGGCACTTATTCACATACTTATTGGCAATGCTTACCTTTGTTAAAAACACAGCAAATGACATTTTCTATCGGAAACGACCACGCAGGAGTAGATTATAAAAACGCTATCATAGATTTTCTTGAATCTAAAGGGCACAACGTTTTAAATCACGGAACAGATGCACCAGATAGTGTGGATTATCCAGACTTTATCCATCCAGTTGCAGAAGATGTTTCAGAACAAAAGGTTGATCTAGGGATCATTATTTGTGGCAGTGGAAATGGAGCTGCTATGACAGCAAACAAACACCAAAAAGTTCGCGCTGCTTTGTGTTGGACAAAAGAAATTGTTGCGTTAGCGAGAGAACACAATAATGCTAATATTTTAAGTTTACCTGCTCGCTTTATTTCAATCCCACAAGCTTTAGCAATGGTAGAAACTTATATAAGTACAGACTTTGAAGGAGGTCGTCATCAAGGCCGTATTGATAAAATGCTTTGTAGCTAATGATTGCTTTTAGCAGCAAAAACTTCCAAGAATTAACAACTCAAGAGTTGTATCAAGTTTTGGCGCTTCGCGCCGAAGTATTTGTGGTAGAACAAAACTGTCCTTATCAAGATGTCGACGGTAAAGACCCTAAAAGTATTCACGTCTTAGGCTATTTAGACAATCAATTGGTCGCCTACGCTCGCTTGTTGGAGCAAGGCATCTCTTATAAAGACTACGCTTCAATCGGTAGAGTAGTAACTTCTCCATCTGTTCGCGGAAAAAGCTACGGCCATGCCTTAGTTGACTTTTCTATAGCTGTATGTAAAAAAAATTTTCCTGGCCAGGCCGTCAAAATATCGGCGCAGGCTCATTTAGAAAAGTTTTATAATGAGCACGGTTTTAAGGCCACCGGCGAAAGTTATTTAGAAGACGACATCCCTCATATTGGGATGATTTTAGCGTAAATTATTTTTGAATCTCTTTTTCTAAGACAGCTATTTTTTCTTTTATTTTTTTGTTTTCGGGATCAAGCTCGAGTGCTTTCTTATAGTTATTAATGGCTTTTTCTTTGTCATTATTAATCTGAAAAGCTTCTGCCATACTCGCATGTACATAAGCCTCGTTTTTAAAATAGTGACGATTAAAGTTAAAGGTTAAAAACGCTTTTTCAATTTCCCCTGCGCGTAAAAAAACAAATCCTAGCGTATTTAATTCTCGGCTTTTACAAACAAGATCATAGCACTCTGAAAAGTAATGGTTAACATCTTTATAGATTTCTTCTGGTGTCATATTTTCTAATACATCGATCAGATAGCTTGCGCCTCTATAATTGGGTTCAGAGGAAACTCCTAAGGCGATTTGTTGGAGATCGGTTTTTAAATCATTTCTCGGCGATTCAACAATACGCGCAAACTCTGTTCCGTCTCTTTTAAAAATAAAGGTGGGTACACGGTGAATTTTCTTTCCTTTTTCCTCTCCGTTTGGCCCTTGCTTGTATTTTTCATCTGTATCATACAGCGCAGTAAATTGAAGCTTTGATCGGTCGAGACCATAAGCATCCCACAGCTTTAAAAAGCGAGGCACCCACTTTTTACTGTCTCCGCACCAGGTACCCATATAAATTTCAACGGTGGTGTCATCTAGTTTTTCTACCCATTTAGGGATGTTTGAAGGGGCTTCGATAGCAGTGTAGTTTTTTTGAAACCATGACGCATAGAGACTGTTCTTTTCAATGGCTTCAATTTGAAAAGGTCCACACAGGTGACCTTCATTACGATCATTGAGATAATTTGAAGGACTTTGTGCAAAGGCAAATGCACCAAAAAACAGTAAGGAAAAAGCGAATTTCATAGGTTAAGATTTAAGGTTATAACAATAATAGGGACAATCAATTGTTTAGATGGGGATAAACAATCAATATAAAAGTAATAAAAAAGGAGTTAGCTTTTAAAACGAAGGAGACTAGTGGTCGTCTTTCAATTGCCCAATATCTGCGATCAATTGATTGACAGAGGCTTTATTCAGCCCATTATAGATTCCCCTGATATGACCATTAAAGTCGATCAACACGAAGTTTTCGGTGTGAATAAAATCATCTTCCTTTTTATCCAACCCTAAATCTTCTTCGACAAAATAATCCTCTCTTCCTAAGCGATAGATCTCTGCACGGTTTCCCGTAACCAAATGCCATTTTCCACTTAGCACTCCTTTCGCCTTAGCATATTTTTTAAGCACTTCTACACTGTCTTGATTTGGCGTAACAGAATGCGATATTAAAAGCACCTCTGGATCGTCAAGAAATGCCGCTTGCACAAGGGACATATTTTCGGTCATTTTTGGACATATTCCGGGGCAACGTGTAAAAAAGAAATCTGCGACATAAATCTTGTTGGCAAAGGTGGAATTGGTCACCGCATCACCCGCTTGATTGAGCAGAGAAAAAGGCGCAATGCGGTGAAAAGTATCGAGTTGTTTATCGTCTTTTGAAATCCATTGTGGCGTAAAAAAAGGATCGTTATAATAAGGCAAAGCAGTGTTTTTTTGAGGCTGGCAAGCAGCCAAAAAAACAAAGTATATCCCAAAACTAATTTGCTGTAATCTGTTCATCTTGTAATTCAAAGCACAAGTTTGATCGCTTTAGTCCATAGATGCGACCCTCTTTTGCTTCATAGTTATTATACAGTTTTCCGTTTTCTCTCCACGCTTGTTGCAGGCCTTCTTCTTGTCCCTTGACTAAGGTATATTGTTTAAATATTTGTCCGCTTTTGTACCATTCTTGTTGGATGCCATGAGCAATGCCATTTTCATACTGCGCTAAAGAACGCAGCTGACCATTGCTCCACCAGCTTTTCACCTCCCCAGATCGCTGTCCGTTTTGATAGTAGGCTGAGTAACTTTGGTTCCCTCCAGGGAACCATTTTAACATTAGACCCTGCTTAATTCCATTGACATAGTGGGTTGCTTCTGCTAGTGTTCCTGTGGGATAATGGCGTTGGGCTTTCCCAGTAAAGGGGGTCTGATTATTGAAGAGAACGCCTGTTTTTGCATCCCGCTTTAAAGAAGATTTTTCTACAGTGATTACAGCTGCATCTTGCGACTTTTCTTTACATGCAGAAAAGCAGTAGAGTACAAATAAAAGACTAACGAATCGCAGTTGCATTGCCTTGATAATTTCCTGGGAATAAAACGTAATATTGATTTAGATAACGCTCGTTCATGATATGGTAATGGTATTCTTTTTCGCTGTTGTAAGCGGTTGTACTGCTATGCCCTCCAGAAGTATCTAAGTCTGTAGGATAGCCTCCTGTTGAAGTACATTTTCTGCCATAGATAAAGAAGCCATCTGCGATAATACCGATCAATGCATCGTCATCATTTGAAAAGGCTTTTGGTTCAAGGTGGTAGTGATAACTTTGCGGACCAGTATGTGCTGCAGAATAATCAAAAGAGCCAATGGCATTGTCTAGCGGGACATTAGGTCCTTCTTGATCGTTATAGATCACCGCACCACTTACCGCCATTCCTATTGCACCAAGACCCGTTCTAGAAGAGGAGCTGGCTTTTGATGGATTAGCAGAGACCGTAAGGCTGTAAGAGCCGTTAAAATCATCAATATTTCCGGGAGACATGCGTTGATAGTCTGTTGCAATAGGCGGAACAAATAGGGGGTGGTTTTGTGCAGCAGCTGGTGTAACTAACGCTCCACCATTAGGTCCGTTAGAGCTTCGCGCGGTTGTATTTGACCAATAAGGAGAAGTGTGATTAGGCAAGCCGTTGGTCTCTATGGTGACTTGATTTCCGTTTAAGACAACATCAAAACTGTCTTGATCAAAAGCAGCAAACGCAGGGTGCAAAGCTGCAGGAGAATCGTCTAAAGGATCATTGTTGTTTTCTTCACCACAAGAGAGGAGTAATAGACAAAACAATTGTGCTGATAAAAGCAAGGAAGAGAAAGGTGTTTTCATATAGCGCAAAGAAAACAGATATTCTCCTTATATCAAACCGTTTAACGTTTTCTTCTAAAAAACACAGAACACCTTATTTCTGTTCAACAAAAACAGCATCATAGTCTTCTCTTAAGGTTCCCATCCATCGATCCCAAAACAAAAAGTACAAACCATAGTTGCCGTTAAACTTTTCGTGGTGATGGTTGTGGGCGACAGAGGTATTTACCCATCGCCCCAAGGCAGAGCGAAGAAAGTTTTTAGAATACAATTCATAGCCCAGATGCCCATAGGCATTGTAAAAAGTCATAAAAATTAAAAAAGCCAATAAAGCCGTTCCATGGAAAGGCAGTATAAAGGCGATTACAAAAACAATCCCTGCTTCAACCACCGCTTCTAGCGG
>Ga0115570_10003482_pt1 | contig 11616 bp, 10 predicted proteins | sample COGITO_mtgs_1205_3_FD_87294 | JGI IMG/M metagenome (GOLD analysis project Ga0115570, IMG submission 87294) | Pelagic marine microbial communities from North Sea - COGITO_mtgs_120524 | ecosystem: Environmental > Aquatic > Marine > Epipelagic | place: Germany:Helgoland, sampling site Kabeltonne... | reverse complement strand
TTTGGTCGGGGAGGTCCATGCCGATGGCGAGATCATTTGCGGGGCTTGGTACGACACCCATTTATTGATGGGAGGGGATTGGGATGCGACGATGGCCTTATTCATCGATGCGTATCCGGGACTCCAAGCGACCGTTCAAAACGGCAACGAAGGACAGGCCTACACAGACGTTTTGATCGATGTGCTGCAAGCAGATGACGATGACGGCGACTTGAGCAACGGCACGCCGAATGCAGCAGCCATTGTAGAAGGCTTCGACATCCATGGCATTTCCGTCTTCTCTTATGCGGAGATTGATCACGCACCGGTGGAATTTGCTCCGGCAGAGGAGACGTTGGTCATTGAAGCTGAAACGGACATCGTGTTCCCATACAACCTCTATTTTGATGCGGTCCGCCTCTGGTACCGAACGGAAGCCGGTGGCGAATGGACGGAAGTTGAAATGGACAATGAGGAGGGCTCATCTACATTCACCGCTTCCATTCCTGCACAGGACGAAGGCAGCGTGGTCGCCTACTACATGGGCATCACAGATGACTTTGGTGGCATCGCAGCGGTAACGCCTTTTGCAGCGGCCAATGTGCCTTATCCCAATTTGCCCAATTATGTCCTTATCGGAGTGGAACCAATGCTCATCAACGATTCGGATGAGTATTCTGACTTTGGTGGTTGGACCACAGGACTTCCGGGGATTGACAACGCGACCACGGGCATCTGGGAAGAGTCCATTCCAGTGGGGTCATATGCTGAAATGAACGATCCTTCGACCATCGTGGCACCAACATCGGACCATACCATTGGCCTCGCGGGGTATGCGTTCATTACCGGTCTCAACCCCGGCGTCAATGATGGCATTGGCGTGAATGACGTGGATGCAGGAAAGACAACCCTTGTCTCTCCGATCATTGACTTGACGGCTTTTGAGGATCCCGTTATGACGTATTGGCGTTGGTATACCAATGCACCCGCGTCGGGCGCAAATCCAGCATCGGATTGGTGGCAAGTGGAGATTTCAAATGATGGTGGATCCTCATGGCAATACCTTGAAAACACCCTTCAACAGGATATCTCATGGCGTCGAATGGCCTTCCGTGTAGCTGATGTAATCGAGCCTACCGATGCTTTTCAAATGCGGTTTATCGCCTCGGATAGCACGACGCTTGGTGAATATTTGGACGGTGGTTCCCTCATCGAGGCGGCCTTAGATGACATTATTTTGTACGATTTGGCACAGCCGGAAAGTGTGAGTGAGGCCATGGAATCTCAAGTGCATGGATTTCCAAATCCAGCCAATGAAGCGGCAACAACACGGGGATGGATGCCCGGTTCAACGGTTCGCGTGTTCAGTGCCGTTTCGGGTCAATTGATGTTCGAGGCACGAGCGGACGGTTCCGGTCAATGTGTGTTGCCTACCAAGGGGTGGTCGAACGGACTGTACCGTGCCATGGGGTGGAACGCCTCCGGTCAATCTGATCAATGGCCTTTGGAAGTACTCAAGTAGAGCGCTTCCTCAAATGGTTTCCATGTCATTGGATGCGATCCAACCGACATTGCCATTGGGAAGTTTGATTTTGGTGTAGCGAGAATCTTGCTGAATGACGGCTACTTTGGTGCCTTCATGAATCATGAATAGCGTCATTCCGGCATCACCGGGTTGGCTGCGGACAGGGGATTCGTTGGCCAAAACAATGGCTGATTTGTTGTTGCTTATTCGATTGAGCGCAGACCAAGACAATGACATGAAAGCGATGCCAACGGCCAAGAGGCTGGTGCCAAGGGTTCCCAGGATTCTGCGGTTTCCAAAATTTTGAGACAGCAATCGTGCGGCGAGGGCGCCGAATCCAAGGGTCCAGAATAGCACCATGAGGCGGTGCCATAGTAGATGCCGACCCGGGGCAACGATGCCTTGCCATACATTGGATATACCGGCTGTCGGAAGGGCTTCAATGCGGTCGCTGATTTGAGAATTGGCCAAAGTCAAATTGGTTTCCAAGTCTTCGTTGTTGGGCGTCAATTGCCGGGCCCGTTCGTAATGCAGGATGGCTAGTCCAAATTTTTGCTGCTTGAAAAAGGCATTGCCCAAATTGAATTCAGACGCAAAGTGGACGCGGTCCTCCAAAAGCGATTCGTATCCCGATTGCGCCAAGCTAAACTCTCCTCTTGCATAAGCGGCATTCGCGGAATCGAATTGGGCTTGGTATATGGCTTCGGTTTGACCAAGAGATGCCGAGATGGTCATGACGAAAATCCCAATCAAACCGAGCGTTCGGTGCAGCATGTGTTCCCTGTTCATCATCGTTTGATCCATGATTTCTCCGTTTGTTCAACAAGTCTTTCGGATGTCGCTAACATTTCATCAGGAGCTGGAATGGTGCCAGGGGCGTACCTCGCCATATCGAGTTGATCCAATAGAATCTTCCAATTTTCCACCGTGTCGGGAGCATGCAATTGCAAGGCTTCAAGGATGGCATCGCGCTGGAACTGGCTGGAATTCCAGGTCAATTTTGCGAGCAAATAGTCTTCGAGGCCTTGGCCGAGGGCCGGGAAGAACAAGCTCGGATTGTTCAGGTGTTTCTTCGCCGCTCGTAGTTCATTGCGCACCGTGGCTTTTGCCTTGCGCTGACGAGATTTTTTTGGATTCTTGCGGTCTTCTTCGCGGCGACGTTTCGTCAGGAAAACAAGCCCAAGCAGAGAGGGCCCTAGCGCCAGCCAACCGGTTGATAAGGGCAGGGCGGACTGCCATCGATTTCGATCCAAACCACATCCGTTCCATGCAGTGTCAATGAAGCGAATGTCCTGATTCAAAACCTGAATGTCGGTTTTGGAATTGTAGCTAAGTCCCGAAGTTGCGCTTGCGTCGCCGCGTTCAACGCTAATTGTGTTTGATGAAGATGGCAAGGAAGAGTAGGCCTTGGTGCGGAGATTGAACCATTGTCCTTCTGCCGGTGGAAGGCTGTATTCACCCGGTGCACGTGGGATGACGACATATCGAAAGGTGCGCGAACCCGACTCTCCCTTTGCGGTTGTCTTGATTCGATCGATGATTTCAGGATCGTAGACTTCAAATTCTCCCGGCCATTGCAATTCTGGTTCTTGGATAAACTTGAGGTGACCATCACCGTTGAATATGTATTCGACAGTGAGTGCCTCATTGGTCTTGCACGTGGTGGCATTTTGCTTGACTTGGCATCGAAACCGACTGAATGCTCCGATCATATTGGAGGGAATCGGTTCGGGAAGTGGCTTGACTTGGATCTGAATTGGGGTGGCCTCAGCCGTGACGTTTTTCCCATCGAAGAAGGAAGTTCTTTTGTAGCCGACCAGATTGAAGCCATCGATGGTGAGCTCTCCGGTTTGCTGAGGAAATAAGACCACCTTTTTCACCGTGGCGACGTTGTATCGACGGCCATCGATGACTTCTGACTCCCAACGTGGATCAGGTATGTCAATTTGCTCGCTCCAAAACCCCGTCATTTCAGGAACATTGTATTCCCGAACATCGAGGTTGTTGGCTCGGTTGTAAATCTTGAAAGAAGCCACGAGGGGCTCGCCTACAAATACGTTTCGCTTTGACAGTTCGATCACACACGCTAATTCTCCGAGACCTGTTTGTTTTTTTTGCTTGGTCGAACGAGGTAACACTTTGATTTTAAATGCATTGCTCCTCAGCTTTTGGGTGCTCCCATCGATGTTGTAGCTGGGAACATTGATGTCTTTGTTGGATTGTACCTGATAGGTGTACGTGTATTTGATTTCTGAACTGCTGACGCCGTTAACCCACGAATTATTCTGCGAGGTACTGGGCCCACCTATGAGTTTTAGCCCATTGATTTGAGGAGCAGACACATTCTGTCGGATGTTCTTCATTGAGAGACTGAGCTGCACCGTCTCTCCATTGCGAACCGGGTTTTTATTGATGGTCACACTGAATGATTCCTGACCATGGGCCAGAACAATGGCGCAGAGCATGAATGCAATGCTCAAAGCGATGGGACGTATGGTTAACAGGTTGCGCATGCTTACCAGTCTTTTTCGATTTTCACTTTTTGTCCTTTGCCTTTGGACTTGCGCAATTTGGCCTGAATCTCTTCTTCAGACCGTTCTAGACTCTCCAATATTTTCTCCATGTCTTCCTTGGATATCTGTCCTTCCACCTGCTGAGGCTGGTCTTGCTGGTCTTGCTGGTCTTGTTGGTCTTGCTGATCCTGCGGGTCTTGCTGGTCTTGCTGGTCCTGTTGGTCTTGCTGGTCTTGCTGGTCTTGCTGATCCTGCTGGTCCTGTTGGTCTTGCTGGTCTTGTTGGTCTTGCTGGTCCTGCTGGTCTTGTTGGTCTTGCTGGTCTTGTTGGTCCTGTTGGTCCTGCTGGTCCTGCTGGTCTTGTTGATTCTGCTGGTCTTGTTGGTCTTGCTGGTCTTGTTGGTCTTGCTGGTCCTGCTGGTCTTGCTTCATGCGAATTGCTTGAGCCAAATTGAATCGGGCGGCATCATGTCCGGGATTCACCCGCAAAGCTGATTTGTAACCTTCAATCGCACCATCCAAATCCTGTTCGAGCATGAGGCTGTTGGCCGTGTTGTACCACGCATCAGCAATAAGTGATTCATCTTCTGTTTTGGAAATCGCCCGTTGGAAGGCTTGGCGGGCTTCCGTCAGTCCTTCTTGATTTTCCAGCATCGAACGACCCCGGTTATACGCAGCGATTGGAGCGAGCTCAGAATGCGCTTCGCCCAATGCAAATAGGCTATCTGCACCTTCCTCGCCATTTTGAAATTGTTGGATTCCTTCGATGATCGAGGCTTTTGCGAACGAATCATTATTCTGCCCAACCATCGTGGTGTGACAGAACAATAAGGTGCACAAGGCCAAGCCGACATGGATGTTTTTCATGCTTTTCATGGATTTGGAGTAAGGCGTCGGCGGAACAAGTCAGAACTCATTAGCCCTTCGAGGAGGAGCATCGCAACGGCAAAGATGAAGAACCAATGAAAGTGGTGCGTGTAGTCGGTATAGGACATGGTAGCGACTTCTGCCTGTTCCATGCCATTCATTGCTTGCAAAATGGGGGAGATGTTGACCAACCCACCAGCGGCTTGAATGTAACTTCCATTTCCGGCACGAGCGGTCTCGATGAGTGTTGCCTCGTCGAGGGTCGTAACGATGGGATTGCCGTCGGCGTCATTTTTGAATCCCGACGGACGGCCGTAACGGTCGTAGAGCGGGATGGGTGCTCCCGATGCGCTTCCCATGCCAATGGTATGCACTTCAATTCCAGCTTCTGCAGCAGTTGTCGCTGCCTTGACTGCGTCGTCCTCATGGCTTTCCCCATCCGTAAATAGTACAATCATTTTGGAGGCAGGAGACGATTCTGAAAACCCCGATGAACAGACTTCTATGGCCCTGCCAACCGCGGTGCCTTGCACTGGGATTGCTCCTGTATTGACGCCCTGAAGAAACAGCTTAGCAGCACCATAATCCGTTGTTATCGGGCATTGCACAAATGCATCGCCACCAAAAATCACCAAGCCTATTCGGTCTCCATCCAGTTGGTCAATCAAACGTTCAATGCTTCGTTTGGCCACTGCTAGGCGACTAGCTCCGAGGTCTTCCGCTTCCATGCTCTTGGAAACGTCTAAGGCAACCATGACATCGACGCCTTCGCTTTTCACTTCTTTTAATCTCGCACCAACTTTAATGTCCAAGATTCCAATGAGCACGGCAGCAAATGCAAGGCGCCAGACGAAAAACTTCCATCCGTGCAGCTGTGGCCGCCAATGGGGTAAAATAGTTGGCCAAAGTTGCTCATCGGCGAGCATGCGCGCCAGGCGCTGCTTGCGGTTCAGGCTCCAAACAAAAACGCCAACCACGACGGGCACTAGAAGTAAAATGGGCCACCAATCCGAATGTTCAATTTGTACATTCGGAGCCACTTGCCGCAGGCTGTACCAACCGGATAAAATGGCAATCCAGAAGATGACTTCAGCCAAGGCCAGCGATACGGCTGTGCTGAATACTCGAAACCCTTGCGCTTGCTTCGGATTCGGTGAATCGGATGATGGCGTTTTGATCGTACTCATAGCGGCGTGCGGATGATCAAATGTTTGAGGATGAATTCAAGCAACAAGGCGAAGGCTGCAGCCAGGGCAAAGGGTAAGAATTCTTCTGTCTTTTGATTGTAACGGAGCACATTGAACCGGGTTTTTTCCAAGGTGTCAATTTCGCTATAAATACTGGCGAGTTTGTCTTCGCTCGTGGCACGGAAGTAACGTCCTCCAGTCGATTTGGCTACTTTCTTCAGGATGTCTTCATCAATTTTCACTTCAATCCAATCGTACTGGAATCGGTTGCCCACTTTCCGAACCGGACTGCGCGCTTTTCCGATGGTTCCGACGCCGATGGTATAGACCCTAATCTCATTCAACTGGGCCAATTGAGCCGCGTCGATTGGATTGATCTGCCCCGCATTGTTCACGCCATCTGTCAATAGGATGATGATTTTGCTTTCAGCTTCCGAGTCTTTCAATCGATTGACCGCAGTGGCTAGCCCCATTCCAATGGCCGTACCCCCCTCGAGCAATCCTGTTTCCAGTTCTGAGATGCCATTCATCACAACGCGTTGATCCGTCGTCAAAGGGATTTGAGTGAATGCCTCTCCTTCATAGGCCACCACTCCGATGCGGTCGTTGGGGCGTTCGTTCACGAATTGGATGGCCACTTCTTTGGACGCTTCCAATCGGTTGGGAGAAAAATCCTTGCTCAGCATCGAAGCCGAGAGGTCAAGGCTGAGGACAATATCGAGGCCTTCTCGCGTGAAGTCCTCCACTGAGGAGGAAGATTGAGGACGAGCAGCAGCAATGCAAAGCAAGCCAATGGCCAGCGTTTTGATCGCGTAAGGAATTTCAGGAAGCAATTGATGCAATCGGTTCTTCCAATTGATCTGGTTGGGATCGCCGCCCCAGCTCCATTTCATTCCATTGAATCCTTTCGGCTGTTGCTTCCGCGCCCGCAAGAATGCATGCACCAGCATGGTAAGGGCCAACCACAGCAGTTGAGGAGATTCCCATTCAAAATGCTGATTGCTGTAACGCAGGGCTAGTGCAAATAGTCCGATGCCGATCAGGTGTGGAAAGAGTGGAAGTAACCAGTTTTTCATGGCGCTTCGGTTTCATTGGCTTCCTTGGAGGGAATCGTATTTTCGACAAATCCAATGGAGCGGCTCACGATTCGCTGGTGATCGGCAGTTTCAGGCGTGAGTTTTGCGAATTTCACCAGATCAGCAAGCGTAAGCACTTCGATCAACGTTTCCATTTCATGGGTGCGTAAGGGCAGTTGATTGATTCCACGTTTGATTTCTGCGGTGGATCGTTCAAGGGCAGGGAAGTCAAAACGGTGTTCCAGGTAGAGCCGCAACGCCTCACTCGCAGCTGCATGGTGCGCTTTTACCTGGCCTTTTTTCCAAATTGCATCGCGTTGAATTCCTTCCAACGTGCGGAGTGCAATGACGTGAGCGGGTTCTAACGGGATGCGCGGAGAAGGCTTTTCCTTTGGAACGAATGGCTCACGTTGCTTCCATTTTCGGTGGACCCACAAGCCAATTCCAATCATTGCTAGAAGGAGTATGAACCATGGAAGCCACTGCTGCATTCGTTCTTGCCAGCTCCAGGAAGTCAGCCGCAGCGGCGCATGGCCGGCGATCTCACCCGATTTTCCAGGCTGTGGCATGAGCACTTGAATGCTGAGGGGATTGCTTTTAAGTGTTTCCTCGTTCCACGTTACCTCAATCGGTGCAATGGCATGAAACCCGCTATCCCAGTGGGTTACCGTGAGTTTTTGAATCAGCTGTATGCCCGCATCTCCGTTGGGCAATTCCATTGCAACCGTATCCAGGTCTTGAGCTTCTATGATTTCGAGCCCACCGCTGAGGGTGTCCTTCCAGGCGGGCCAAATGAAGGTTCCCGCACCATTCATGGGATTGCGGGAGGCCGCGATTGTGAGCGTTGTCTGATCACCCAAGGCAATTACATTCGTATCCAATGCCATCGAAATGACTTGGGCATTTGCTCCGTTTACTCCGGAAGCAAGCATCCAAAAGAGGACAGGAAGCAAGGCAATTGCTTCGGTTCGGCGGCGAATGAAATCAACCACGGCGATCAAAAAGTTGCATGAGCGGTTGGACATACGGTCGGTGGGTGCAAAGGACGGCTTGGTCAACACCTGAACGCGCAAACATTTCCTTCAACTCGGCTTCGCGTTTGCGCTCAGCGGCATCGTGTTTTTTTCGGGAATGCCGGTTGCCACTATTGAACCAGTGGTGCAATCCAGTTTCGGGATCCTGTATCGGTATCCATCCCACTGCAGGAACCGCTCGGTCGAGAGGGTCTGTCACGCGCAACGCAACTAGATCGTGTCTGCGACCGGCTTGCTTCAACGTTTTTTCAAATCCACTGTCCCGGAAGTCCGAAATCAAAAAGGCGATGGTTCTTTTTTTCATTGCGGACAGGAAGTGTTCCAAGGCGAATGAAATGTCTGTTTTGCTGCCAATGGGTTCGATTTCAATGATTTCTCGGATGATTCGCAGGATATGCGATCGACCTTTTTTGGGCGGAATGAACCGCTCAATGCGATCGCTGAACAAGACTGCACCGACTTTGTCGTTGTTTCCCATTGCACTGAACGCGAGCACAGCACTCAGTTCGGTAATGAGCTCATGCTTGCTGCGTTGCTGGGACCCCGTGGCATTCGAGGCACTGATGTCGATGAGCATAAAGACAGTCAGCTCGCGCTCTTCCTCAAAAACCTTTACATACGGATGGCCCATGCGCGCCGTAACATTCCAATCAATCGTTCGGATCTCGTCGCCATGCTGGTATTCGCGGTTTTCGCTGAAGGCCATGCCACGTCCTTTGAACGCGCTGTGATATTCTCCCGAAAAAATGCGGTCACTGAGTCCGCGGGTCTTGAGTTCGACCCGGCGTACGCGTTGGATGAGTTCCTTCGTGTCCATGGTCATTGAAATTCCTGTCGCCCGATGAATTTAGGGAACTTGGACGTGGTCCATGATCTCAGTGATCAGCTGCTCTGCGCTGATGTTCTCAGCTTCTGCCTCAAAGGTGAGCCCAACGCGGTGCCGGAGCACATCCAACGCGATGGTTCGAACGTCCTCTGGCGTCACGTAGCCGCGTTGATTCAAGAAGGCATGTGCTTTTGAAGCGATGCCGAGTCCGATGCTCGCTCGGGGGGAAGCGCCGAAATTGATGAGCTGCGTCAAGTGTCCGAGGCCATAATCATCGGGGTTCCGAGTGGCATGCACCAAATCCACGATGTAGCGCTCGATTTTCTCATCGAGATAAATTTCCCGGATCAGCTTGCGGGCCGAAACGATTTCGTCGGTCGACACCACCTTTTGCGGAGACTGCATGCCTTCCGCCGACAGGTTGGCTCGGATGATTTTTTGCTCTTCTTCCTTGGTGGGGTATCCAATGACAACTTTCAATAGAAAACGGTCCACTTGGGCTTCAGGTAGGGGGTATGTGCCTTCCTGTTCTACCGGGTTTTGAGTGGCCAATACCAAGAAAGGTTCGGGCAATTTGAATGATTCTGGGCCGATGGTCACCTGCCGTTCTTGCATCGCTTCCAACAACGCACTTTGCACCTTGGCTGGGGCACGGTTGATTTCATCGGCAAGAACGAAATTGGCGAATATCGGTCCCTTCTTTACGGAAAACTGCTCCTCTTTTTGATTATAAATCATGGTACCAATCAGGTCAGCGGGGAGCAAATCTGGTGTGAATTGGATTCGGCTGAATTGGGCATCTACGGATTCAGAAAGACTTTTGATCGCGAGTGTTTTGGCTAAGCCGGGAACGCCTTCTAACAGGACGTGTCCATTGCCTAAGAGTCCAATAAGTAGCCGGTCCACCATCCCACTTTGCCCAACGATAACCTTGGATAATTCCATCCGGAGTAAATCCACGAATTGACTCGATTTTTGAATGCGGTTATTCAGAGCACGGATGTCCGGAGCCCCTGTGGTATCTGGTTTTAATGTGTCGGTCACCGCAGTGTTTTCCGGTGAAGGTGCTGGGTGTTCTGCCGCAGCTGTCGGTGGAGTCTGTTCTTCCATATTACAATTGTTCTGTGCTCATTTGTCTTCCAACACTTGCGAATATACCTTTCGGCTATCAGTGAGCAATTGCTGAGTTTATCAAATCATGTTAAAGCCCTATGAACACCAATAAACACGAACCGGTCAACGGCGCCTCCTTTCAATCAATCATCGATTGTGTTCGCGAATTTCACGATCGCTTCGGAATTCGAAATGCACCGAAGTTGGAAGCGGCATTGCCCAAGGATACAGTGGAGTTGCGGCATCGCCTCATGGCAGAGGAGACTGAAGAATACTTGGAAGCGGCGATCGCGGGAGACGCAGTGGAGATTGCCGATGCGCTGGGCGATCAGCTTTATATACTGTGTGGAACCATTTTGAGCCATGGAATGGAGCATCTGATTGAAGACGTCTTCATGGAAATACAGGCGTCGAATATGTCGAAACTGGGCGCGGATGGAAAACCTATTTACCGCGAAGACGGCAAAGTCATGAAAGGAGAGCACTATTTTAAACCTCGCATTGCCGAAATTTTGAACCGTGAACCGGTTAGCGAGGCTCAAACAGAGGCATGAAGAATCTTTTCTATTGGGCGGTAAGTAAGGCGAAATCCGGAAATTTCACGTGGTTGAATCTTGTGTTCAAACGGGTGTTGCCATTCAATGCACCGCACGGGATTAAGATTGTTGGATTGAGTGAAAGCCAGGTGAGCGTCGTGCTTCCGAGTCGCCGATCCAATCGAAATCACCTCAAAGGAATGCATGCATGTGCGATGGCGACCGCGTGTGAGTTCTGCTCTGGAATGGCGGTGTTGATTCGATTTGATATGGCGGATTACCGATTGATCATGAATCGCTTGGAAGTTGATTATGTGCGGCGTCCCGGGGCGGGAAATTGCACGGCCATTGCAGATATCCCACATGATTTGGAATCAAAAGTGAATGCAGAAATCGAAGAATCGAAAGAGGGTGTAAGCCGCTTTGTGCTCCCGTCGAGACTTCTTGATGCCGAAGGCAACGTGGTGGCGGAAGCGCAGGTACATTGGCATGTAAAGCCATGGAGTCGCGTGCGGCACCGGGGATGAATCAATCCGTATTGCTCGGATGTTTTTCATGAATCCCGTGCCGACAGGCCTTATCTTTGCGGCGATTAGAAAGACGACAAAAGCATGATAAACATCACCCTGCCCGACGGCTCACAGCGTCAAGTGGATTCCGGAACGACGGCCTTGGATGTGGCCATGAGCATCAGCGAAGGTTTGGCCCGCAATGTGCTTGCGGCAGAAGTGAATGGCGAAGTATGGGATCCCCAGCGTCCCATTGGCACAGATGCCACCTTGAAACTGCTCACGTGGAAGGACGACGCAGGAAAAAGCACGATGTGGCACAGTTCGGCTCATTTGTTGGCGGAGGCGCTTGAGGCGCTTTTTCCCGGTGTCAAATTCTGGGTGGGGCCACCGATCGAAAATGGCTTTTACTACGATGTCGATTTCGGAGATCAAACCATCACGGACAACGA
>Ga0115570_10003478_pt1 | contig 11624 bp, 8 predicted proteins | sample COGITO_mtgs_1205_3_FD_87294 | JGI IMG/M metagenome (GOLD analysis project Ga0115570, IMG submission 87294) | Pelagic marine microbial communities from North Sea - COGITO_mtgs_120524 | ecosystem: Environmental > Aquatic > Marine > Epipelagic | place: Germany:Helgoland, sampling site Kabeltonne... | reverse complement strand
GGGCGGGGAAGGGCCACCGCGTGACCGTGCTAAACTCCCACTTGCCGACTTGGACAAAGTCGGTGCACGCGGTGTACGGCGCCGCTCCGGTGGGCGTCCCCAGCACGTAGCACAGCGGGTTGCTCGCGCACTCGGCGGTGGCGGCGGCCTCGTCGGCGCCGTGATCGGTGCACGCGGCCTCCGAGACGGGGCAGGCAAGCGGGGCTATGGGCGGAGGCGGTGGTGGCGGCAGCAAGGGTGGCGGCGAGTCTGGAAGGCAGGGGCAGATTCGGTTGAACCAGGTGGTCGTGAACTGGTAGGTGCAGTCGACGTGGGCATTCGATCCAGTGTGGTAGTAGCACGTGTCTGAGTTACTGCCACCTCCGTCGTAGATCGTCGGCGTTGTATTGGACACTGAGGAGGACTGGTAGGTGACGCAGGGTCGATTTATCGTGGGCAGGTTGCTGATCTCGTTGATGCACGTCTCCGTCGTGACATGATCGGTGTTGTCCACGCAGCTCCGCCCCACAGCGGTGCAGGCGTCGGTGCAGCTCGTCGACAGAGGTGCTTGTATCCAGTGCTGGTCGAGCGTGTTGCCGGTGCACGGCGCCCCCGTGGGTATGGTTGCGACGAGCCGCGTGAGCGTCATGATCGGATGGTTATTGCAATACAGCACCACTTCGCTACCCGCGTAGTTGCTCGGGGCGGCCACGGTGAGGCTGCTCCCTGTGCCCGTGAAGCCCGTGGTGGTGCCAGTGACCCAGACGGGCGTGATTCCGCGCGCCGTTCCCACGCGAAAGGGGTGAGAGGTGTCGATGCCAGCGGCTGTGAAGACGTAATTGGTGCCAGCCTCGAGCATGTCCGGCAAGGCGGGGCTGAAGAGGTAGTAGGGCGCCGCATAGTCGCCACCCGAGACGCTGATGGCCACGGTGGTCTGGCCAGACGCGACACCGAGGCATGCGGCCAGCGCCAAGAGCCGCGCCATGTTGTGGAACACACACACGCGCGCGCGCGCACACACGCCCCTCCTCCTCTCCACACGTGGAGGCGAAGGCTCCAGTTATTCACAGAGATGAGTGTCACCATGACGCATGGACAGAGCTATCGTCGCCGTGTGGGCACATGTGCATACTTTAAAAACCGGTTTTCCAAAAAGTCTAGCCCCGGCTCGGACGCGAGCATCGACCGGTTTCCCCGCAAGGGCTGCAACGGCGTGGCAGTCGTGCTAGTAGTCGCGGTCACAGCATCCGCCTTGGCCTCGAGAATGGCCTTGGTGCGCACGCGCTCCATGACCATGCGCTCATCTAGCGTCTTTCGCGCGTGACACCGATTGCAGAGCGCCTCGGCATTGGTCTGCACGCAATCGGCACCGCCTCTATGAAGCGGTTGCACGTGGTCCACCTCAAACGTCGCGGGCAGGAGCGTGGCGCAGCGCGCGCACTTCCACTCCTGACGCGCGCCCACGCTTCGCTTTTCGGAGCTCGTCCACTTGCGCTTGGGGGGTGGTGGCATGCGCGTTCGCCCTTCACGCCACATGCCTCGTGTGGCGGTTACAACGGTTTAGCGAAACACGTGAACCTAGAACCCCGCCCCGTCCAGCAGCGCCAAGTCGTCGTCCAACGAGCCGTTGGTCGACGCAAACATGGCCAGCGCCTCCGCGGCCTGCTCGTCCTGCTCGCCCTCGTCCCAGAGCGCGGAGAGCTGCGGCCGGAGCGGACCCAGCCCGCCCAGGCCCGCGCTGCTGCTGATGCTGGGCTCGACCGAGAGCGGCGCGTCGTCGCGCTCCACAGCACGTGGCCGGTGCGCGTCCTTGAGGTGCTGCGGCATGCGCTCGTAGACGTCCATGCGGTCGGAGTGGCGCAGCAGCTCGGGGAGCATGCGCGCAAACGACAGCAGCATGGAGCGCTCGCGGGTGGAGCCCGGCAGATTCGCACGACCCGTCGCGTAAATTTCTGCGCAGACACGGCGTCCTCAAAACGCCACCAACCCTACCCCTACCCCTACCCCTAAGCAGTGGTAGGGGTAGGGATGGGAGGGTCGCACCGCAGCAGATCGATTCCTTTGGCGGCCTCCACGCGAGCCCAACGAAACTGGCCCGGTCGTAATGGCTCGTGGACGAGTGCGCGCTCGCAAAGGCGTCGCAATCGAGTCGTGCGTTGATGGATGCCGCGCCGACCTGCTACCGAAGCATTCAAAGTTGCGAATGCCAACGCGCAGGCGGCGGGTTCAAGCTGCACGTCCGAGCCTGGTTGATGACACTAAAGTTGCGAATGTGAAGGTGCACGTCGGCCTCGATGGCCAGCTGGCGCGCGGCGCGCATGATGGAGAGCCGCGCTGCCATCGGGCCGGCGCAACCTGTGGGACCGTCAATTGAGTGAATGCAAGAACAGGGCTTGAAGGAAAGGGCAACGCACCGGTGCCGACAAGTCGTCCAGTGTCTGCGCAGCACACGCACGGCGTCAGTGAGTGAGTGCGTCTCGCGCGTTTGAGACTGACGGGCGCTCACGAAAGACGAGGACGCGGCACCGCGGGCTGTCGAAGGCGAGCTGGACGGCGGCGAAGCGGCGTGGTGCAAAGTACGCGTTGCTGCAGCGCGCGCCGATGGCGTGCAGGTCGAGCGGCAGCTTGAGGCCGGAGCCGGGGACGGGCACCGCTTCGGCGAGCTGCCGGTGCAGTACGGCCGTGAGGCACTACACGCGTGCGCAAACGAGTTCGAGTGTGGCCAACAGACCGTGACGACGTTGACCAGCCGAGGCACGAGGTTGAGCACGCCCTCGTAGTCGCTCAGCGGCAGCCGGTCGGTCCACCGCGCCGCCTCCAGCACCGCCTCGTCGCTCAGGTCCTTTGGCGTCTCGAGCGCCCGCGCGCGAGTGCGCTCGACGTGGCACCTATCCATCGTCTCCCGCGCGGCCCGCTTCAGGCTCTCCTTGAGCGCCTCCGCATTGGCGGGGGCCGACGTCGTGTTGGCCAGGCCGATCGACCGCTTCAGGCGGCTCCACTCTTCGTTCATGGACGCTTGTGGTTTTTATACATTCGTCCACAACACACCACAACACCTATCACGCGCCTGTCCACACACCCAGTGCTGCTAGCGGCGCTTTCTGGTCCGCATGCTCCTCTACCGCGGACGGCGGAAGGTCTTGGGTCCTGAGGTTTCAGAGCCCGACGACGGCGTCGGTGACGCGGGGGCGTCGCCCGCGCCAGGCGCGTCGGCCGACCCAAAGATGGAGTCAAAGACGGCCGACACCGTGCTCGTCGGCTGCCCGTCGCTGCGCTCGCGACGGCGCGGCGCCGCCGCCGCCGAGGAGAGGTCGGCGCCGCCAGCGGCCGGTCCGGCCGGGGTGGCGGAAACGGACGCCAGGGCGGCGGGAGCGGACGCGGACGCGGCGACGGGGGTGGTGGCCGCCGGCGCCGTGGTAGCGGTCGCGGCCTTGGCGCCGGTGCGGGCGCCGGTGCTGCGGGCGGGCGACTTTGCGCGTGGTGGCGCGGCGCGTGTGGCGATGCCGGGCTTGGCGCCGGTGGCGGCGGCGGCCATGGCGGCGGCGACGACGGGTGAGGCCGCCGCGGCCGCGGGAGACATGACGACCGAGGACGACGGTCCCGCCGCGCCCGTGGTGGTGGCGGGCGTGGGCGTGGGCACAAAGGGTGAGGCGGCGGCGGGCATGGTCTTGGAGGCGACGGCGCTCTGGTTGTCGGCGGGTGCCTCAAAGAAGCGTGGATCGCTCGGGTCGTTGACGTCGTCGTTGGCCTCTCGCGCGCGCTGAGCAGCCGCGTCACTTGCGGCTTGCGCCAGTGCGCCGGCGGCCTCGGCGGCGGCCTTCTTGGCGCCCTTGGCGGCCGCGGACGCGGCGCCGGCAGCAGCGCCGGCGACCTTCTTGGCGCCATCGACGACTGCGTCAACGACCCGAGCGACAACCCCTGTGGACGCCGGCGCCGACACCGACGCTTTCGGGCCCAGCTTTGACCCGAAGAGGGTGCCAACCGAGGACTGCATCGATGGGAACTGCGCGTTGCACACGTCGACGGCCAGCTGGTCCTTGGCGGCGTTTTGGGATTCCCCGGATCGCGTGTCGATTTTAAAGCCATTGCGGTCGATGCCGTTGGTGCCATACTCCACGTACCCCCGCCTGGCGTTGCCATCGGACGCCGTGCCGCCCGGCATGGGCTTCGCGTTGCGCCAGCACGTCTGCACGTCCACCATGAGCGCAAAGCTCGAGTCGGACGGCCCGCCCTCGTAGGTGGTGTGCCGCATGGCCTTGATGTCGAGGACGCGCCCGACGGACCAAGCGCCGACCATGTTCTTCAGGTCCCTGGTGCGCACGGCGTCGAAGATGTCGTCGTCGAAGCGACTCTTCTTCTCGCCGCGCTTGTGGCTCGCCGTCGTGGCGTTGACGCCCGCCTTTACCGCGTCAGCCGTTGCCTTCAAGTCGTTGGCGATTTGCTGCGAGCGAGCCGGGTCGTTGGTGGCAATGTTGGCTAGGATGTCCGCACTTTTGTTCTCTAGCCAGTCGGCAGGCGCAGTCTTGATGTTGAGCCCCTCGGCAGCCAGCGCGGCGTTGAGCTCGTTTTCAATCAGCCTGTTGCGTGTTTTGGCAATGGCCTTTTCCACCTCGTCCTTGACGTGCTGGCACAGGTACGCCTTGCGCGACGAGAAGGGCATGACCTGGAAAAAGTAGGCGTCCTTGTCGTCACCGAGGTTGGCGCTGCCCGGAGCGGAGTCGGCGTCCGCTTTGACCAGCCTCTTCTTGGAGTCCGAGAGCTTCCACGCGCGCAGGCCCAGGTAGATCGTGTTCATGGGCTCCACGTTGCGGTCAAACATCTGCGCCGGGTAGGTCGAGTACGTGCCCGTGAAGCTTGCGACGTAATCGTACTGGCCGGTGCCGCTGAGCCACGACGACCCGACCCGCCCAGGCACGCCGCTCTGGAGCACCTGGTTGCCCACAATTCCGCCGCCGCCTCCGCCGCTGCCGTAGCCCGCGCCCGCGCCGCCTATGTGGTAGCCACCTTCGACCGACCCGCGCGCGTACGACTCCACGGTGCGCAGCGGCGTGGCGCCGCCCGTGGACGTTTTCGCGTAGTCCTTATCTTCGTCCGAGTCGTAGTCGTCATTCTCGTCGTCCCTCGGGTCGTGCGAGATGGCGTACCCCGGGTTGCCGCGCGGGTCGTACATGAGAAAGCCGTTGTTGCAGACGGTCGGCCCCTGGATGACCGTGTTGAACACCACCGCGTCCCGCGATCCGCTCGACGTGAACGCGTAGGGCTCGTCGTTGGACTTGATGATGCCGTCCAGACGAAGCGCCTCGAGTGTGCTGAGCCCCTTGAAGGAGCCGATCTGCTCATCCGACAGCACATCCATGGGCGAGCCGTTGTTTGCGTCGACCACCAGCACGTTGTCGCCCGCCACCCAACCATCGGGGTTGGCTTGCCCGTGAAGAAGCCGGTTGACGCCGTCAATCCCGATGACGCGCGACATGGTCGCGGTGCCATTCGTCCCGGCGCCGGCGGGGTTTTTGCTGAGGAAGCCAGGTGGGTATTTGGCGACGAAGGCGACATCGCCCGGGCTGAGGCGGCCCGTCCATCCAGAGAGGAACTCGAGCGGGCAAATCCTGCGGCGCAAGGGGGGGGGGGGGGTGGAGGGCGTCAGCGGGCGGCGTGGATGAAGGGAGGGGGGGCGAGCAAAAACGTGCCTGTTGTAGGGAATCGCGATGTTCGACCCCTCATTTGGCCGGTTGCCCTGCGAGAGCTTCGGCACCTTGATGTCTCGGCTCGGCTCGGAGACCTTGCGGCCACGAAAAGCTGGCAGACCCCCCGGGATCGACGTGGGGTTGCCCGAGAGGGCGCGCTTGACGCCCGTCTGGGGCGCTTGCGAAGGGGTCACGGCACTTATCAAAGACATGCCAAAGCGCACACGCACCACCGCAGCAACTCGTTCCCACCTACTCTTGACACACGCACCCACACGTTATGGTGCCTCTCTTCTATTAGCGGCACGCGCGCGTCTTTGGCGCGCGCGGACCACATACATGCTCAAAAAATCCCGTCTCCAAAAACGCCCGACGCGGCCGCGGGCTCAACGTGCAACATGGTGGCCATGGCCTCGATGGTCACACGCGCTGTCGTCTGCGAGATCTGTTGCTCGTGACAGCACTGGGCGAGCAGCTCACTCGTGGCGTCCTCGAGTCCCATCTTGGTCGCAACGGCGGCGAGCACCGCCACACCGAGCACATCGACGGGAAGCACGTTGCGTGTGCGAATATAGTCGCCGAGTTCCAGCTGCGCGATGGCGGCCAGCGACGCGCAGCGGACGTCGGAGCGCACATTGGCGCGTATGGCGGCACCGGCGATTGCGTCGCGCACGCCAAAGACCGCGTCGGATGCGGCGTCACTGACCGAAGCGGCCGATGCACTCGACCGTGGCGAGTCGAGCGTGTCGACAAGCGCCGTCATCGCCGCCGGAGGGAGCGCAAACGGCGGAGGCGGCCCAGTTCCAAGTGCCGGATTCGTCACGCTTGGGGGCGGCGGTGCCTGGCCGGCGCCGCACGGGCAGAGGACGGTGCCCTGGTGCCAGTCGAGAAGCAGGCGCACGGCGGCCCGCACTTGCGGAAGCTGTCCAGAGCTCGGGCTCTGTTCCTGGAGCTGCCGAAGTCGCTCGAGGTGCTCGTTCAGCTCGTGCGAGGTGCACTCGATCGAGACCATAGCGCGGTTGGCATCGGACTTGAGCCGCTCGAGCGTCTCTTGCAGCATGCACTGGGCGATGAGAAAGTTTGGACGCTTGGCCAAGTTGAGGCTGCACGCGTTCCCGCGGTTGCGTTCGGTGCACGCTTGCGCGTGCATCGAGCTATTGCTGAGCACGCGTTTGGTCTCCATGCGCACGTGACGGCGAAGGGCATCGGCAAACGTCTTTCCCAACCAGTCAAAGTCGGTCTCGAGGTACTCGAAGACGCGCTGCAGCTTTTGCGATGACACGTGGCCATCGATGTGCGACGTAATCTCGCGACACGCCTGCGTGTCGAGCCGGTCGGCCGCGTTGCCCATCCCGTGACGCTTTTGCACGCGCGTTCCCACACGCGTGCCATTGCCGGCGAGCAGGCGGTGGCGACGCGCATCGTTTGTCTCGGGGCCGTTGGCGGCGGCCTCGGCGGCTTCCTTGATGGCATCGCGCGCCCAGCGGTCGGCAACGTCGGTGTTGTCATCTTCGCGCTTGCACATGCCCTGGCGATCCAGGGAGATGCACCGCTGCTGATCGACGGTGCCGCACACGCACGTGTACGCCGAGTCGGAATTGAGCTCCAGGTCATCCTCATTCGTGGACCCGCATCCCCTGCACATCCAGATGGTTTGGGTAATCTCCTCTGGGTTGTTGTCTAGTGGGTTTTGAAGGCTGTGAGTGGTGGAGTCGTCTTCAAAGCCAAAGCCTGCGGGCGCAGACCTCGACTTTGTGAGAGGGACCGGTGCTATGGCAAGCGGCGAACTGGCCGGCGGCGTCGTGGGCATCACGGGCATGGCTCGGAACGGGTCGTCGAGGCCAAATCCCAGCAGCGCATTTGCGCAAAAGGGCCGGCGCGCATCCTCGCCGGAGGTTCCGGTGGCGCCGGGCATGTGGCTCGTGGCCACTGCGAGGGCGCGCACGCGGGCGTCGGCCAAGGGGGACCACGCCACGGCGTGCGTCACCCTCGGCTTGCGAATACTTGGCGAGGGCCCGGCGGAGGACGAGCCGCAGAGCGGCGATCCACGATGGGACGCGTGAATCATCGTGGGCGACGCCGCGGGCGAGATGGGCAGAAACGCGTGCTTGGCGCGGAGCGTGCTCAGCGACGGCGACGAGTGCGAGAGGGCCAGACCGGTGGAGGCATCGCTGCAGGCCGAGGCGCAGCGCGAGCTCCAGCGGCTGCCCGAGTTGTAGGCCATCGCGGCGCGTTGCGCGGTGTGTCGGCGGCTCTGAGGAGGGCGAAACGCGCTCGCGGCGCCGGCGGTGGCACGAGGCACTGTGCTGCTTGCCGCGCACGCCGCAAGCGTGTCTACAAGGCGCCCGCCGTGAGTGGCACGGCGCGCCACGGCGAGCAGCACAGCTCGCCGTGGCGGTCGTGCGCATCCGCGCTTGTCGTGGTGGGGTCACCAACGGGCAAATAGGCGACGGCCGCTAAGCCGCATGGCCATCCACGCCTGCGCCACTGCCCGCGCCGCACCACCGCTATGCGCACGAGCCTGCGCCGGCGCGAGCTGACACTGGCGGCCATGGCACTTGCGGGAACCGTCGACGCCGAAGACACCATGGTCGACTTTAGCAATGCCTCTCTATACCTCTCGGGACTGCAAACCGTGTTTGCGGTGGTCACGGTCGCGTGCGTCTCGGTGCTCTCATGCTGGGTCGTGCCCGAGGGTGGCGTCTCGGCCGTGCGCACGCTGGCGCTCTGCACGGCCACGGGCGCCCTGCTCATGCGCACACCCCTGCGTGTCGGGCGCGCACACGGCGTCAACGTGGTCTTCTCGTCACTGCAGCCCGCGATTCCCGTCTACATTCTGTCGCTCACCGTGGAGCAACTGGTGCACACGTGTGCCATCGAGACGCAGCACACGCCGTCGTGGCGCCGCGTCGTGTTTCACGGCATGATCCTCGTCATGTGCGGCGCCGGCATCCTGCGCGCGCGCAGCCCCATGCACGACACGGACATTCCGTTTCTAGTCACGGCCGGTGCGCTTCTCATAATCGCCGCGCTCCCGCCGCCGAGCGTAGCGCTCATGGGACCACTGTGCCAACCCGTCACCGCGTGGGAGGCCGCCGAGCGCTGCCTGCGCGCCTTTGTTTTTGCAATGCTCTACTCCATTCACGTCTACTCGTCCATTTCGTCCAGCAGCCCCACGCGCGCCGAGTCCATGGTCGTTATCACGCGCTCGGCGGCGGCGGCCATCTGGGCCATGGGCGCGCACGTTCTTTGGCTGCCCGTGGCCATTGTGCAGGCCATCGTCGTCATCATGGCGCGCATCCGCATCGGAAACGATGTGGCCTATCAGGTCGTCGACGACCGTCCCCAGTCGGACATGTCCGACGACGACCCGGGAGACCCGCACCGAAACGCCGCGTCGACAGATCTGGACCTCGAGGGCGGCGCCGTGGCGGCGCCAGTGACGCACTATGCGCGCGCACTTGAAGACGACCCGGTCGAGCACCAGCGCATGCTCTTGGCCGAGTCTCAGCACGTGCGCGGCAGTGTCACGGACGCGCTCTTTGCGCGCGCCGTGAAGGTGGTGGTGCCGCCGCCACCCGTCTTGGACCGGCGCTCGTCGCCGGCCGCGGACGCGGAGGAGGACGCCCCAGTAGTGGAGGTCGCGGGAAGCAGGCGGGGCGGCTTTGGACCGCTGCAATTCCGTGAGGTGCAGACCGAGCTGCCGCACGCCACCACCACCACCACGAGCGGCGGCGGCGGCCTCCGCGCCGAGGACATGACCGTCGAGCGCATGCGTACTATAGTGCACGCGCTGGAGACCGATTCGTAGGGTTTTTTTTGTTGATAAAAAGCGCGACTCACCCGACCACAAACACGCGCATCAGCTGCGCGACGGCCCCCCGGCACAGCGGGCACTGCTCGAGGCGCGCCTCCCCGGCGCAGGCCGCGCACAGGATCATGTGCCCACACGGCACCACGGCATGCGAGGCGGTCTCGCTCAGGCACACGACGCACTCGCCATAGTTGGAAGCGGCATTGTTGTTGGACGCCCGCTCCTTGCGCGCGTCCGCCTCCATGACTCGCGCGTACTCGTCCTCCGACTCCCGGAGCGCCTCCTCGAGCTCCTGACACGCGAGCAGGTCGTCCTGCTGGAGCTCGTGCGCGGCCTGCCGGGCGCGCGCGGCGACACGCTCGACCTGATCTGCGCCGTCCAACGCTTCGGCTTGGCCGCGTGTCGCGTGGTCGTAGGTGTCGTCAACGAGAACCCGAATTGCACCGTGAACGTCGTTGCTCTCTGGCGGCGTGCGCCACCCGTCAACCCCGCCAACCCCGTCAACCCCGTCAATCCCGTCAACCCCGTCAACCCCCATCAGCGCAGTCTCTTGGAATTGCTCCTGCAGTGCCTGGAGACGCTGCTCGCGCTCCGCGGCCAGGGCTTGGGCACGTGCTTGGGCACGTGCTTGGGCACGTGCATGGTCCTCGTCCACGCGCCGATCCAACGCCGCCCGCAGCGCCTCGCCCGCGGCCTCCTGGCGCGCGCGCCGGCGTTGCTTCTTCTCGGCGCGACGTTGCGACGTGAGCGCGCGCTGCTCCTCCTCGGTCTTGTACTCGGCATCCTCGCGCACGATGCGCAGCGCCCGTTCGAGCCGCGCGCTGGCCTCGGCCACCCGTTTCGCGGCGCCGGGAGACACGGATCGGTGGTTGTCGATGATGGGCCAGTCTCCCTCGGTCACCGCTCGTGCCTTGGCGGCCGACTCGATCAGCAGCTTGGTCTCCTCCTCGGACAGGACGCCGTGTGAGGCCGCTTCCAACGCCACATTTGCGGCGATTCTCAAGTTGGCCTTGAGCGTCTCCTGGGCCTGAATCCTCGCCTGCTCCTCTCGGTCTTTTAGCGCCTGTTGTGCCCTAATCCGCGCGGCGTTGGCGTCGTGCCGGAAACGTGCGGCGCGCGTCGGACCATTCTTGGGCATGAGGAGGATGCGCCCGCGCGCGCGCGCGGCTCTGCAGCCGCGCGCGTGCCGCACGCCGCACGCCGCAAGTCGCGCGCGATGCAGAATGCGCACAGGTGCTCGCTAATCGCCAATGACGCCCCGCCGGCCGGCATCGTGGGCGCGGACGACGCGGACGACGCGGACGACGCGGACGACGCGGACGACGCGCGCGCGTGCACGCGACGAGACCATGAGCTCCGACCACGATGCGCCCTTTGTCGTGATCTGGGACATCGAAACGCAAGCGCGAATCTCCGACATGCCGGGCGACAATCGCGAGGAGCAAGTGCGCAACTTGGAGGTGAGCTGCCTCTCCTTTTTAAAAATACCGAGCGAGGCCATCCTAGACGGGCCCGACGAGGCCCTGCGGGCCGTGGAAGAAGCGCCAATGGTCACGCTCTGGCGCGACGAGGACGAAAAGGCCGTGGGCCCTTTTTTCGAGTTGCTGAAGGCCTTCGACGAGGCCGAACTCATCGTCAGCTACAACGGGCTCGGGTTTGACCACCCGGTCCTGTTCAAGCACTGCGCCTCCAAGCGCACAGAGTCGCACCTGTTCAAGGTGCACGACGTCTTCGCGCGGCTGCGCGACCACACGCGCGTCTGGTTCAAGCTCGACAATTTGCTCAAGCAAAACGACATGGAGACCAAAACGGCCGACGGGCTTCAAGCCATTGCGTGGTGGGCCGAAGGCGAGCGCGAGCTCCTTCGAGTGTACTGCGAGCAGGACGTCCGCGCCCTCGCGCGCATGGTCTGCCTGCCCGAGCTCAAGCTGCCGCGCATAAGGGCGACGGCGCCCAATTACGTGTTTGGCATCGCCTCGGCGCTCGCCGCGCGCCGCGCCTCCCAAGCGCAGATTTGCTAAATGCGGCACCTCGGCGCCGTGCTCGCGCCAACAGCGATTTCGCGAGCACGGCCTGCTTGTGGGTAAAACGCGCGCGCATGCTGCGGGTGCACCCGTACCCGCGTTTGCACGATGCGGTCACCACCG
>Ga0115570_10003477_pt1 | contig 11625 bp, 10 predicted proteins | sample COGITO_mtgs_1205_3_FD_87294 | JGI IMG/M metagenome (GOLD analysis project Ga0115570, IMG submission 87294) | Pelagic marine microbial communities from North Sea - COGITO_mtgs_120524 | ecosystem: Environmental > Aquatic > Marine > Epipelagic | place: Germany:Helgoland, sampling site Kabeltonne... | reverse complement strand
CCTAATGACCTCACGAAACGGATCATGGCTTTTTGAACTTCATGCAGGTCATTCATTTTAATTAAAAACTTATAAGTTTCTCGAAGATGAGTCTCTAAATGATAATCAAAACCTGCTTCATAGTGAGCAAAAATATTAAGTACCCTCGAGAAACAAAGTAAATCTTCTCGCATTTTTAATTGTTTATTACTTATAATTTTATCCAAATAAATTATACAATTTTCATAATCTTCAGCCCCAAAGTATATACATGAAATTTTATAATAAAACATTACAATGTGGTGGGGGTCTATCTGATTTTCATAGGCAACAATACCTTTCAATATTTCTGGCACAATCAACAAACCGTCTTCAAAATTTCCCTTTAAAAAATAAAGATTAATTTTATTGCTATAATGAAATTGAAAATTTAATGCCTTTAAATTTTCGTTTACTGGAAAGTCCTCATGAGAGGTTCTAAAAATCATTTGCTGTAAAACAGCATAAAATTTTGAGGGATATTTAATTAAGGTTAAGCTTTCCATTAAATAATTATTTCCTTTCAAATAGAATACTGGATGAATTGCAATCATAGAGGGCGAATCTTCAAACATTTTAATCCACTTTGACGCATAACGATAGGATGATAAAAAGTCGTGGGTAAGAAAACTGTACCAAACATGAGCCTTAAAATACCACAGTTTTTCTCTAAAGCCTAAGGTTTCAAAATTAAACTTTGGTAAATTCTCATAAAAAAATTGGGTTATTTCTCTAAACTCTTGATCACTTTTTGCATACCCCGCTTTAATCAATCGTTCATATAGCTGTAGAGATAAATTAGAAAGTTGAGTAGCTATATTATTTTGCTTTCTTAAAAGGTTAGATTCAAAAATAAGGGTTTCAGTTCTATTGCTTAAACTTCTTGTGATATATTGAGATTCAATTACTTTTTCTAGCTCCACAATATCATATGCGCTAAATTTTTCTTCATATTTTATAGCTAATAATTTAGCCTTTTCCAATACTTTTAAGCTTTGCTTATATAAACCTTTTTGATATAAAATAGTTGCAAAATCTAACTGTTCTCGAATTTGAATTCGAATATTTTTATTTACAGGATTCATTCGTAAACTCACCAAAATTTGTTTATATAAGTGTGCCTTTAAGTTTGATAATTGCTGTTTTGTTACGATCCCTTTGCTCAATATAATCTTCTCTTCATAACGACTCATCCGATCTAATTGTTGGAAAAGATTTAAAAATTTTGCGTCTTGATTAGAGCCCATTCGACCAACATACAATCTAAATTGTCTTTTTTCTGACTTGGTAAGTGATTTTACAAGTACAAATAAATTATCTTTTTGCTCATTTGTCATTGTAATATATTTTGACTTAAGTAGTTACTAATTAGGTTCTTATACCCTATTTTGGGATGCAGGATGTTGTAATACAAAAATAGTGATTTTATCTTACTAAATACGTAAAATGTATTTTAGGGATTTATTTATATTATTATTTAACTTCCAAATGGAATACGTAGAAATTTTTGACACAACTTTGCGTGATGGGGAGCAAGTTCCTGGTTGTAAACTAGATTCAAAAACAAAGTTAGTGATTGCAGAACAATTAGATCTTCTCGGTGTTGATGTTCTGGAAGCTGGTTTTCCCATTTCTAGTCCTGGTGACTTCAAAGCGGTAGAAGATATTTCCAAATTAGTTCAAAATGCACGTGTTTGTGGTTTGACCCGAGCCGTTAAAAAAGATATTGATGTTGCTGCTCAAGCTTTAAAACCTGCCAAACGCTCTCGTATTCACACAGGAATAGGCACTTCTAAAAGTCACATGCGTTATAAGTTCAATGCCACACCCGACCAGATTCTAGAACGTGCTATTGCGGCTGTAAGTCACGCCAAAAGCTATGTTGAAGACGTGGAGTTTTATGCTGAAGATGCGGGAAGAACAGATAACGAATTTTTAGCAAGAGTCTGCGAAGCTGTAATCAAAGTGGGGGCAACTGTTCTAAATATTCCAGACACCACAGGCTATTGTTTGCCTGAAGAATATGGTTCCAAAATGAAATATTTAAAGGAAAATGTTAAAGGTATCCATAAAGTGCGCCTTTCTTGTCATTGTCACAATGATCTAGGGTTGGCAACTGCAAATTCCATTGCAGGAGTCCAGCATGGAGCTAGGCAAATAGAGTGCACCATTAATGGTATTGGTGAGCGTGCTGGAAATACTGCTTTGGAAGAGGTTGTAATGATATTAAGACAACATCCAAGCTTAAATCTAGACACACGTATTAAATCTCAAATGTTAAATAGCTTAAGTCAGCTTGTGTCAGACAGTATGGCTATGCCGGTACAACCAAATAAAGCAATTGTGGGTGCTAATGCTTTTGCACACTCCTCTGGAATTCACCAAGATGGAGTGATTAAAAAACGTGAAACATACGAAATTATTGACCCTAAAGACGTAGGTGTTACTGAATCATCTATTATTCTTACTGCACGAAGCGGGAGAGCAGCATTAGCCTACCGTGCAAAAAATATTGGCTATGAATTAGATAAACTACAATTAGATAAAGTTTACACTCAGTTTTTAATTCAAGCTGACAAAAAGAAAGAAATTAATAATGATGATTTACCAAAAATCATTGAAGCAAGTAATATTTAATTTGAATTTAAATGAAACAAACCCTATTTGATAAAGTTTGGGATTCCCATATTGTTGAAAGTATCAAAAACGGACCTGATGTACTTTTTATAGACCGACATATGATTCATGAGGTAACAAGTCCAGTAGCCTTTTTAGGATTAAAAAATAGAAAAATCCCTGTTTTACATCCAGAGCGAACATTCGCAACTGCAGATCATAATACACCTACCGTAAACCAACACCTACCTGTAGCAGATCCTTTGTCACGAAATCAATTAAAAGCTTTAGAAGAAAATGCTAAAGCACACGGTATTTCATATTGGGGGTTAGGACATAAAAAAAATGGTATTGTTCACGTTGTTGGTCCTGAGTATGGAATTACCCAACCAGGAGCAACTATAGTGTGTGGAGACTCGCATACTTCAACTCATGGAGCCTTTGGTGCAATCGCTTTTGGAATTGGAACTTCAGAAGTAGAAATGGCTTTGGCAACACAGTGCATCATGCAGCCAAAGCCAAAGAAAATGCGAATTTCAATTGATGGTTCACTTAATCATGGAGTGACTCCTAAGGATGTTGCACTCTTTATTATTTCAAAACTTACTACTTCAGGAGCAACAGGCTATTTTGTAGAATATGCTGGAGAAGTTTTTGAGCAACTTAGTATGGAAGGCCGAATGACCGTCTGTAATTTAAGTATTGAAATGGGAGCCCGTGGGGGAATGATAGCTCCTGATAAAAAAACATTTGATTACATAAAAGGAAGAGAATTTACTCCTCAAGGTACTAATTGGGGCAAAGCAATGGCATATTGGGAAACCTTGTATACAGATGAAGGAGCTACTTTTGACAAAGAGCTTACGTTCGATGGTACAGAAATTGATCCGATGATCACTTTTGGTACTAACCCAGGAATGGGAATGAGTATAACTAAAGCTATTCCAACTGCAGATAGTGTTCAAGGTGGTGCTGCAACCTACAAAAAATCTTTAGATTATATGGGCTTTGCAGAGGGAGAAAGTATGATTGGAAAGCCCATTGACTTTGTCTTCATAGGAAGTTGCACTAATGGTAGAATCGAAGATTTTAGAGCTTTTGCAAGTATCGTCAAAGGAAATAAACGTGCTAAAAATATTACTGCCTGGTTAGTGCCCGGATCACATAAAGTTCTAGCTTCCATCAAAGAAGAAGGTTTGCTTGATATTTTTGAAGCAGCTGAATTTGAACTTCGAGAACCTGGATGTTCGGCCTGTTTAGCCATGAATGACGATAAAATTCCTGCTGGCAAATATGCAGTAAGTACCTCCAATAGAAATTTTGAAGGACGCCAAGGACCAGGTTCAAGAACCTTGCTTGCTAGCCCTTTAGTTGCAGCAGCAGCAGCGATTACAGGAAAAATCACAGACCCAAGAACTTTAATATAATAAACATGGCATACGATTCTTTTAGTATTTTAACAAGTACAGCGGTACCTCTACCAATTGAAAATGTAGATACTGACCAAATAATTCCTGCTCGTTTTTTAAAAGCTACGGAGCGTGTTGGATTTGGAGATAATTTATTTCGTGATTGGCGTTATAATCAAGATGATTCTCCCAAAACTGATTTTGTTTTAAACAACACTACCTATCAAGGAAAAATCCTTGTGGGTGGGCATAATTTCGGATCAGGATCGTCTCGTGAACATGCTGCATGGGCAGTTTATGATTATGGTTTTCGCTGTATTATTTCTAGTTTTTTTGCTGATATATTCAGAAATAACTGTTTGAATATAGGAGTACTTCCCGTTCAGGTTTCTTCTGAATTTTTAGACGAAATTTTTGATGCCATTCAAAACCAACCTTCAACGGAATTGACTGTTGATTTGCATAAACAAAATGTCACTATCTCTTCTTCTGGAAAATCTGAGTCTTTTGACATAAATGACTACAAAAAAGATAATATGCTAAATGGCTATGACGATATTGATTACCTGAGTAATATCAAATCAGATATCGAGCGATTTGCATTAAACACTCCACTTTAGAAAAGATAAGGTTTATATGAAAAAAAGAACGATTGAAATCATGGACACCACACTTCGCGACGGTGAACAAACTTCGGGTGTATCCTTTTCAGCGTCTGAAAAATTAACTTTAGCAAAACTACTCCTAAAAAAATTAAAAGTAGATCGTATAGAAGTTGCCTCAGCCAGAGTATCGGATGGAGAATTCAAAGCAGTTAAAGAAATTACTTCTTGGGCAAAGGAAAATAAATTTATTGAAAAAATAGAAGTACTCACTTTTGTGGATGGAGGAACTTCAATAAAATGGATGCAAGATGCGGGTGCACTTGTTCAAAATCTTTTAACAAAAGGTTCTTTAAACCATTTAAAATATCAACTTAAGCAAAAACCTGCAGAACATTTCAACAACATCGAACAAACCATAAAACAAGCAAAGAAGAATGGATTTAAAACCAATGTATATCTAGAAGATTGGAGCAATGGTATGCGCCACTCGGAATCTTATATTTTTGATTATTTGGATTTTATTTCGGGGCAACCTATAGAGCGAATATTGCTTCCAGATACATTAGGGGTTTTGACTCCCGAACTCACAAAAAAATATCTTACTTTAATTATTGATCGTTATCCAAAGCTTCATTTTGATTTTCATGGGCACAATGACTATGACTTAAGTGTAGCTAATACAATGGAAGCTGTTAAGGCAGGTGTTAATGGTTTGCACCTAACTGTTAATGGTATGGGAGAACGAGCTGGAAATGCACCTTTAGCTAGTGTGGTAGCTGTTATAAACGATTTCTTGCCCGAAATAAACATCAACATTAATGAAGATTCTCTTTTTAAGGTGAGTCAGTTAGTAGCTACCCTTACTGGTTTTCGTATTCCAGCCAACAAACCCATAGTAGGTGAAAATGTATTTACACAAACGGCGGGAATCCATGCTGATGGTGATTCAAAAAAGAATTTATACTTTAATAATCTTCTCCCCGAGCGTTTTGGACGTAAACGAAAATACGCGCTTGGAAAAACTTCTGGAAAAGCAAATATCGAAAAGAATTTACAAGAATTAGGTTTGACTCTAAATCAGGATGAGCTTAAAAAAGTAACCCAGCGTATCATCGAACTAGGCGATAAAAAAGAACGCATGACAGCAGAGGATTTACCCTTTATCATTTCAGATGTTTTAGGGAATAATACAGACAGTCGTGTTAAAATCGATTCATATGTTCTCACCCACTCAAAAGGACTAAGGCCAACTACAAGTATTTCAGTAGAGATTGATGGTGAAAAATATGAAGAAAACTCTCCTGGTGACGGACAATATGACGCATTCTGGAATGCGCTGCGAAAAATATATAAACGTCAAAAAATTAATTTACCTTATTTAACTGATTATGCTGTTCGTATTCCCCCAGGAAGTAATTCTGATGCACTTTGCGAAACTACCATTACATGGAAAAGTAATTTAAAAGAATTTACAACTCGAGGTTTGGACTCTGATCAAACGGTTGCTGCTATAAAAGCCACAGAAAAAATGTTGAATATTATTCAAAACTAAAACTTATATGCATTTAAAAATTGCCCTTTTAGCCGGCGACGGTATTGGACCTGAAGTGATTGATCAAGCCGTAAAAGTATCTGACGCAATTGCGAAAAAATTTAATCATAGTATTGAGTGGACACCTGCTCTCACAGGTGCAGCAGCTATTGATGCAGTAGGTGATCCATATCCAAACCAGACACATCAAGTCTGCTTGGATGCAGATGCAATTTTATTTGGTGCCATTGGACACCCTCGTTTTGATAATGACCCGTCTGCTAAAGTTCGTCCTGAACAAGGTTTATTGAAAATGCGTCAAAAATTAGGTCTATTTGCCAATGTAAGACCAACATTCACTTTTCCTTCTCTTTTAGATAAATCACCTCTAAAAAGAGAGCGTATTGAAGGAACAGATTTGGTTTTCTTACGTGAATTAACCGGAGGAATTTATTTTGGAGAGCATGGCCGTAAAGATGATGGTAATACCGCTTTTGATACATGTACATATACCCGTAAAGAAATTCAGCGTTTGGCAGTTAAAGGATTTGAATTGGCGATGACCCGTTCTAAAAAATTATGCTGTGTAGACAAAGCTAATGTCCTGGAAAGCTCTCGCCTATGGAGAGAAACAGTACAAGCAATGGAAAAAGATTATCCTGAAGTGGAAGTTTCTTATGAATTTGTAGATGCTGTAGCTATGCGTTTAGTTCAATGGCCTAATAGCTATGATGTATTAATTACAGAAAATCTTTTTGGGGATATCCTTACCGATGAAGCTTCTGTTATATCAGGTTCTATGGGTCTAATGCCCTCAGCTTCTGTAGGAACTGAAAATGCTTTGTACGAACCTATTCACGGATCTTTCCCCCAAGCTACTGGCCTTGGAATAGCCAATCCTCTAGCAACAGTACTTTCTGCAGCTATGCTTTTTGAAATGAGTTTTGGATTAACTGAGGAAGGAAGTGAAATACGTCGTGTGGTAAACCTTTCACTTGCTGAGGGAATTGTAACTGAAGATTTAAAAGGAGAAGGCGAAAAAGGAAACTCAACTACTGAAGTGGGCGATTATTTAGTGCAACAAATTATAGGGTAGTCTAATTTATATAATAAACTATGCTTTAAATGAAAACTAATTGTGAAAGCTATAATAAAGATTTACAACCCAATATTCTAATGGCTTTAATATGTAAATATTAATGTACGTTTTGTATAGACTGTGTGAAAAATATTTTAAAAAAATGTCCAAATGTGATTGGGATTTTAAGCAAAGAACACTTTTAATCTCTCAATCTTAAATAATTTAGTAATATCAAGCAAAAAACTAATAAATAAAATAATGAAAATAATAGTCGCTATACTAAGTGTCATATCACTTCAAACTTGTATTTCAAACTCTCCTGCATCTAATCATACAGAGCCAGTTTGGACACCACAAACTGAAATGCAGCAGGGATTAAAAAAAGCGTATTTTGCTTCTGGATGTTTTTGGTGTGTAGAAGCAGTTTATGAGAGTGTTAAAGGTGTTACTGAAGCCTATTCTGGATATTCTGGAGGATCTACAAAAAATCCAAATTACAACCAAATCGGTACTGGTAAAACTGGACACGCAGAAGCTGTTGAAGTGATTTATGATCCTACCATCGTGAATTTCACTACCCTAGTTCAGGTTTTCTTTGGTTCGCATGACCCAACAACTGCAAACCGTCAAGGTCCAGATTACGGAACTCAATATCGTTCTATCGCCTTTTATACTTCAGACCAAGAGAGAGAAATCATTTTATCATACATGGAGCTGCTAAATAAAGAAAAGGTATTCAACAAAGAACTTGTAACAGAAATAAAACCTCTTGAGAAATTTTACTATGCAGAAGAATATCATCAGAATTACGAAAAAAATAATCCAAATAATCCTTACGTAAAAAATGTATCTGTCCCACGACTTAGGAAGTTTCAAAATGCTTATCCTGAACTCTTAAAGGAAAATCATTGAAATTTTGAAGGAATATATTCTTGAAAATAAATACCTAAAAGTTGTCTTTTTAGATTATGGTGCTATTATTCATCAGCTATGGATTAAAGATGAAGATAGACTGCCAATAAATGTTATTAACGGATTAGAGACCCCAAAGGCTTATCTTGAAGATGATTGGTCACGAGGAGCTATCATTGGTCGTTTTGCTGGGCGTCTTGAAAATCCAATACATATTGACGGAATCCCTTTTGAAATAGAACATAAGGAAGGTGTTTTACTGCATAGCGGAAAAAGCGGTTGGAATTCAAAGATATGGGGAGTAACAAAAGACATTGAAAAACATATGCTTCATTTTAGCTATACCTGTCCATCTCAAAGTAGTGGATTTCCTGGAGAGGTAAAAGCAATCATAACCTATTCAATAAAAGGTAGGAATTTACATATCGAATATAATGCTACCACGACAGAATCTACCCATATAAATTTAACAAATCACACTTATTTTAATATAAATCCTTCAGGTAAAATTGATGCCCAATTACTATGTATTGAATCTAAGGAAATGTTATTGCTCAAAAATACACTTGTTCCAACGGGACATAAAAAAATGTTGAAAAACACATCTTTTGATTATCAAGTACCTAAACTCATTGGAGAAAAAAGTCTAGATGACTATTTTGTGCTAAATACCTCAGCTGAAAAAGCAGCGAGTATTTATTCTCCACATAGTGGAATAGAAATGAAAATTTACACTAATCAACCAGGGGTCGTTGTATTTACACCTTCTCATTTTGAAGCTATTTGTTTTGAAACTCAAAAGTTCTCAAACACCCCTAACATCGATTCCTTTCCCTCAACTTTAATAAAACCTGGAGAACTCTATAATCACAAAACATGTTTTGAATTTAATCTAAAAAACGATGGGTAAAAAAGATCCACAGTTTATGAAATAAATATCCAATTAAGCTTCCCATGAGCATTCCACAAAAAATATCTAATGGAAAGTGTACACCTATATAAATCCTACTATAAGCAATTAAAGCAGCGATAAATAAGAGTAAATAAGGGAAAAGTCTGGAATATGCTTTGAGTATCCCACTAAAAAAAATAGCTAATGCAAAAGAATTTGAAGCATGTCCTGAAAAAAAACTAAAACGACCTCCACAAGTTGGCTTTACTAGTCGAACTAATGATTTAATTTCTTCATCATAACAAGGTCTTAATCGTGCAAAAGAAAATTTAAATAAATTTGTGAGTTGATCTGTACATAAAATTAATAGTCCCGTAAATATCAAAAGGTAAAGTCCATTTCTCCAGGAAGTTTTTATAAAGATGAAAATCCAAAGAAATAGATACACAATCACATTTGATTCTCGGTGGGTCATTAACATCCAAAAATTGTCAAATTTAGGGGAACCCAATCCATTTAGCCACAAAAAAAAAGCTTTATCTAATGAAATTAATGTTTCCATAGTTTATTCCAAAGATTCCATTTCATTATCGTAAAATTCAAAAGCTGCTTCTATCAAAGATTGTGATTCTGATTTAAGTGAAGCTTCATCTTCCTTATCAAACTCTTCCATCCAATGCACTTCATCATTAGAAACATTTAGAATAAAACGAGGATATTCAGTATGAACAATAAAGAGATCATCTTCAAGTTTAGAATTATCAGCAATTAAAAATTTAGGTAGTTCCATTGGGATTATTTAAAATTAATTTTTGTGTCATATAATTGAAACGAATAAGTAGTAAAATTGCAGATGCGGTTAACCCTGATAATAATCCTATCCATATTCCAGTTACACCCAAAGAAGTATGAAGGCCTAAATAAAAGGATATGGGCAAACCAAAGATACCATATGCAAAGAATATTATAAATGCTGGAATATTTACATCTTGTAAACCACGTAATGCTCCCAAAACAACCGCTTGAATTCCATCTGAAATTTGAAAAAATGCAGATACTATTAACAAGGTAGATGCCAATTTAACAACTTGCGTTACATCTGAAATTTGAAGTGGATTTGACCCATCAAGATAAATCCAAGGAAGGTAATTATTAGTCAATAAAAAGAAGAGACAGAAAAGCACATCAAAAATAAACATTAGTAAAAAAATTGAATAAGCTATTCTCTTAAGAGCTTCGTAATCATTTTTACCTTTTTGATTTCCCACTCTTATCATTGCAGTAACCCCCAATCCCATTGCAAACATAAACGTCATAGAAGATAAATTAAGAGCAATCTGATTTGCCGCCTGTGAGTTTTTTCCTAAAAAACCTGAAAGCCATATAGCAGCGGTAAAAAACACAACCTCAAAAAACATTTGCAATGCTGAAGGAAATCCTAGGCGAATAATTTTTTTGAATAAATTCCAATTGGGTTTTTTAAAAACAATATTTTGAGCAAAAGAAATAAAACGTTTGTTATAACGAACATATAGCGCCATAAACAATAACATAGCAATTCTTGAAATTAAAGTGCCTAAAGCAGCTCCCTCAACTCCCATTTTTGGAAAAATCCAAAAACCAAATATTAAGAAGTAATTAAGCACTACGTTAATTGCATTTCCAATGAGCGTAGCATACATTGCAGGGCGAGTATGAGAAAGACCTTCTGAAAACTGCTTAAATGCCTGGAAAATAATTAAGGGAACCAGCGAAATTCCAACCCATTTCAAATAAGGAAAGGCTAAAACCACAACTTCTTCTGGTTGTCTCATCTGGAATAATAAAGGTTTACTGAGAAGAACGGCAATTGCTAAAAAAACTCCAATAAAAGAACAAAGTAATAAGCCATGGATAAATAAATTTCGTCCAGACTTTACATCATTAACGCCATCCGTTTCAGCCACCAGAGGTGTTATCGCAGTTGAAAATCCTATTCCTAATGACATAGCTACAAAAAAGAAACTATTCCCTAAAGAAACGGCAGCTAACTCAGCTGTTCCCAGCTGACCCACCATAATATTGTCAACAAGCTGAACAAAAGTATGTCCCAAAAGTCCAATAATTACTGGAGAAGCTAGGGAGAGATTATACTTAAATTCTTTAGTATACTGTTGTAGGTTTATAAACATCTAATGTCTGTTTATAGTTAAAATCCATACTGATCTACCAAATAAACTAAGCTAGTCATTGCGGCAGCTCCTAATTCAAGTTCGCGTTTATTAACAGCGTCAAAAGTATCATTTGCTGCATGATGGTAATCAAAATATCTTTGAGAATCAGGACGCAAGCCTGAAAGAACTGTTATTCCGTTTTTTAAGGGTCCAATGTCTGCTCCACTCCCCCCTAATTTAAAACGATCAATCATATAAGGCTCAAAATAGGGTTTCCAAGAGGTTATAGTGTTAAATTGTTTTTTAGTTGCTTCAAAAACAAAACCTCGAGGCGTAAAACCACCTGCATCTGACTCTAAAGCAAAAATATGAGTTTCATTATTATTCTTGGCATATTTTGCATAAGCT
>Ga0115570_10003473_pt1 | contig 11639 bp, 4 predicted proteins | sample COGITO_mtgs_1205_3_FD_87294 | JGI IMG/M metagenome (GOLD analysis project Ga0115570, IMG submission 87294) | Pelagic marine microbial communities from North Sea - COGITO_mtgs_120524 | ecosystem: Environmental > Aquatic > Marine > Epipelagic | place: Germany:Helgoland, sampling site Kabeltonne... | reverse complement strand
ACCTGAGCTTTATTGCGGAAGGATCGCGGTTTACCAAAGAGGTAGCCGCTTTTTTTAAAGAACTCCGTGGAGAATAGACTGGATCCCATTAGCGTGGTGGCCCATTATTGCGGGATGGAAGTAGATACCGCCCGTAGACACTACAAGAAAAAGTGGAGCGACTACCAAGGGTGGGAACAGAAGGCGCATGCGGAAGACTACCTGCTTTTCCCTGAGAACATGAGCCATGCTATTGCCATTGATGAAGTAAGCTTGACCCGAGGTGAACTTTACACCATTGTCAGCTCCCGCACTCGTTCTGGGAGAAAAGGAAAACTGATTGCTGTAGTAGCCGGAACCAAGGCTGAAGATCTTATTGCCATTTTATCAAAGCTTCCTAAGGCCCAACGCGATGCGGTAGAAGAAGTCACATTAGATATGTCTCCCAGTATGCGCAAAGCCTGCGAGTCCTTGTTCTTATATGCTAAGCTGGTCACGGATCGCTTTCATGTGGTGCGTCTCAGTGGCGAGGCCATGCAGAAAGCACGCATAGACCAGCGTTGGAAAGAGATCGACAAGGAAAATAAATCCATACTGCGGGCCCGCAAGGCCGGCAAGGGATACAGAGTCAAGACTTTTAGTAACGGAGACACCCCAAAACAACTGTTGGCACGTTCTAGATACATACTTTACAAGTTGCCCCATCAGTGGACTCAACATCAAGTGGTCAGAGCGGCAACGCTGTTCCAGGCCTATCCAGAGATCGAAAAGGCGTACAAGCTACATCTAGAGTTCAGAACCATTTATGAAGGTACCGACAGAACAGGGGCGGGCAAAGAACTCATCAAATGGATACACAAAGTACAGGAGTCAGGAAATGAATACTTCCAGTCTGTGGCAGACTCTATGATCAACCATTGGGACAACATCTTGAACTTCTTCAACAATAAAAGTACGAACGCACATGCCGAGTCTCTAAACGCTCAAATCAAACTCTTCAGAGCCAACCTCCGAGGGGTTACAGACACCAAATACTTCCTCTACAGACTCCAGAAAATCTTTGCTTAAATTAGATCACTCCCCAGAAAAATCCGCTGATCCGGAATACTTGCTCTTCCATTGGTACATAGTGCCCTGACTGATACCTGCTTCCCTGCATAGATCTGCTGTCTTCTCGCCTTGTTCCATGCGGCGTAAATAGCCAATAATCTGGCTCTCTGTGAACTTACTCTTTTTCATTCTGCTTCCTTCTTTTCTAAGTTAACGATTTTCATTTTTTAACCGTTACTGTTTAATGGGAAGCCTTCAGTAGGAAATCTACCATGGTGGTAGGTCAAATCCCAATCACCTCATGGCATGAGGTGATTGGGGACCTCACCCTAGCCGATGCTTTGATGGATCGTTGGGTTCATGGCTCTTATCAAATAGAACTTGACGGTGAATCCATGAGAAAGAAGATGAGCCAAGCCGAGAATACTAAGGCAAATTAATCTTACATTGTAAAGAGTTATTTACAACTTGCATATAGGAAAACTTCCATTCTTCAACGACCCTATCTTTTAACATAGTGAAGTTCTATATGGGTGGGTCAGTTTAGAGTTAGATAGGTGGGCCACTTTGAGTTATTTTTCCACACACTAAAGCTCAATTTCAGAAATCAGGTCCTCATAATAGTATTTTTCACCTTTCTTAGTACTTCCGGTTTTAATACATAAATCATTCAATTTCGGCGGTGACCAATATTCCTCGTTCTCTAAAACTTCTATAGCCTCTTGGCGCCTTATTTCTTGGATCTGGTCTTCCCCCCATTTATTGAAATAAAGCTTGATGAGCCCTATTTGTAAAAAATGTAGAAGTATTTTTTTAGTCAACTCCATATTACAGGTATAATCCTTTTCAAGGATTGAGTTAACCTCCCAGTTTAACTCCCATAGGCCTGCGTAATCTTCGATCGTTGACCAAAGGAGTTTTGTCATTAATTCATTTTTCATAGTTAACTATTGTAATGTTGGGTTTCCTTCTAACGGTATCCTTACAATTTCTCCGTTTCTACTCACCTTTATATAAGGCCCTTGATGGAGAGGGTCTCTAGACATTGGATTTCCTCTTTCCAAAAGTATTTGCTCTCCCCTTTTGTGAGGATTTATATACTTGACACCTTCGCCTTTATTCAAGGGTCCTTTTAACCAATCACTAGGAATCAATTTTTCTGCTTCTTCCCAAGATGCCCCTCTAATAGAATTTAGATCATCCAATGACCTTATTGAATTTGTTGCGACAGACCTACCCCCTTGACGAGTTAAATTCCGTGGTTCTTTTGGTGTGGATGTACCTTTTGGTGTTTTAAACCTCACTAGACCACCAATTGATGCAATAGCAATTCCTACAGTGCCAATAAACTCTAAGGTTGTAAGATCTTCTGCCATTTCATAAGCTCCATCTGCATTCATCCAGCTGTTAATGACTTCTGGACTTGTGTTTATTAAGCTTTGACTATAATCCATCGGGATTTTATGCCAGTGATTATCAGAACCAAATATGTAGTCCGAGTCATAACCAATTATCGATTCAACTCTCCTATATTCAAAAATTCCTAAAGGAACACCTTCATCGTTGTAGTAAAACTTCCAGAACCTGGCAGCTGGTTTTGGGTATTCACCATCCGGATCCACCAACATGACAGGATTATTTCCTGTAAACACATACGGTTCCAGCGTCTCATGCGCCAACGGATCCACACTCATCCAAATACTGAATCTGCTTTGGTAGTACCGCGCACCGTAATAGCCATAACCAGTTTCCGGGTCTTTTTCTTTACCGTTAAACCTGTAGGGTGAAGTAAAGTTTGAGGTACCTGAATTGTAGCTGTACATGTCTTCTCCCCAAGGGGTGTAGAGGAAGAATTCATAGGCTACACCATTTCTATCGGTAACCAAATCTACGCTTCCTAGATAGTCAGGGTGATACCAATATAGAATTCTATTCATGGACTCAGATTCTGACGCTGCGTTAGGATAGTATTTCTCCATGGCAACGCCATTCTCAGAAAGTGAACTACTTAGATCGCCTGCATCAAATTGTAGGAGTACCTCATTCAAATCATCCTTAAAAGACGCACTAATTCCAATGCCCGTGGTTTGAGCGCTGTCGTTTGACATTGGCGGTCCAGGGGCAATTGGTGGGGGTGGCCCTTGGTAGTTGATTGAGATGTCGGTCGCTACCCGTTGGGTGTTCATGTAGTAGTGTTTGCTTATATGATCCCCATTATGGAATGAAGTGACAACATAATACGGATTTACATACAAAGTGTATGGCTCTAGGTACTGAATGTCATCAACATTTTGGTCGTTGACTTGTACCCAAGAACGATTGATGGAAGATTTCATAATGCGTTCCCCATTATGATCGTACACGTAGTGATGAATTCCATTGCCGTTCATGACCCCTGAGAGTTGTTGAAGCTCATTCCAAATCAACTCTTCGGTTCCAGAAGGGCCGAATGATTCAGTTAGATTACCAACGTCGTCGTAACTAAAATTAGTAATACCGCCATTTGGGCCTACTTCAGTGACTGAAAGGAGTTGATGCGGTTTGGCGGGGTTGTACGAATAGGAAAGGTCATATTTCAAATTGGGGTTGACCAGGGGATGACCTCCATTGGGTAGGTCAGAATCCTTGCTGGTTATGCCACCAACGGCATTATATCCCATCGTCAACTCGTAGATGTTCATTCCGCCGGTTGCCAGTGTTGATCCTTGTAATCGGCCCTTATCGTCATAACTAAAGCTATAATCAAGAGATGTGATGCCCGCTGCTAGAGTGGAATGAATCGATTTGTTTAACGAGTTCACCATTCCAAGGTTAGAGTACTCGTAATCTCGGCTAACTAGAGCAGTGGTTGCCCCGCTCAAGGTTGCCTTACCTTCTACAGTAGAGGTAAACAAGGCTGTTTTATTTAAGTGACCTAACCCCGATGTTACAAAATCACTCGATGCGTAATTATACGTCGTTTTGGTACCATTCCCGTAAATCAACGTTCCTATCTGTCCAAATCCATTGTACTGAGTCTCCTGAACGACGAACAATTTGGGCTCCCCAGGAGCTGTAGATTCAATACTAAAGAGTTCTCCCTTATCGGTATAATGATAGTTCACAACATCTCCATCGGGGTAAGAAGCTTGGAGTATTCTACCAAATGAAGAGTACTTAAATTCGGTTTGGTATGTGCGCTGTCCTACCTGAGGAACCTGAATGGTGGATTGCTCGACAACGCGTTGTCCTAACTCATCGTAGGAATAGTGGTCCACTTTGAATCCTTGCCCTTGATCAATAGTGACAATTCGGCCAGCGCCATTTTTACCATCACCAGGTGTCCCATATGTATAGGTTACATCGTACAGATCATTTCCGCTAGATCCAGGCATCGTTCTAGAGAGAAGCCTATTGTAACTATACCGAAAAGAAATGGCACCAATAGATGCACGATTCATCGAAATCAAATTGCTCGACTTGTCATACGTATTTGTCACCAAACCTCGGTCAGGGTGATTCTCCGTTAGCGTTCGGCCGGCCATGTCATACGTGTACGTTGTAATTTGGTTCAGTGCATCCTCGACGGTCGATAATTCTCCGAGCTGGGTATAGGTGAACGAGGTTACATCATCGGTTGATCCAAACTTCACCTGAGCAATGGTTTGTCCTCTTTTGTCAAGGTATTTACCAGTTTGAATACTTGATGCTCCGTTTTGACCGAATACGGTAGTTTTTTCCCCGTAGAGAGAACCGATAGAAGCAGGAGCGTGATTCCATCCATAGGACGTTGTAGTGGTTGTCCAAACTCCTATGGAGTTGTCATTATCAGCCTGCCAAGTTTCTGTAGCTATCTGCCTGTGTAGGTAGTCATAATTAGCATTTCTCATAACTGAGCACTCCCCATTGGGTAGGTCACAGTCAGAGGTACTAATGGTCGTGAAAGCCGTTGTATTATCCTTAAATCCAGCCCAGATTTGAATGGGTTGTCCAAACTGGTTTAGCTGCTCAATTCCAGAAACCAATATGTTGGTTTCATTTTGTGACGTGGAGGGATTGTACTCAGAATTTTCGGTTTTCACTTGCACGGCTTTTCCTGAACCATCCACAAATGTGGCTGTCTTTACATGGGTTGGAATCGAGGAAATCGTAGGTCTACCACTAAGAATTTCCACAGTACAACCACTGGAGTTCGGGGTGAATTGAGCAGTAGAGTTGGAAGCGGTATTATGGTATGTCACCGCAACAGGAACAGTTTGATTTAACACGTACTCGTATGAAACGGTAGGGGCACTTCCGGCCGTTGATAGTTCTCCAGGTGCCCAAACATCTGCAAGTCTATCAAACTGATCATAAGTGTATTGCATGGCATGCCCATTGATCCCGACTTGTCGTAAGAGGAGCCCTGTTCCATAGTCGTAGGTATTACAGATGAACTCATTAAATTGATTAGAGACTCCCTCAATAAATTGATGTACTGTATTGTCATAGATGTACGTATTTGAAGCCCTTTGGCCAATGTTGTTTTCAGGATAGGTTACACGGGTTATGTTACCATACGTAGGATCATAACTACAATCCACCTCTGCCCAATCTCCGGCTGAATTTAATTGAGTACGATAAGTTGCTACACTTTTTCTATTCGCGGTTAAAACTGTTTCACTATTTCGCTTCAATTTGGAAGGATGCTCGGAAGTGGTATAGATTTTATGACTTTTCAAAACATTAGTTCTACCATCCGCAGATACAGGATCGTGATAGGTCATGACTGCGATTCGTTCACCGTTAAAGGAGTAATTCCATTGGCGTTCGGTTATATCAACCGTTTTAGTGACCTCCTTTGTATGCATCGTCACAAATGGTGTGACCTCAGTGGTGCATGGTAACTCGTCATAACCTAAATCATTAACACATGAATTATCAGCCCCAGTAAAAATGTTGAAATACACGGGGTCGTATGAAGGGTCATCGCAATAGACAACATATGTCGTATACTCGGAGGTTGAGGATACAATGTTAAAGGCATTAATATCACACATGTTGTATTGAGTGTATGTGAGAACCTCGTTGACCTCCACAGTTTCAACTACCACATCCGTGTATCCGCTAACACTTACTTCTCCTTTGTCGCGATACTTAGTTACGTTGAAGTAGTTATCGTATTCCATTTCAAAGACTTGCGCAAACCCTTTTGAAGGTGTTGAAATATCGGGGACAGTTAAGCCTTCTGTTTCAACAACAGCGGGGAATACAGAACTGGCTTCATTTAAATTTGCCAATTTCACTAACACCCAACCGTTATTCTGACTGACTTGACCCAGGTCACTAGCCCCACTTGATATCTGTACCTCTCTGAATTGGTAGGTGTTCTTTTGTTTGGAAATCACATCAACCGTGGTATTTCCGCCATTTTCGGTGACAAGCAATTGAGACGAATAATCCAAAAGTCCATTCTGATAATCAAAAGCAATCATATCGGAAGGGTTTATAGAGGCCGGTTCTAGATACTTTTGAATGGACACCAATCGCGTGGTTGTACTTGTAGGATCTTGATCTGCTTCGAACGTGGCGATTCGGGTAAAGCCCATAAAGTATCGCTCACGACGCGACTTTAATCCTCCGTCATAAGCGAAGGTCATCGTCATTTGATCGTCCCCATCTTGATCAACACTACCATCTGCTAAATCAACCCCATCATTCAATGTCAAGGAGCTCATCACCCATTTACCCATGGGCATGTCCCATTGGACGTAGTCATCAGTCCGTTCAGTAGGGACTTGTGGTTGAAGTGTCCCGCGCTTATTCCCTTCTAAGTCGTAGTCCAAAGTAAAGGACCCGTTCAATGGATTGGTAACTGATCTTAATAGATTGGATTTCTGCATTTGTGCATAATGCACTTTTAGAACCCCTTTTTGGTCTGTAGATACAAAGTCCAATAGGCCATCTCCGTTCATATCCACGAATGAACTGTACAACTTGTTGGTAGAATAGCTCGCTCCTGTATTGGCCTTTACACCGACCTTTAGCCCAAGCATATTGAATGCGGCAGTTACTGAGATTTGACCTGAGAATCCTATGGATTGATTGGCCTCTCTGGAAGTTCCACGGTCGAGTACATTGGTATGGGTGTAGAATCCAGTTCCCGTATTGATGTTCACTGTGCTGGCGCCTTTGCCATCGGCACCACCGCTGGGGTTATATACAACCTGATCTACTAACCCGTCACCGTTTATATCTATGGTCAACACTTCTGATTCGTCCCCAGCGGAATTTACATTTATACCCACTTGGAAACTTTCTGCAATTGCTTTCTTGTCATCACTAAGCTTCTTTAACAATTCACCATAGGTAGATGCACCTGGGCCGCCATAGCTGCCGCTAACACCTAAGCCCCACGCGACGTTGTCTGCCTTACTGATAGTGAGGGTTGGTGAATAGCTGGATTCCAAACCGTATCCACTATTCAAGTAGATCTCGGTTCCTGACACCCTGTCTGGAAGTCCATCTCCATTAATATCGAGATACGAAATTATCGCCTCAGAATTTCCGAAACTTGCATTCCCACTAGCGGAAATCCCCCCAGGATATTCTCTAAAAAACATATGCTCATTGGCGTAGTCACCGTTTAATGCGGGCCCTTGATTTCTTGTTACAGTTTTGGACAAGAAATTTTCAGTAGTAAAAGAGCTAGCAGCTCCGTGCCCTCCTACCTGATTGGTAAATTGTACATCTAAGCCAAAGTTGGTTTTAATAACATCAGGAAAACCGTCGCCATTAAAATCTCTAAACCCTAAATCGGATCTGTTGAAAAAAACGTCCTTCTCATTATGAGTGACAGAGTATCCGCCGCTTAAGCCATAAGTAGTCGAACCTACCGGGAAACCTCCTGATAAACTACCCGTATACGCCAGTGAGTTGGATTTTGATATTTGGGGAACACCATATGCTTGATAAACACCTGTAATAGGAATATCCGCCTGTAAATCGTCTTCTTCCTCGGTACAAATCCCAGGAGAGTAGGCATTGTCCTTTCTTAGTATTGTAACATGAGAACCGAAAACGGACCATCGATCGCCACTGGCAGGCGTCGCTCCAACCAATGTCTTTTGATACGAACGCAGCCCTAAGAGATTTTCACCCCTTGATGCATTCATCGGAACAAAGCTCCAGCCCGCAGGGCTAAAACTAGATTCATTGTTTTCAAAAAACGAGGGTGAAGGTTCTGAATTGGTAAAATCATTTGCGCTGGTGGCCAGTGCACTTGAGGCTAATTTCAATTGAGTATGGTCAATGCTAGCGGTTAGGTCATCTCCTTTCCAAGCAAATTGACCCCACCCCAAATGCCAGTCGTTTTTATCGTCGTATCTATTGTACGCGAAATTGGAATTTGGCTTGCTCTGACCTGTTAAGTTTATTGTACTCCCTGAAGAAGGGTAAATTTTAATGCCCGAATAATTGTTCTTGACCAGTTCTACTATTTCCTTGCTAAATCTTCCGGTTCCCCAGAATTCGAAGTAAACCGTTCCATTGGAAATGGCACTACCTAGAGCATCATTCTTGGCACCGTTGAAATAACTTGAGCCTAAAAGTTGGCTAGGATATCCGCTTAAATCCAAATCATAGATTTTTACGGTGTTTGATAATGTGCTATTATGATCATAATGCACCTCTATGACCGACTTGGCGATGGTCGTTCCACCACTTTTGACAGAGAAGTACACGTATTCATCTTGATCCTCAGTGAAATTGTACGGGCTAAATATTGATTCAACATCGCCGCTTAATACCGATAACTGAGGTCTGAAATCATAACTTGTGGTTGCGGACAAGCTCAACGAATGGTTCCCTTGGAGCTCTACAATTTTGTTAAAGGTTACAAATTCTACCTCTGGATAATCTACTATGGGTTCGCCGGTACAATCGGTCTGGATGAATACTTCAGGTCTCCAGCTCACAGCACTCCAATCAACATTTGAGGAGGACGATGCGCGGAATTTGATGGTAATTAGGTCGGTGGCCGCTGTGTTGGGAATGGTTCCGTAGTTGTTAATAAAGGACGCCGTAGCATTGTTGGCATAGTCGACAAAAGTTGTCGAATAACTTGAGCTTATACCTTTTACATTTCTGTATACCCGTTGTGAGGAGAATCCTTGATTATCTATGATGTCCACTACAATGTCGTAATAGATTTCATCAGAAAAGCCTGAGCCCGAACGATTTAAATTCACTTTAAATTTATCTGCGCCGCTCAAGGCGACCCCTTTGCCGCCATTGGGCAAAAATCCATCGGAATATTTTGAGTTGCCCAGAGGCAAGCTTGCACCATTGCTGGGTATGCTTGATGTATACGTCACCTGAGGGTCCCATTGAAACAAATCTTCTTGTCCATCACCCTCAAAAGAGGTTCTAAACAAGAGCAGATCTCCCTTGCTCACCGTAACTGAACTTACCGACATAGAAGGGGAGGAAGTTGCATTTACCACTTGTGCGGTTTTGATTAGGACACTATTCTTCTGAATAGCTACCTTGGCCTGGCCGTTAGTGACAGCCGTGTGTAAAGAGGCGGTACCGCTAATGCTTACAGTCCCGCTATGCGGCGCTTCCCAGCTACGCACAATTTCATACTCAAACGTTGGTGCATTGGGGTCGCTAGATTCGGTGTAGGTTACGGGTTGATCCGTAATTACAGGATAATAGGTATTCGCACTTGAAGAATTGAACGTCAAATTTCCGAACGCATCCAATTCTCCAAACAAAATCGAACTCTTACTCTTGCCCGCGGGTATTACCAAATCAACGATTCCATCGGCGTTGTAATCCGTCGGATACCTATTTGTTTTGCTTTTAGAGTGGTCGTGATTTATCCCGAAATAAACATCCACGGCCTTTAGGTCCAAAACGTAATCCAAACCAAATGATGTAGAACTGGATTTTGTTTCCATCAATTTGGATTTTCCAACTTCACGATCGGCACCAAAGGCCATCCTAGTAGCTCCACGTCTAAGGTTCGGCCTATATATGGTCTTGTTTCCGAGCTTGTTAAATACCACATCCGGTAAACCATCACCGTTCATGTCTTGTAGAAAACTACGATCGCGTGATGTTCTGAAAGACTGATTGAAGTGTCCATTAATCATCCCATTTTTATTAGGGAATATGTCAAAGGAGAATCCAGCACCAGGTCCCCCTCCGAAGTTCCATCCCGAAGTTGTAGTAGTTTTTATAGGAGAAGGAGCAATGGATCCATTCGCATCGGCTTTTATTTTAGACAACTCTTCGGGAAAATCTCCAAACAAGTTGTGATCAAATACACTCAAGTCTATGGTTTGCGCATCACCATAGGAGATCACGTCGTTACTGAAATACTCGAACTCATGCTCATAAAATGTAGTTCCGTCATGTTCTACTTCAATGCTTTGTAACAACCGCTTTTTCCAGTCTCCTTCAATAAAGTGGAGAACGAACTTCTTCTGCAGATAACCCTTAAATTTTACCGAAATACTATTGAGTTGGCGATCATCCACCTCTTTAATTCCGGTAGAATAATTCACTCGAGAATCTGGACGACGATCGGTCGTATTGAACTCCAATGAATATTTTCCTGGAGTTGAATTGTAACCTGTATACTCGATTTTGCTGAGCCACATAGACAAGCCTCCACCAAGAATGGTGTTTTTTGATAAGTTGGAACTCTTGGCGTAGGTGTAAATGATGTTATTCCCAAACCGATCAACTACTTTGGACAGGTACCAACGTGCGCCAGGACTTTTTCCATCTTTGGCGAAAATCGCTTCTTCCTGTCTGCCATTTTCATCTGCACCATAGTAAAACGTATTGCCCGAGGCGTCTTTTACTGTCCAATAGTATTCGCCCGGTCTTAGTCCATGTCTTGTAATCTCCGAATAGGCTCCTTGTTGTTTGGTAAAAAATCGAACCTCTCCGTTTTGACCAACCAATCGGGCTGAGAAGTTAGCAGATGTAGTGATATTTGGACGATTTGCTTTTACTCCGTCTTCAGCATGAAGACTCTCGCCATTAAACAAATAAACCTCGGATTCAATTGCCTGGTCATACCTAGGAACACCCCAACGCGTATCGACACTAATGCTTTGTACGGGTATACTCCAACCGTATCCGGCCCAACCAGAACCACCAGATGACGAATAGTTTAAGGATAATTGAGGGGTCATGCCTTGACGGCCTTGAGGAATGGCAAGGGGGTAGCTAATGTTGGCGTCTCCCTGTTGATTGGCTGTCGGTGGTTGAATGAGAGTGATTCCAGTTGCGGGGTTGGCGGGTTCTAAGTCGGAAATACTCGTTGGCATAAAAGCTGAAGCTTCGGGAGTTTCAGGCGTTTTAATCATTGCTGCGAAGTAGTCCGTTCCTCCAGGTCCATCGGCCTCCAATGTGAAGGAAGCGTGATTTACCTTGCTGACATGAGCTTCAGCCCAGTCTTTCTTGTCGTAATCAAAGAAAAAGACCTTTACCTCGCGTAGTTTGCTATAACCTACGTTTTGGTCCACACCAATCGTAACGTGAGTGATGGAGTCTTTGGGACCGTAACTGCGGTAAGCCACCGCTCCACGCGCCATATTTGTGAAACTTCCCGGAATGCTTGCAACTTGGCTCTT
>Ga0115570_10003463_pt1 | contig 11656 bp, 10 predicted proteins | sample COGITO_mtgs_1205_3_FD_87294 | JGI IMG/M metagenome (GOLD analysis project Ga0115570, IMG submission 87294) | Pelagic marine microbial communities from North Sea - COGITO_mtgs_120524 | ecosystem: Environmental > Aquatic > Marine > Epipelagic | place: Germany:Helgoland, sampling site Kabeltonne... | reverse complement strand
AGCAAATGTTATTGAAATGACAAAAAATTTGCAAAAGGGTGTGCCTGCTAATTATTTAGGCAGAGACAAATGTGCATTAATTGATGAATGGGGACATCACAGTTTAGATTACGACATAGCCGCTAGTGCTCAGGCTGTAGCAGAAAAACGTATATTTGAATATGCCAGACATGCTTTAATAAAAATAAACAGCAAAAATTTAGTATTCATGGGCGGGTGTGCTTTAAATTGTGTTGCTAACGGTAATCTATTTAAGTTATTTGAAAACGTACACATTATGCCTAACCCAGGCGATGCTGGTAGCAGTTTAGGTGCCGCCGCTTTACATTACTATAATGTAACTGGTAATAAAGTAAATTGGACTGGTGCATATTTAGGTAATAGTATTAGAGGCGATTACCCTATTAAGAAATCATTAGCAAGTCTACTTAAAGGTGAAATATTTGGTATTGCTAATGGCCCTGCAGAGTTTGGGCCAAGAGCATTGGGTAACAGAACTTTGTGTGCTGACCCACGTGGTAATAAAATTAAAGACAAAGTAAACAAAATAAAACGTAGACAAGAATTTAGACCTTTTGCACCAATTATATTAGAAGAGCATGTACACGAATATTTTGAAATGCCAGGGCATATTAGTAATGCTCCTTATATGCAATTTGTTGCAAAATGCAAAAAGCCAAAAGAATTTCCAGCAATAGTTCATGCAGATGGTACAAGCAGAGTGCAAACAGTTAATGAATCTGAACACCCAGACTTGTATGAACTAATGACACAATTTTATAACGAGACAGGTTGCCCAATGATACTGAATACTAGTTTAAATATCAAAGGCATGCCTATAGTCAATGATGAGAACGATGCCGCAGACTTCGAAGAAAAATATAACGTCCCAGTCCACACTAAGGACGATTAAGAAAAAGTTACAAGGTAAGTGTACTACCTGTGGTGGAACTTTGCCGGATCATATTGGTGTATGTCCTGTATGGGGTAAACAATTACAAGATCGTTATAACAAGATAAATGCTGAAGTACAGCATATTAGCACATTAGTACAAACAGTAGTAGACAACTTAGAAGCAGAAAGAAATGTATGATATTTTTTACATAGGTGAAAACCAAAGTCTCAAAGATAATTTTCCATTTGCAAGGAAAGTAGATGACATTGACTTAAAAAAGATATCAAAAATTTCTAAAACAAAATTATTTTTTATAGTAGAAAATAACATAGAAGTAACAGACTATGAAGTATTTAGATATGTTCCCTCACACTACACTGAAAACTTTATTCACAAGTGGAAGTGGGACAGTAACAACTATGGTGGTGTATCGCTATATCCAACAAATTATGAAAACACAGATACATCATATATAAACGAAATTGTGTGCAAAAAGAGTTTTGATATTTTATATCAGGCAGAACCAAAAGACTATTTTAATAATAACAATCTTTCATCGCATGTATGGTGTGTTGACCCAGAATATAAACTTAATAACGATATTAACTGGGCACCTGGTAATTTTGAACCAGACTTTATACACAGTTTTCACCTGCGTGGACAATTAGAGCATAAGTACCCTGCTCAAGAAGGAGGCATAAAATTATTTCCTAGAGAATGGTTAACAGCCAATACAAAATATCACAGTTACTTAGATGCTAGTGTTGAATACCCTGTTATCTTTGTTAAAGATATTAATGACTACTCGCAACGTAATACTTTTAAAGAAGACTATGTGTGGCTAGTAGACAGCAAACACAAAGTTAATTTAAAAACATTTGATTGGGTACCAAGTCCGTTTGATGACGACATGATACATACTTTTAGGATGCCGTATCAACTAACAGAAACATATCCATTAGCAATGGGAGGTGTCAGACTGGTACCTCAAAAATGGGAATCAGCAGAAACAAAGATTCATCCTGCATGTCCTATAGAAGACGAACAGTATGATGTGTTTTATATAGATGAAGACGAATTCACTTCTGAAACATATAGCGAATATGCTGAACGTAGTAAAACCGAGTGGTTTTGGATAGTTGATAGAGAATTTGATTTTAATGGTAAGTTATTGTTTGTGCCTGCAGAATATGAACAAGAATATATACATGTTTTCAAAATACCAGGATATTTAGAAGAAAGATACCCTGCAGATTTTGAAGACCCATGGGATAACAGATGCGGCGGTATTAGGCTAGTCCATAAAGATTTTGATATAACTAAACACAAATATCAAAACAACATTTGCCCTATTCGTTACGATGTATTTTACACAAATAACTTAGGCGACTATGAAACTTATGCTCGTAAAAGTAGAACTAAAATGTTCTGGCTTATTGATGATGAGCACGAGGTAGACAATGTGTTTAATTATATTCCGCATAGATATGATCAAAAAACTATACACATTTTTAAGATACCAAATCAATTAACACACAAATATCCTAAAGCAGTAACAAATGTAAGCGACAATAGGTGCGGTGGAGTAAAACTTGTACCGGTAAAATATGATGTTGATAATATAAAATATATCGATCATTCACCTACAGGATATAAGCAATACCCTATTTTGTATGTAGAGGACACATCAGATTATAATATAGTAACCCAAGACTGCTGGATAATAGACAAAGAATATCAATTTGATGACGAAGTAGATTGGACTCCGCCTGACTTTCAAAAGAATATGATTCACACATTTCATTTAAGTAATCAATTAAAGCATAAGTATCCAGAAAAAATGGGTGGTATACGTTGGGTGCCTAAATTATGGAAGGACGCCGAAATAGTTATTCATAACATAGCACCATTTAAAGATTTAGATTTTGAAAAGTTTACCAACGAAGATGAAGGTAGAGAAAAATGCAAGAATAATTGGTTTTGGGTAATTGACCCAGACGTAGATGTAGTAGAAGATTTTGATTTTGATTTTGTGCCTGATACATGGGACGAAGGAAAACAACATGTGTGGCAAAAACTAAATCCTATTACAGGCAAGCAATACGATTATGGCGGTGTAAGTTTATGTCCTAAAGAGCCACAAACAAAAGGCAGACCAAAATATATTAGAAAAATTTGTAGCACACAAAAAGAGTATCCTGTTTACACAATGACATCAAAAGATGTCAAAGACGGCGTAGCAAAGTTTTATAAAAAATGTGCAGAAAAAACACAAACAAAAATGTTTTGGGTAGTAGACTATTGTGTACAAATCTGTGAGTCGTTCGACTTTAGTTACTACCCAACTCAGTGGGATATTAAAAACGTTCATGTGTGGCAAAATGAAAATGGTGATCACACAGATGTTAGATTATGTCCTACTGCTTTATTTTTAGATAACAGTTTTACTGAAAAAGAAATAGTCAACAATACATTTGATGACTTAAAATTAATGCCTAAACAGGCCAGTGAAATGCCAGAATGGAATGTGTACACATTTAATAATACGCCACTTAAACAACAATTAATTGACTTTGCTGAGCAAGATAATAATGCATACTTTTGGACAGTTGACAGTAATGTAGATACATATGATAACTGGAATGCTAAGTTTAAACCTTCTGTAGAGAATGCTGATAAACTACATGTATGGCAAAAACTAAACCCAAGAACAGGCAAGGTACATGCATACGGCGGCGTAAGGCTGTGGCCAAACCCCCTATTAGACGTATTTAAAACGTCTTACAGCAGTGATGATATCAAGTATAGTAAAACATCAAGGGGTAAGTTACAATACGTTAAAGACGCTCTAAGTGTGTCTAAACCATACGATATAGTGTTCCTATCCTACAAAGAAGCGGGGTCTACAACTGCATATGAGCGTCTTACAGCAAGGTTTGATGCAACCTGGGTCAAAGACATTAAAGGCATATTTAATGCACACAAAGAAGCGGCAAATAGGGTTAAAAGCGATATGTTCTGGGTAGTAGATGCTTATGCTGATATTAGTGAGGACTTTGATTTTAGTTATATACCCGATGTTTATGACGAGGAAGTAGTACATGTATGGGCAAGTAAAAATCCTGTAACAGGTGAAGAATACGGTTATGGCGGTGTTAAATTGTTTAACAGGCAACAAATACTAGATGCTACTAGTTGGGGATTAGACTTTACCACAGGACTTAGTAAACGTTTTAAAGCAATGCCTGAAATAAGTTGTACAACTAGATTTAATACAGATGCGTTTAGTACATGGCGTAGTGCTTTTAGAGAATGTGTTAAATTAACACTTAGTAATGATCCTGACAGTGAGAAACGTTTAGAATCTTGGTTACATCCTATACCTGATGCTGACTTTAGACATGATGCCAAACGAGGAGCAGAAGAAGGTAAAGCATTCGCTTTAGCAAATAAGGATAACTTAGAACAATTAAATAATATTAACGATTACGACTGGTTAAATGAACAATACAATAAATCTAAATAGTTGGGAGCAAGTAACAAAGTACATTGATAATGGCTTTTGGAAACCTTCCCCTAGTTGGTTTGAGCATATCATACAGCATCAGGGTGTTTATCCACGTGATGCTTTTAGCAAAGGCCAGTTAGCAAGTAAGACTTGGTTACTAGGTGAACTTTATAAAGTTACTCCATTACCAAGTAATATGACAGTTGCTATTTTAGGTTGCTGGATAGGTACTTTGGTTGAACCATTACATAAGGCATTAACCATAGAACGTATATATGGTATCGACATAGACCCACAAGCAATAGAACTATCAGAAAAACTCAATCAAAGATATGTCGAAAATTCGTGGAAATATAAAGGTGTGGTGGCAGACATGTCGATGCTGTCGACACATAACATGGAATTCACTACAGGCGGAGAACTAATTAGAGTCAAACCCGATTGTATTATTAATACCAGTTGCGAACACATGGATAACGAATGGTTCGACTCGGCAGACGATGATCAATTAATTGTTATGCAAACCAACAATAGCGAAGATTTTGAAGGGCATATTAATATATGCGATAGCATAGACGACATGAAAGCAAAATATCCATTATCAAAAACACATTTTATAGGGCAGTTAATTACACCTGCTTATACAAGATTTATGCAAATAGGTTACAAATAGGTTGACAAACGCCTTAAAATTTACTATAATATAAGAGTAATAAAAATTGTAGGAGATTTTATTTATGTTTGAATTTTTCATTTTTTTACTTATAGGCACATTTTTATACTTTGGCGGTGTTCAAGGTGTTATAGGTCTAATTAGTGGATTATTTAATCTTGTAATTAATATTGCGTATTGGATTCCTGTTATTGTTGGAATACTGTTTTGTTACGGAATTTACTGGATTACTTACATATACTAATCATCGTTGATTGTGTTTAGGGTCCGGCCTATTCCACCAACTCCATAATTCAGGATGTTGGCTGTAAATATCATTTATAGTTAAACGACCATCTTGACCATCTTTTCTTATTGATTGAATAATTTGCTGATATTTACGACCATTAAAGAATTGATCGTTTGCTGTGTCAGGCCATTGCTCTTGGAATGTAGGTGATTCTAGTAATCCTTCTAGTTCGCGTATAAGTGTTTGTTGCTTTTCAGTTACTCTTGGTCTACAGTAATCTAATAAGTCATTTACTATTTCATCGAGTATGTGTCTAGGCCATGCCATGGGCGATAATACTATATCGGCATGAAAGGCAAACATACGTTTTGTTTCTATTTTAACATCAAGTTCTAATGCATAATCTAAAAAGTTTTTAATATCAAATAAACCTGGACCAGTTATAGTTAAGTCCATAATCATTTTATCATGTCCGCCGGGTAGTTCAACACCTTCTCTAAAGTTTCTATCCCACTCTTCCCAATTAAGACCTGTCCTAATAAACTCACCTATAGGTCCAGTGCCGTCTATACTTGCACACATAGTCCAATCTTTTGCTTGTGGTAACCAATCGTACAAGTAATAATCTTTATATCTAACTCTGCTTAGATTACTATTATATCTTAAATGTACTTTGTGTAGATTATTATCTGCTTGTAGTCTATCCATTGACTTCCAGTGTATGTCATACATCAGTGGCTCACCACCAACCCAATATAATTCTTCAACTGTACCTGATTTAATATATTCCCAAAATTCTTCTTCGACTACTTCCTTTTGAAACTTCTCGATAATCTTCTTGTTCTCAGGAACCATAAACGGTTGTTGCTCAGGTGTCCAAAGGTCGTGTTTCCTTTTTTCTGTCTCCCAACTGCTACTGAGTTGTTCGCCACACATACGGCATTTAAAATTGCATAAATTACTATACCTATAATCAAAAGATATAGGTTCCATTGTAGTTCTTCCATCTTCGTCTGTCTCCTCAAAGCATTGGTCTATTTTATCATTGAATAAAAAGCCTGTAAACCATTGACGATATGTGCTGTTACTTAATAAACTGTCGTTGCATACATCACATTGTGGTATTTTTTCTCCTGCCATAAGTTTTTTTCTTATGTCCATCATATATGGTGAGTTCCAATGTTCTTTTAAACTTACAGGGTTGTAGTCAGCAATAGTTCCTGACTCTTTTACTTCTCCGTACTTTTCGTCATTACTAGCATCAATGTATTGCTTTTGGAATTGATGCTCTTCCCTACTAGCACAACACATACGTCTTTCGCTTTGCGGCGAAATATATGTATGAGTCCACGGAGCAGTACAAAACACCTTGTTAGGCGATTCTGGACTTACTGAACCATGCTCCCATATGGGTTTAATTTTACTCATATTCAAATCCTATATGTATTGTATCTCTATGATTTTCTGATGGAAAATTTATTCTGTGTAATTGTCTTGCTCTAAATATTACAGCAGTACCAGGAGTGCCATTATAAAACTTACCAGGTATGTCACTTACACAAGAATATTTATTTTTTATTTCACTATATGACTCATCATTTATGTAAGTTAAATCTTCTTCCATGCATACAGCACCGCTTTCTTTATTTACATTGTTTAAGTATATAATCATTTTAATTCTATTTTCTGGTTGGTAAGTATCAGCATGCCAAAACAATGAAGGCCAGCCGCCTGATAAAAGTTGTTTGTGTTCAGTCTTATCAAATTCAACATCTGGTATTCTTGAGTTCCATAAATAAGAATTTGTCATTTCTCCTATAGGGTGCATTCGCTCTAATCTAAATTCTTTTATATTCATTCCTACCCACTCTGCAATATGTTTATATTCTTCTGTGGATTGCAGTTGACCATCACCACTGTATAAGTCAATCGCTGGTTGGTCATCAAAATATAATTCAGTTGGCAATGTTTGGCTGTGATATATTTTATATAATTGTAGTAAAACAAAAGGCGGAACTTCTTTAACTAATACTTCCCCTTTGTTTGGCACATCAATCATAATAAATCTTTCAAAGGCACAACTACATTTTTTATTTTATCCCCTCGCTCATTTGCATTATCATCTGCCTCTTGTAGCACTTGTTCATATGTGCTAATATTATATCCTGTACTTATACGCATAGCATCTTGTGGATTTGGTGTTGCCCAATGTAGTAAATGTGCAGGCATAAATGTAAAGTGCCCATCAAAATTATCTAAGCCTACTACTTCGTTTATATCTTTATCTGGTTGATAATATGTAGTAGTGCCTGTATCCTTAATTACATAATAACCATGCCAAACACCATAATGTCTGTGTGCAATAATTTGTTGACCTTTAGGCCAAACATTTATCCAACTTTTAAAATAATACTTGTTGTAATCAGTGTCTCCAACCATTTCTAAGCATTCCTTAATATATGGAAATAAAAACTTTAATTGCGGGAAAACTTCTATACAAGTATACTCATGATAACTCGCCCAGTCAAAACTAGGATAATTGTAATCTAATTCGCTAGTGGTATCTGCATGTGGATATATTTCAAAACGTCTAGCAACAATGTCTTGGTAAATTTCTCGTAGGTCACTGGGTATTATTTTACCATCTATTAATACTTCGTTACCTATTGACTTTTTCTCAAGTTGGTAATCTACCGTTCTATTGTCCACCAAGTCCATCACTATCAGTATCCCATCCTATGCTACTACCTGATTTTTTCTTAAAGTCAGGTTCGTCTGCATACTTGTCATCATCATAGTCGTCTTGGCTTTCGCCTGTGTTACGTCTATCTTTTCTGTTGTCAGTTCTATCACGTACATCTATAACCTGTACTACACCGTCCTCATCGACTTCTCTGTGAGCATATATTTCTACTGCACGTTCGCCTTTGGGTTTCTGAATATCTTCTTCCTCAACCTCTAATGGTCTAACTTCTAAACTGTCATACCATTCTACTAAGTTAGGGAATGTTTTTCTAAAATCCTTTCCTCTTCTTACATCATACTGATCATAAAAAACTTTAAAGTCATGTTCTAACTTCCATCTATCAGCAGTATTTCTATGAGGTGTTTTAACAACGTCTAAGTATTCTATTAGTCTACTTAGTTGATCTGCTTCCCAGTCTTGAACTAATGCTCTGCCAGTTCCGTCTAGTTCTTGTTTTTGTTGCACTTTTCTGTGCCATGCTAATAACTGATCATGATATTTTGTTCTTAGGTCATCTGGTAGTGTTAATGCACTTTGGAAACTTGGAAAACGCAATATGTTTACACTAAAACTTGGCTTGTTATGTCCAAATTCTCTTTTGAGTTCTAATACCCAATCTAAAAACTCTACCATACTATCTAAGCATAAAGCATTAATAGTCATCATCATATGGAAGCCTTCGATCTTGCCTTCCCTTAACATTTTTACACAATTTTGACTAAACTGCGGAAAGTCTAACCCGTCTCTGATGTATTCACCTTGGGCACCAAAAGCCTCGCCACTAGTGTATAAATGAAAACGTTCAACATGCTGTGTTGCTTCTGCAAGTTTGGCAATTAGTGTATCTTTAGCACCTAAGTTACTGTTAATTGCATAACGCATGTTTTTTGCGTTAGGATGGCTTTCACCATTTTCTTTGAACCAATCAAATAGGCCCCAAACACTTGCACTCATTGTAGGTTCGCCGCCTGTAATTCTTAATTCATCTAATTCTAAACTTAGTTCAGGCCACCATTCCCAAAATGCTTTCACATAAGGATTTTCTTCGTCTTTCTCAAATGGGTCGGCATACGGGGCATCATCTATAAAGTGACCTCTAGCATCACTTCTAATATTTGAGTATCCACCGTTTGTTCTAATATCTTTTACCCATGTTGTACTAAATGCTGGATTACAATAACTACATGCAAACTGACATGTTCTGTCAAACGCAATTTCTAAAGTTTTTAAGTTTACATCTTCTGCAGGGTCCATTGTAGCAATTCGTTCTAATTCTTTATCACTATAAATATGTGTTTTAAAAGTACGATCACTGACAGGTCTTCCGCCATCTGCATCATGCTCCATATCTTCTATTTTCCAGCAGTATTCACATTCCTTAGGTCGTGTGCCTTCTAACATCATTTGACGCATTTTCTTCTTGTGCCTAGTATTGTGAATAGCACTAGGATTAGTTTTAATTTCTTCTTTGTCTATATTATGTGCAGGGGGATGGTGACAACTTGCTGTGCCTCCGTGTCCTAGCCATATGGTAGCATTGTACCATTTAGCACCACAAAACGAATCTGATATAGGATCAATTACTCTTTTCCTGTAATCATCAAATGATTCATTACCTTGTCTACCTTTGCTCATCTTTTCTCCTTTATAGCAATGCGTCTGCTTCTTTACAAATATCCCACCAGTCTTCCATTTCAGGAAATGTTTCTAAGAAATCTGTGTTTCTTCTGGTATCATGTTGTGTAAAGAATTTGTAAAAGTTTGCTCTTGCTTTTGTTATTTCTTGCTGTGACATTTTTCGGCCTTCTTTCATCCAGGCCAAGTTACGTCTTACTTTGTCTATTTCAAAATCTTAAAATCCTCTATAGTCTATATTTACTTCATCTGCTTGATTTAACTCCATAAAAGCAATACATTCTTCTAGATAGTCTTCGTAATGCTGTGGCATTACTTGTATGCATTGCCATAATGGCGCTCTCAATAAAGGAATATCAAACCATATTCTTTGTTTAGGTCTTATTTCATAATCACAATGTTTATGTCCACCATTGTCTGGTACAGGTATATACTTAATGCCCTGTACGTCTTTGGCATATTGATCTCTAAGTTCTAATATCCATTGTAAATAATCTTTTAAACTTGTCATACTAAGTGAATTAAATGTGTTAATAAATGTTATTGTTGTATTATCTGTTTCGCTTAATATTCTTTGCACGTTATCTTGTAACATGCGAAAATCCATACCGTTACGCATATATTCTGCTTGTTCTCCAAATCCATCGACACTTACAAATACTGCGAAGTTCTTAGTTGCTGGTGCTACATACCAGTTATTCCCTGAGTTCGGATTGAACTTTTCCGGGTCCTCCCATATTTGTATCTCTTCTAATTTCTGTAGCGATTCGATAAACTTATCCATTAACACCGGCTTAGGTGGACACATATTTGATGTTACGCTCATTTCTAGCCAAGCATTTGGATTTTCATACACATAGTCTAATACTTTAAATGTATTACTATCCATTAACGGCTCGCCCCCTGTCATACGAAAAACTTCTAAGTTTTTATATAACTCAGGCCACCATTTCCAAAATGCAGTAACGTATGGATTATCTGCCTGTGATAGTTTAGGCGGCATCAATCCACCTCTATCTAAACTTTCTATGTTGTTGTGTTCTCCATCTACAATTTTGTAAGGGCCATATTCTTTTATTTCTTTTTCCCATGTATTACTTAAATGAGGAGAGCAGTAACTACATTTTAAATTACATGCTTGGTTAAAGTTTACTTCTACATATCTGGGATTAATATTTCCGTCAGCACCTGCTTCTGCTATTTCTTCTCTGGCATTTTGTGCCCAATACTCTCCGCTTCTGTAAACTCTATCACTTCTACCGTCTACATCTTCTATACGCCAACAGTAACTACATCCTTCTGGACGTTCACCTGCTAACATTTGAGCACGTTGCTCTTTCTTTTCTTTTGTGTTATGTAGTGCAGAAGGATTATCAGCAAGTTCTTCTAAATTTATTTTGTGTGTCGGAGGATGATAGCAACTATGTGTCATGCCGTTAGTAAGGTGCATAGAAACTTGCGTCCACTTTGCGTAACACATTGTAGGACTTATTGCGTCTAACTGTTCCTTGGCCTTATCTGCGGCTTGATCGTAATTACTCATTAAGTGTTGCCAATGAGTCCTTTCTCTAATAGATCTTGAATTTGCCTTTCAGTGATCATTGCACCCCATCTTTTTGGGTTTACAAATGTTGCTTTGAAAAATTTACTCATTTGATCGTTGGGTTCGAACAGCATCATGCCTTGCACTTCTTCATTTAATCTATTGCCAATGGCAATAGTTTTTTGTTTTAGATGCTCGTCATTATCTATATAACTTTTTTCTTTTTCAAAGAAGCCTTTGAACCAATCGTAGTCTGATATTTGATTTGTGTCCCAATCACTAAGTACTGTTTTTTCACATCCAAGTCTTGCTCCGTATATTGCCCACCATCCGTTCTCAACGTCTGTGCCAACATTACACCAAACATTTAATCTGTTAAAGTTGCCATACCATATGTCGTCTTGAAACTTATGTGGTTCAACACGT
>Ga0115570_10003450_pt1 | contig 11675 bp, 6 predicted proteins | sample COGITO_mtgs_1205_3_FD_87294 | JGI IMG/M metagenome (GOLD analysis project Ga0115570, IMG submission 87294) | Pelagic marine microbial communities from North Sea - COGITO_mtgs_120524 | ecosystem: Environmental > Aquatic > Marine > Epipelagic | place: Germany:Helgoland, sampling site Kabeltonne... | reverse complement strand
TAGTCTGTATAGCATATTTACTTCCATCCCCAAACGGCTCCGGGTTAGAGCCTTTAATTACTTGTGCGTCAGGAACAAGACTATCTAGAGCTTTGTACATAAGCTCAGGGATGTTAGGGTCATATACGGGATCAATCTGATTTTGAGAGAAGTAGTTTGTTGCATTCCCGTTCTCATCCATCTGCAATCCTGTATACCTAGCATCATTATATGCTAGAGTACGAGAGAAATCCCTGTAGTTTAGGTTTCCCTCGGCATAGTCTTTCTCTAGACTTTCTCTATAAGCAGTATAGTCTTGCAGGTTTTTGGTTATAGGAGCTGCGAGTTTATTGTACTCAGTGCTTGCTCTACTGACTGCAGTAGTCATGTTCTCATAATCACCCTGCTCAGCTATTTGATTGAGAGCTTGGTCTGTAGCCCCAAGGATTTGACTCTTGAGACCTTCGTCAAACTTTGTGGACTGAAGCTTATTTCTCTGATCCCGCATAGCTTCTGTAGTGTAGAAGTTCTGCAAATATCTTTGTGCACGCACGTCCCCCACCTCTGGGAAGTGGTAATCTACGTACATACTCTTTACATCCCTCCGACCACTACGTCTTCGAGGCTGCCCAGTCTGTGCTTTATCTCTCATCTCTTACGCTTTTTACGCTTAATCTTACCTGGCTTCGTAGTGTAACTGCCTCTTCTACTTTGCGTAGTTTGTTGCTCAGCCATAGCATTTCTATAGGTAGCTTGTATTTGTTCAGGCGACAAAGTCGTACCACCTTCTGGGCGCAAGGTAACATTTCTTCCAAAGCGAGGGTTAAAGCCATATGTTTGATATGCTCTGTCAAATTCCCCGTCAACCTGTGAAGCTTGAGCTTGGAAAAAATCACCTCTAATCTGCTGGTTATCAGCAATAGTCTGCGCAGCTGTATCACCTACATTCTGAGCAAGCTCAGTCTTGTACATCTTGTTATCTCTATTGGTTAGAGCTGCTCTATCTTTCGCCGCTGCATTATATTGACCTGCAGTCATAGATGCTTGTTGGTTTCCCTGACGTATTCCTACATTAGTACCTTTCTCTTGACCAGCTATTTGGATATTAGCCCTATTCTCTTGGTCAGTAATACCACGTTGACCTTGTTGTCCTGCAGACAAATTCTTTTGCTGCATGGCAAATGCTGCTGGTCCTGCAAGTCCTGAAGTAATTCCTTGAGAAGTTGCTTGAGTTTGTTGTGCAGCTGCAGCACGCTCTGGGTCAAGGTTTACTCTCCCCATGCGAATCTCTTTCGCATAAGCAGGAGCCATGAGATTAGGAGTAACGTCATAGTTTTTAAGCAAGCCTGCTATGTCACCAAATGCTTGGAATGGTGTACCTGCGTATGGGAGCTTTGGACCTCTTTCTTTCTTTACTCTGTCGGGCTTATCAGAAGGAGTAGTTACTTCTACATCTTTCTTTTCCCCTTGCAGCTTTGCTTCAGGTGTAGCACTTTCTACTTTAGCTTCTAGCTTTTTGACTTCTTCTGCAGGTTTATCAAGTCTGATGCTAGCAGTCTGCAAACCAAACTTACCATCTACTTCAGGAGCCGGTAGTCCAGCTTTTATAGCTCTATCTTTAGCTGCTTGTTGAAACTTCTCGTTTTCTTTAGAATCAGTACCGTCAAAGCCTTCAGGAAAATCATACCAAGGATTTTGATCCTTGGTTCTTTTTATATCTTTTTTTGTCACTCCTCCCCAAAGCCCAGCATTTTCTCCTTCAGTTTCTAAGTGCTGAAAGTTCTCTCCTATCCTAGCGTCTTCGCTAGTCATCACATTACCCTCATACTCAGGAGGCAACTCATCGAAAGAGGAAGTGAACTCTCCTTCTTGAGCTTTAATTTTCTCAGGCTTACCTTCTTCACCTCTAAGCTTCTCGTTAAGCTTTACATACTTAGCGGTAATTGCATCTGCTTCTTCTTGATTACGTGCTCTTTTAAGCTCTTTCTCAAGATCTTCAGCAAGTGTATTACCGGTAGCAGGATTAATAAGGTAATCAGATACTATGTACTCCTTTTCCCCATCCTTAGTATCTACATCTACCTGCAACTCACCATCCTCTACCTCAAGGCCTGGCTTCTTCTTACCACCTTCTTCAAGTATGATACCACTATCAGAACCAAGTCCTGCTTCATCATGCTTGTTACCCATGAACTTGAATGCACCATGTCCAATAGGCTTCATGATACCTCCGGGCAGCTTCTTAGTCTCTTGATCTTTTGATCCCCCCATTTCAAGGTTACGCATGTTCTTAGCGAACTGCGCACGCTTTCTCAAAGTATCATCGTTACTATTAAGTGCACGCTCTATACAATCATTTGTAACTTTACCTCCACAGTACTCTGTGAATGCACCTACAGTTCCTTTCTTCTTCATTTGGCGCTTTGCCTTCTGAAGATATCCTTGTCTTTTGTCAGCCATTATCTGAATGATTTACGGAACTTAGTACCAACCGCATACAAATGTACTAAATTTCTATTAGTATTATCTTTTATAAGCCTTACACCTAGGTAATGGTCAATCATCTTTCTACGATTGAACCATTCTTTATTAATGTTGACGTAGTTGTTATTGACTACCCCTTCTTCTGTAAACATGGTGGTAGCTTGTGGGTGTACTGTAACTGATGTTGTTATGGTTCCTGCAACATTGGCAATACCAGTAATTAATTCACCCCCGTTAAGTTGTTGTTGTATTGACAGATCACGTAACTCGTTGATATACCATATCCTATCTACAAGCCTAGCGTTAGTTAGGTAGTTAATTGCAGATGGGATGCCTGTAATCTGAGTACTATTGTATGCATAGAACTCATCGAATACAGAGTTAGATATACGGAATGACTCCGAGATACTATTCTGGTCAGGAAGGAAGGACTCTGCCCAGTAGAACATATTAGAGAACAGCTTAGCTTCTGCAGCACCTGTGTTGTCTATGAACTCTACTTCAAAGTTGTATACTTCTCCGTAGAATCTCCCGGGGTTGTTCTTGTTAGTATGCTCCCAGCTCCTCTCTCCAGCAAAGCTGATAAGGAACTCAGAGGTATTAGTATATAGATTGGGACCGTAGCTGTGTCTACTACCCCACACTTGTAGCTCGGGATAGTATGATACTGTCCAGCTACGCTGAGTAAAGTAGTGTGGATTACCAAAGGATATAGGACCACAGAAGACATTACCAGCTGGTTTGAATGTTGATTGCTGTCCTCTCCCATCCACAAAGCCTTCAGTAGTACCTGGCTCTATACAGTTATCATCCTCAGTATCTATAAGTAGAGGTATGTTATTGGCTATTATGATAGAGCCTGCATAGAAGCCATCGAAGAAGTTAGCTGTAGGTACAGGTTCATGCTTAGTAATCAGCACTCTCTTGAACATAGGATCATACCCTAGAGTAAATCCTAGTGGGACATTGACACCAGTGGTAGCATCCACGTAGAAGCCATTAAGTCTAGCTTCCTCACTGTCAATGTTTATCCCAAACTCCTCTAAAGCAAACGGCATGTTCTTTCTCAGCCATGTCTCCATACCGTTGGTGATGTCTTGAACACCTTGCCCGCTGACGTTGTATACCTTTCTATCTCTGTAGTTTACGTAGAAGTGCCCATACGCAGTAGTAACGTGTGCGTGCCGAGAAGCTGTTCCTGCATGTCCTGCATCAGCTTGCATAGCTTCATCAGGATCTTGCACAAAGATGTTACCACTACCTATAAATGCAGTAACTGCATCTACTTCTAGCTGCTCTTTACCTTTAGTCACAAACAATGAGCGCTCTGTGTGTATGTACAGATTCCCATTCAAGTTGAACAGGTTACGTATATCACCTCTATGAGCTGGTACGTCTTTAAATTCTAGTGCCCTGAACTTGCGGAATCCATCAGCAAGACTGCCTGAGTCTACATCTGAACGTACTACTCTGTTAGGGAACCTTTGAACCTTAGCCAGCTCTCCATGTACTGGGAGTGGGAATGTTACTTTCACGTTCTGCAATGCTGAGAAGTGATCTTCATACAGCATCATATCAGGTTTAGTAAAGTCATCTGCAGGAGGGTTGAACAGCACCCCATTTGCAGTATTGTAGTCAAAGAACTTAGTGTTCTCACCTTTCTCTTCATCATCTACATGCCTGAACTCTATCAAGTCATCAGACTCGCACATGAATGTGAAGATTGTAGATACAGGATTGACATTACCCTGCACCCAGTTACGTGAGTCTTGGATAACATCCATAGTGCTCAAGTTTGCAGCAAACGCACTATCACTATTACTTTCAGAAGATGCTAGGTAGCCGTTATAGTTCCATACTGGGAATCCATTTGTACTTCCAAATCTATTCTCTACATCACTTGTCCATTTATATGGATCTAAAGCAGCAGGTATGTCTCCTTGGAATCTTCTGCTCGCTGTAGTTATTGCTCCTTCATTGAGATAATTAGACAAACCTTCGTCTTCTATAGGCTCGTATTTAATAGCATCAGCTACTGGATCATCACTCCAAGCATCTGCTCTGAAGAATGAATGACCATAGGATTGTGATGTACTGCGGAATGAATACTTGTTTATGTACGTATCACCTCCGTATATATCATCAGAGTTAGACCCAGCATAGTAGTTTGTGATAGCCCCATTCTCATCTTCTGCAAGACCTGTAGCTAAATCAACATTATTTATAGGCTGGTAGTACCCAGTCCATACTAATTGCTGTTTGTCAAAAGGATTGAATACATCAGTACGAGTAGCACATACGTTTAGCAGCCATGCCATGGGGTGACCATAGAACTGATTAGTAGGCTGCAGACTGTAATTAAGTCCTCTAAACAACGATGGTTGATATAACTGACCTTCAGAGTTGTTGTCCTGATACCAGTTCTCAGCAGACGTACCTGCCCCAAACATTTGGAATATAAAAGGTAGATGCTCAGCAGCTGCATCAGGATATAGGTAGTTGATAGCCTCACCCCATCTTACAAGACCTGCTCTTACTCTATCTTGAAAAATATCATTTGGGTTCTGGAAAGGAGCATGTCCTCTAAGTGAGGGAAGCCCACTGATTAAGCTGAATGCATGTGCTGTCTCTCCGCTTCTGTTGAACAACATTGTGGAACCCTTAAACGCAGCAGAATCTTTACTTATGTGGTTCTCCTTACCATGCAGAAGTATTTTACCACCTGGCTCTATAGCTAGAGTAAACTGATTGTTGTCGAAGTTACCTTCTCTATAGAAGTTGTTGAGCCTTAGGTTGTTATTATTAACGTTGTCGTAGTAAGGCTGCTTTATATCTCCTCCTTTGATTGTGAATTGAGATGATACAGTAGCAGCAGGAGATATGTATACAGTACCTACTAGTGTAGATGTCCACCATGCTCGTACTCTGCGCTCCTTAGCTTTGATAGCTAAGAATCTTTCTGTCTTTTTTAGGTTCGTATTATTAGCAGGTTGGTTTGCATCAATACCTCTTCGGTATCTTCTAGCTCCTTTAGCTCCTTTTATAGCGTCGTTGCCGGGGTCGTCAGCAGCTGTTTCATCAGTGAAAAACTTATCTAAAGCGGCATCTCCACCTACGAACGTAGTGTTTATTTCTCCTTCTTCTACGTCTGAGATATCTAACACTCTGCTTTCCCCGAATAGAGCTTTGTTAAGTTTCGTCGGCCAAATTTCTGTAGTTAAAGGATTACCATCAGACTCTAAACCAATCCTGGGATCATGCCAGTAGAAGTCAACTGTGTTGCGCATTTCAGGGCTAACCCACCCTAAAGATGGGAAGCTTGTTACATGCCCATCCCATGGCTTCATATTGTCTTGAAGAATAGTTTGATATATAGCATTAAGACCTGCTAAATACAAATTCCATGATGATCCAGCTATGTCATCAGCTCTATTATAGTTGTAGAGTATATAGTTGTTTCCTTGTCCGTCTAGGAAATTGTCCGCAATGTATCCTATAGGAGCATCCCATATCTTATCGTAAGCACATGGTTTGATAAACACTCCTGGACCACCTGCAAACTGACGGAACATAACACCGTACTGACACTGTACATGCGTAGCTGCACTTAAGTCAGCACGCTTTCTAATCATGTTGAAGTCATGAAACTTAAAGACAGGGTGAGCTAAGTACCTCTGTTGTAGTCTACCAGCATCGTCACTAACCTGATCAGCTGATCCTTTCCACTTACCGTAAGTATCTATACTAGAGTTACTACTGTAGTCAAGGCCTCCATACATATAGAAGGCTTTTAAGAATGGTCCTGTTACTGCCTCTTCAAGATTCTGCTTAGGTGATGCAGCATACCTAGGATGACCAGGAACTGCAATACTCTGACCTAGAATAGTCTTGTCTTTCTGATCACGCTTAGCGTAGTATATCTTATACCCTTGTACCTGCCCTAGTATCTCTCTAGGTATACGTATGTTGTCTAGCCTTATCCCGAGAATGTCTATGTTCTCCTTAGTCATAATACCCCCATTTACAGGATAGTTCTGACTAGTTAATCTTTGGCTATTTACTCCTTGATTGAAGGGATCTGTGGACTGCTCTTGATAGTCTGAAGAACCTTGAGTTTCACTTTCTATGAAACTGCTAGTCAAGTTACTAGGCATCTTGTGGTGCCTTACGTTCTCCCCAGCTAAACTATCATTGACATCAAACTCTGTCTCACCGTTAATAGTAACTTGACCTCTAAGGAAGTCACGAGTGTTAGGGTAGAACTCATTGATATTCTCCCAGAATCCTGTAGTAGCTCCTACTTGAGATGAGGTGTCTAGTATCTGATATACACTTAGATCATTGTTCTGCTCAATCATCTCCTCAGGCCTAAACCCAAATGCAGCCCTAGTAGCGTCGTAGGAGTATTCTTGCGCAGGATTCATAGATGAGTTCTCACAGATATTACCTACTTCTCCCCCTACAGTATCTGTAGTGTCCTGAGTTTCAAGTATAGCTGCAGATTGCTCAGTATCTAGAGTGTTGGATACGATACTGTCCCATACTTGAGTACCGGTAAGAGGTGCGTTAATATTGAGCCATTGCTCCAAGGTGTTATTCCCTGATCCATCCCCAAACACTCCCCCACTGTTTATATCACTAGCTATAAAATCTGCAGGCACAAGGCTAACTGTCTCAGGCATTAGCCCGTTGTCAAAGTTTTGACCTGCTATTGTATCGTTTGTGTACGGCTCAGACCTGTAAATACCATCAACGTATCCGGCAACTCCAAATACTTCTGAAAATACAAATACCTGCTCTACTCCCGGGAAGTTAGGTACAGCAGGATCATCTATGTTTACTACTATCTTCCTCCAGTATGCGTAGTCATAGATGAAGTTTGTAGCTCCTGGTACTGTATAGTCTATGCACTGTGGACCTCTACCTGGGATGTGGTATGCGTAAGTCTCTGATCCATCGTTAAGTACAAACGATATGTAGAACGCATACACTTCTCCTCTTCTGTATGACTTGCGGAGAAAACTAAATTCAGGTGACCGGTATCCTTTCCTAGTCTGACCATCAGGGTAAGTAACAAATTCCCTGAGTATATCCTCATAGGTACTAAGTAGATTACCAGTATTAATGTACCCAAGTACAGGAACAAAATTAACTTCTTCATCCCACTGCTGACCTTGCCTTCTATTAAAGGCTTGCATAAGCTTAGAGTACCCGTGGTTAAGTATGAAGGTATCGTACAACCTAGGATTAAACCTTTCTACAGTATCTGTTACTGTATTAATCTGTATGTTGTGTGTAAAGGGCTGAAAACCAATGTCTTTGTTGCTAGCTACATTACCTAAGTACAACCTGTTATCAAGCTGATCTATGGTATCTGCAGTGATGTAGTTGACGTTGTCTACTACAATGTCCTCTATGGCTATAGAAGATACGTCCTCTGTCCCAGAGTAATTTACAGTGTTCAGGTTTCCTCTATTCATAAGAATAGGAGGAAGCTTAACTGCTGTTTTAGCTGTCTTTTGCAGCTTAATTACTGATGGTTGTAGAAGCTCGTAGTCTACGTCTTCAGGTATATCTACTATCCACTGTATGGACTTGTTAGTCGTAGTACCACCCTCTGCCCCAATGAATGAGTTAGTGGGGATAGTATTCTCTGAACCTGGGGCTATGTATACAGGGTTAGATACTACAAAGTAGTTAGTCTCTAAACCATCCCTATCTGCATAAGACAGAGCTAAGTAGTATGCTGCAGAGTACAATGCTCCACCTTCCGTGATGTTAGCACTGATGAACCTAGAATGATTTCCTACTCTTGGGATAAGCTGCAGCTTGTAGAAGCTGTTAGTAGGATTGTAAAGAGTATCTAATGGTCCGCCGTTAAACCTCCACTCTAGCTGCTTAGTTACATTTATTACTCTAGGAGGGTTGTACCCAGTTACATAATCAAAGCCTATGTATATCTCTTCCTCCTCTTCGTACCCGTCTGTGAAGTACACTAAGTACTCATCAGCTTGATTCTTCCTGTGCGTAGTAACTATAGGATGGGTCTGCTGAAAGTTGAGAGCATTATTCTGATACAGTATTATGACCTCCTGGTTCCTAGTGTTGAGGATTCGTATCTGGTCAGTATATGTGATAACAGTATCTACTGTATCTACTTGCTGACCAAACATGACAATTCTATCATCGTCTAGTACAGCTCTCCCAAGTACTCTAAAGTTAGCATTGTTAGGGTACTCAGTTGTACCCCACTCATTGCTGATACTTCCTTTCTTTATGTTCAGGTTAGCGTTTAGTGCATCACGCATTGTACCCTCGGGCTGATCTACCCGAGCGGTATCCTTGAACATACCTTTTCCTAGCTTCTTCATCTACCATAGGTATTGTAACGTCCTCTATATATGTCCTCTCTATCCCCAAGCTCGTCAAATACATGATCGTGCCTGTTGATGTTAGGAATAAGTCTAACCCACTGATTCATAAAGCTTTCCATCCTGTCAATGTCTGGGAACACTGCAGCATTGCGTGCTTGAGTACAGTAATACTTCCACTTCTCATCAGCAAAGTTGTACTGTATACCGTTCTTGGTCATATCTGCTGTACCTCCAAGCAGCATCTTCTTGTATATGTACCAGAACATAGCTTCTTTAAAGCTAATGTCATCAGGTACAAGAGGATAGCAGTCAGGATCTGTAGGTAAAGCTTTGTAGCTTATGCATACAGTGCCCTTAGCGAACGATGTTTTGATGTAGTCACTCTCGATAAAGTAGCACTCTATATGGCTATCATGATGACAGTCAGGACAAGGCTCTGATTCAGGGAAAGTGTTAGTACAATACTTGAGAGGTATGAGGTGCTCCCCAGTTTCTCCTCCCATAAGTGTGTTTTCTAGAACTACAATGCGAGAGTTTATATCCCTGATTTGATGATCAGATATTTTAGAGATATGGTTGTACTCTTTGATGTCATCCTCAGTTAGGGTAGACGTATAAGTTCCGTCAGTAGACGCTATAATGTGATTGGCTATACTTTCTCTGGCTTGCGTATATGTTATCACAAGTTGTGCTACAGTATTCTTTAGCTCAGTTATCTCTGACTCTATCTCTTGAGATTGTATGTGACCACTAGTTGCTACTTGTTGAGGGTAGTACAAGTCAGCAGGCAATGATGCTTTGTGATCTTTGATTTCTATAGTGCATACTTTGGTAATGAGCTGTGCACTGCTACCTATATGCTCTAGTGCTTCTCCTATCCATTCAATTGCATCGTGCAGCCAATCCCCATTCTGAGAATGAGGATTAAGGTCACGCATGACCTTTCGTACTATCTCTTTGCTAGATATGGTTTTATATACTGCCATGCTTTCTGAATCTTAGGTATGCCAAGTCATCGTCTCTGAGTAGTTTGGTTAGCTTCTCTTTGTTCCCTTTTATTCCTCTGGTTGGGGTAAACCTATATGCACTCTTGTTAGAAATCTTACATCTAGACTTCTGCCAATGGTACTTACAATACCAAGGATCAGTGTAGTATATGAACCACTTTTCACCTTGACCTGTAGATACGTCAAAGAGCTCCTTGCCTTGTGCTAGAAGCTCTTGTTTATACCTGTTACTCTCCCACCAATCTATCGTAGGTTTAGATGGGTTACGTTCTATCCTACGTATAGATATGGTAGATAAGTTACTACCCATACTAAACTCACCACCTTCGAGTATACCATTGACTATTAGCATGTTGAATTCCTCACAGATTTGCTTAAACAAGCGAGTCTCTATGGGGTCTTCAACATGCTTCACATAGTCTTTGTGTATATCCTTGATGGTCAGCACAGTTACTTCTTGATGTTTCTGCCTCCTGCTAGTACAGCAGCGCCAGCACCTATTCCACTCAAAATACCTGCAGCTCTTCCTGCTCTCCTATTCTCTCTTTTCTGTCTAAGCTGCCTATCACTTAAGCCACTAACATCTTCTTTCTTCCTGCTAGCTCTTCCCCTCTCTCTAGTGGCCATCATGGTAGTTTTACTTTCATCTCGTTCTATCCTACGTTCCTGCCGGGCTTTTTTTTTTCACCCTTCATTTTACCGTTTCTAGCGCTAGATCTTCGATCTTTCAAAGCAGACTTCATAGACTCAGTCTTGTTACCGTCCTTGTCCATATCAAGATAGTCAGGCTTGGCACCACCAGCTTTGTACTTCATCATACCATTCTTTGCCTTCTTTTTCTTACCTCCTTTCTTCATAGGTTTAGGAGCATTAGGATCAGTAGGTGCAGTAGTAGCTGCAGGAGCAGCAGCCTGTGGTGCGGCAGGAGTTGCAGCGGGTGTTGGAGTAGCAGCGGCATCTACACCTGAAGGAACAGCACTCATTGCCTTACCCATAGGATCTCCAGGAATACCTCCCATCATACCTCCTACAGCACCAGCAGTTTGACCAACAGCACCAGCTATTTTACCAAACTTAGTCTCCTTACCTGCAATAGCATCAGTAAGCTTACCTATTCCTTGCAGTCCTGCAGCAGCGCCTTGCACAACGGCTCCGGCTACAGCCTTCTTACGTCCAGGCTTCACTCCTCCTTTCAGCATTTTACGAGCAGCTTGGACTTTATCTTTTCCTGCCTCTTTAGCTTTTATGTTGTCTTGCTTGTTGACAAATCTCTTTCCTATCTGCTTAGCTTTATCAGCTTTCTCTCCGATAGTAGAGTTACGTCTAGAGTGAGTAGATGTCGCTTTTGTTGTTTTCTTTACTTTCCTACCAACAGTTCTAGCGTACTTGTTTGACTCACCAGCATCTTTCATCATTTGCTTGGCTCCTTTGCCTGCTTTTCTAGCTGCAATGCGTCCTGCTTTATTATCAGCACGCTTAGCTATTCTACCAGCTTTAGTGTTAGGACCACCATAGTAAGTCTCTTTGTCTGGATCTTTTTTAAGACCACCAAACTGGAGCTCTTTGCTTGGCTCCATGTAATCACCCCCACGCTTCTTTTCCATGCCGTAGGAGGCTTTTTTTCTTTTATTCATAATTGTTAGAATTTATGTGGGGTTTTATTTGCTATTGCAAATATAGATTATTATATGTAAATATACTGAAGCTGCATTTAGTCTTCGGGGGGTAGGGCGCTGTTGTAAACACACTCTTCGTAATCCCACTCCACCAAGTTAGGAGGATATGGAATACGGTTGTTGCATTCGTAGTACCAACCCGGAATACCCTTGAT
>Ga0115570_10003440_pt1 | contig 11703 bp, 9 predicted proteins | sample COGITO_mtgs_1205_3_FD_87294 | JGI IMG/M metagenome (GOLD analysis project Ga0115570, IMG submission 87294) | Pelagic marine microbial communities from North Sea - COGITO_mtgs_120524 | ecosystem: Environmental > Aquatic > Marine > Epipelagic | place: Germany:Helgoland, sampling site Kabeltonne... | reverse complement strand
TGCTGCAAACCTTGCCGACCTTTGTTTATCTGATCCCGCTGATTTTCCTGTTCTCGGTGACAGAGTCCAAGCTCTATGGAATTGCGATTATCCTTTATGCGATTGTCCCTGTGGTGCGTTTGACGGACCTTGGTATCCGCCTTGTGGATCAAGATGTGATCGAGGCGGCAAATGCGTTCGGTATGAATTCTCGCCAAAAGCTGATGGGGGTCGAGTTACCCCTCGCGCTGCCAAACATTATGGCGGGCATCAACCAAACGATCATGATGAGCCTTGCGATGGTTGTTATCGCCTCTCTCGTTTCGGCACCGGGTCTTGGTGTGAACGTTCTGCGCGGTATTCGAAACCTTGAATTGGGTGTCGGAATTGTTGCGGGTATTGGCATTGTTCTGCTGGCTGTCATCTTGGACCGTGTGTCCAAGGCGGCGCTGACACGGGTCGATATGACCCGCGTGAAACACTAAGGAGGCCGGAGCAATGGCAAACGATCCTAAAGTCCGTCTTCGCGGTCTGTTCAAAATCTTTGGCCCAAAGGACAAAGAAGTGTTGCAACATGTCAAAGAGGGCATGGGCAAAGAAGACTTGCTGGAACAGCATCAGCATGTGCTGGGTCTGCAAGACATCAACGTCGACATGCAAGCGGGCGAGATCACCGTTGTGATGGGCCTGTCCGGTTCTGGTAAATCGACGCTTATCCGTCACCTCAACCGTTTGATTGAACCCACTGCGGGCGAGATCTTGGTGGACGGTGTCGACGTCATGAAGCTCTCGGAAACAGAGCTGCGCGAAGTGCGTCAGCCCAAGATGTCTATGGTCTTTCAGAAGTTCGCTTTGCTACCGCATCGCACAGTTCAACAAAATGCAGCGATGGCGCTTAAGGTGCGTGGCTCTGATGAGGAAACGCAAAATACACAAGCGCGCAAATGGCTCGCGCGGGTTGGCCTGCAAGGCTACGAGGATCGCTATCCTGCGCAGCTATCGGGTGGCATGCAGCAACGTGTGGGTATTGCGCGTGCGTTGACGGCGAACACCGATATCATGCTAATGGACGAAGCGTTTTCGGCGCTCGATCCGCTTATCCGTACAGACATGCAGAACCTTTTGCTCGAACTTCAGGACGAGCTGCAAAAGACCATCGTCTTCATCACACACGACCTTGATGAAGCGCTGAAACTTGCCGATCATCTGGTCATTCTGAAAGACGGCGCAGTGGTGCAGCAGGGCGAACCGCAAGGCATTCTGATGAACCCGTGTGATCCCTACATCGAGGACTTCGTCAGCGATATCAATCGCGCGCGGGTCTTGCGTGTGAAGTCGGTGATGGCGCCTTTGAAGGGCACTGAATTCGCGGGCGATGTGGATATCGGTGACAATCTTGAGTCTCTGATTGCGCGCTCTGAAGGTGATACAACGCTGCACTACCGCGTCATGGAAGGCGACACGCCAGTGGGTGAATTGCACATGCGCGATCTGGTCAAAGCATTGGTGCCGCGCCTGTCCTCAACTGAGGCTGCTGAATAAAATCACAAAAGTAACGCGTTTTAGGCGCGTTGCTTTTACCCATCTCACAATCGAATGCGCGACAGGAGCCGCTCAGAATGATAGCTTATGTCACCGTCGGTGCAGATGATATCGTCAGTGCGAAGCGGTTTTATGGATCGTTTCTACCCGCGCTTGGCTATGGGTTTAAAGAAGGTGCGGAAGGGCTCAGCTACGCACTTCCTGTGCCAGAGGGCGAACGCCCATTGCTGCCAGATTTCTACGTCAAACCTACATATAACGGTCAGCCCGCCACCGCAGGTAATGGCACGATGATCGCTTTTGAAGCGGATACACATGCGCAAGTGCGCGCATTGCACGCGGCCGCCCTTGCCGCTGGCGGTATCGACGAAGGTCAGCCGGGGTTTCGCGCGTCTTATGGGCCGAATTTCTACGTGGGTTATCTGCGCGACCCGCAAGGCAACAAGATCGCTTTGCTGTGTAATAACCCTGATGAACCCAGCCGCGGCGATTAAGTCTCGATCACACTGCGCGCGAAATCTCGGTTAAAGCGGGCATAGCCCTCATCCAGATGCTTGATATGCGCCTGTGTGTGTTGATGAAGCTCTGGCAGTTTATGAAACGGAACAGAGGGATAGGCGTGATGCTCGACGTGATAGGGCATGTTCCACGCAATGAAGCGCACGACGCGATTGGTTAGCGTGGTCCGCGTGTTCTCTAGCATCGATGGTACGTGCTCGCACTGTGCATGTTCAGCGAGCAAGTAGGCACGTAAGAACGGCCCCCCAAGCAGGATCGGCAGCAACCAAATTTCGATCAAAAGCGTGCTTTGAAAGGCTAGGCTAAGGACGATCAGCACCCCATAACGTGCCAGTTGAATGCGTGCTTCGCGCATCACCTTAGCTTTGCCGCGCGCGGGGACGTAAGAGTCTTCATTGGGTATAAACGCATTGCGCCAAAGCGTCAGCGCGCGATCCCGCCAATCGGGCAGGCCAGAGAGATAAGTGAGATACTCCCAAAGCGTCTGCGGCTTTGCACTTTGCAATTCAGGATCGTGTTCAGAGTCATGGGTGTAGCGATGATGCGCGAAGTGGAAATAGCGAAACCACTCGGGGCCGAGAAGCGTCAGAAACCCGCAAAGACGACCGACCCAAATGTTCAAAGCGTCGGTTTTGAAGGGCGTGCGGTGTACCGTCTCGTGCAGCAGGGTGAAGAGAAAACAGATCAAGATGCCCAGCATCAGTGTGAGAAGCGCCTGAAAGGGTGCGCCGAATGTAATCAGTGCAGCCAAAGCGATAATGCTGCCGAAGTGCCATGCGAAGCGGATTAACCCGTCGCGATCATTTTGCGCCAAGAGGGATCGACGCTCTTCACTGCTTAGACTGGCAATGAGCGTCTTATGATCAAACTCTGACAAAAGCACCCCTTTAGAGGTATCGGTTAACGAGATTTTCCAGACGTTCCTGACGACCAGACTGCGGCTGTGGATCAAGCCCCTTTGCCAGCACATCGTCATGGATAGTACTAAGATCACTGTTGAGCAACGCCTTGCCACCGGAGCTATCCCAGCCAGCATAACGTGCATCGCGTGCGGCCTCTAACTTGCCATCTTCCAACATTGCCGCCGCCGCTTTGAAGCCCGCAGCACAAGCGTCCATACCACCCACATGCGCGAGGATCAAATCCTCTGGATCAAGCGACTGTCGGCGCAGCTTGGCGTCGAAATTCGTACCACCGGTTTTGAAACCACCCGCGCGCAGCACTTCGTAATAAGCCAGCGTCATCTCTGGCACGTTGTTTGGAAATTGATCGGTGTCCCAGCCAGATTGGTAATCGTTGCGGTTCATGTCGATAGACCCAAAGATGTCCAACTCACGCGCCAAGGCGAGTTCGTGCTCAAACGAATGGCCTGCCAAAATCGCATGGCCTTGCTCGATATTCACCTGAACTTCGCCTTCAAGACCAAAGTCCTTGAGGAAGCCGTAAACAGTGGCAACGTCATAGTCATATTGGTGCTTTGTCGGTTCTTGTGGCTTGGGCTCGATCAGGATCGCACCTTTGAAGCCCATCTTGTGTTTGTAATCCACGACCATCTGCAACATGCGTCCCGCTTGCTGACGCTCGCGCCCCATGTCGGTGTTAAGCAGTGTTTCATACCCTTCACGACCGCCCCAAAGAACGTAGTTTTCGCCCCCAAGTTTGATCGTCGCATCCATACAGGTTTTGATTGTCGCGGCGGAGTAGGCGAAAATGTCGGGATCAGGGTTCGTGGCAGCGCCCGACATAAAGCGACGGTGCGAAAACAGGTTGGCGGTGCCCCAAAGCAGTTTCACGCCAGTCTCGTCCATCTTCTGGGCGAAGTAGTCTACGATGGCTTCCAGATTGCGCGTGGTTTCTGCGAAATCAGCCCCTTCAGGGCGCACATCTGCATCGTGGAAGCAAAAATAAGGGACGTTCAGGATTTGAAACATCTCGAAGGCCACATCGGCCTTCATCTTGGCCAACTCCATCGTGTCACCGAACCAGGGGCGCTCTAATGTTTGCCCACCAAAGGGGTCGCCGCCGGGCCACGCGAAGGAATGCCAATAGGCGGCGGCAAAGCGCAGATGCTCGCTCATTGGCTTGCCCATGATCACTTCATCAGGGTTATAATGGCGGAATGCGAAGTCATTATCGCTCTCGCGGCCCTCGTATTTGATCGCTGGGATACCTTTGAAAAAGTCGGTCATGTTAGAGGTCCTTTAGAGCGGAATAAGCCGCGCGGTAGCGCGCATGTGTATCGGTGAACGCGGCGATATGCGCGCTCTGTGGTTCGATGGTTTTCTCAATCGGGGGTAGGGTCGCAATCTCGATGCCAGCACCGCTCGCGGCCATCATGCCAAGGCGTGCAGCGCCAAGCGCGGCGCCGAAATCACCCGCTTGGGGTAGCATAAGGGGCAGGTTCAAAGTGGTCGCGATCGCGCTGAGCCAATAGTCGGACTTCGCACCGCCACCAAGCGCAAGCGCGCGTTCAATGACCGTGCCTGTGGAGCGCAAAGCGTCATGGCAGTCGGCAAAGGCGAAGGTCACCCCTTCGAGCACCGCGCGCGCAGCTTCTTTTGCGTCCGTGGCCTGATCCAAGTGAAGGAACTGCCCGCGCATCGCAGGATTGTTGTGGGGCGTGCGCTCACCACCCAGATAGGGCAGGAAGAGCGTGCGCGCAGGGGCTTGGAGCGGGCCGAGATCTGAGGTTAAGTCAGATGCGCTTTGTCCTGTAAGCCGCGAAAGCCATTGCAGGGCGTCGGTCGCCGCTAGGATCACACCCATCTGGTGCCATGTATCAGGGAGCGCGTGACAAAACGTGTGCACAGCACTGGCCGCGTCGGGTTGATAGGCATCAGAAGCGGCGAAGAGAACGCCCGACGTGCCAAGCGAAACGAAAGCATCGCCTTTGCTCACAACACCCGCGCCGAGGGCGGAGGCAGCATTGTCACCGCCTCCGCCCGCCACGACGACACCCTTGGGGAAACCCCAATCTTGGGCAAGGGCGTCTAACAATGTGCCAGAACTCTGCGATCCTTCGACAAGACGCGGCATATGTGAGCGATCAAGATCACAGGCGTTTAGCAGATCATCGGACCAATCGCGCTTGGCCACATCCAGCCAGCTTGTGCCCGCAGCGTCAGACATTTCGGCGACATGGTCGCCGATCAACAAAAGGCGCAGGTAGTCTTTTGGCAGCAGGACCTTCGCGAGTTTAGCGAAATTCTTAGGCTCGTTGTTCTTGACCCAAACGGTTTTGGGCGCGGTGAAGCCTGCAAAGACGATATTGCCGGAGAGGTCGCGAAACTGCGGATCACTATCTAGTGCGCTGGCCTCATCAGCAGAGCGTGTGTCGTTCCAAAGGATGCAAGGGCGCAGCACTTTGTCAGCATCGTCCAGCAAGGTCGCGCCGTGCATATGCCCAGCCAAACCAATGCCGCGCACAGCGGAAAGATCAGTCTGCGCAGCAAGGGATTTCATTGCCAAATCAGTCGCGGCGAACCATTGGCTCGGGTCTTGCTCTGACCAGCCATCTTGCGGGCGCGATACGGTCAAGGGGACCGCATGCTCCGCAAGAATGCTCTGATCGTCATCGATCAGAATTGCCTTCAACGAAGACGTGCCAAGATCAAGCCCGATGTACATTTAGGCCGCCGCTTTTGGGTTTTTGCCCATGATGATCATTGAGAGGATATCATCCTCAGTTACATCTTCGACGCGCTCATTGCCGATCAATTGACCGTTTTTCATAACCGCAACACGATCACAGAGATCCATCATTTCTCGCGTATCATGGCTGATAAGGAAAATCCCGAGGCCCTGATTTTTCAGCTCTTTGATGAGCGATGCAACCATTTCTGTTTCATGGACACCAAGCGCAGCTGTAGGTTCATCCATGATGAGAATGCGCGCATTGAAATAGACCGCACGCGCAATCGCGACAGATTGACGTTGACCGCCGGACAAGGCCGAGACAGGTTCTTTGAACTTTTTGAAATTCGGGTTAAGGCGCGCTATGATTTTGCGTGTTTCAGCCTCCATCTGACCGTCGTCTAGAAAGCCTAAAGGCGTGGTGATTTCGCGACCCAAGAACAGATTGCTCGCCGCATCTAGGTTATCTGCAAGCGCGAGAGTTTGGTAAATCGTCTCGATGTTCAGATCGCGGCTGTCGCGCGGGCTGTTGATTGTCGCGGGCTGGCCATCAACATAAAACTTACCGCTATCGGCTTGGTATGCGCCCGAAAGACATTTGATAAGCGTCGATTTGCCCGCTCCGTTGTGGCCCAAAAGGCCAACAACTTCGCCCGGATAGAGATCAAGCGACACACCATCGACAGCGCGAATACCACCGAAGGAAATCGAGATATCACGCATTTCAACAAGCGGGGTTCCTGTGCGTTCGTTAGTCATTGTCAAAACCCCTATTTCGCGTTTTTGCGGTAAAGATTGTCGAGATAAACGGCAAAGACGAGAACCGATCCCACAACAATTTGTTGAATGGATGTGTCAAAGCCGATCAGGACCATGCCAGATTGCAAAGACTGCATGACCAAGGCTCCGAGGATGGCTCCGTAAATCGTTCCGACACCGCCTGCGAGAGACGTGCCACCGATAACAGCAGCGGCAATCACGTAAAGCTCGTCCAGTAAACCCAGCGCATTGGTGGCCGAGTTCAAGCGCGCCGATGCGACAACGCCTGCGAGACCCGCCAGCGCGCCCATTAAAGCAAAGATTTTCAGTGTCATCCATTTCACGTTGATGCCGGCCAGCGCGGCCGCTTCTGGATTGCCGCCAATGGCGAAAACGTTTCGACCAAAGCGCGTGCGATTGACCAAGATTGTCATCAAAATGCCGACTGTCAGCAGGATAAGAACCGGAATAGCGAAGCCGTGGCTGATAAAAAGGCCGCCTTCTGGCACTGTAATGTCATTCGCTGCCGCATATTGTTTTACGATCCCTTTTGGCCAAGGGTAAGCATTGACCAAAAGAACCGCCCCAATAATCATTCCGCAAGAAAGGCCACCCACTGTCAACTCGCCCCACATTGGGCGCTTGGCAAAGCCGTGGACCGAACGCTTGCGGCGTCCATTATAGAGCATGAAAATGACAACTGCGCAGGCCAGAAGACCGACGATCCAGCTGCCTGTGGCACCAATCGTGCCGTATGGGCCACCGCCGAGCAGTTTGAAGGTGTCATCTAGCGGTGAAATCGTTTTACCGTTGTTTGCTAGAAAGGCGGTTCCACGCCAAACCAGAAGACCGCCAAGCGTGACGATAAACGCTGGTATATCACGATAGGCGATGAGCCATCCGTGGAACGAGCCAATCAACGTGCCAAGTGCGATACCGCAAATAGCCGTAATCACCCACATCATTGGATGCCCCAAACCGATATATTGTGGGAAAATTTCAGCCTGCAAAATGCCCATGGTCATGCCGGTGACACCGACCAATGCACCAACTGAGAGGTCGATATTGCGGGTTACGATCACGAGAACCATTCCTGTCGCCATGATCCCGATCGATGAGGTTTGAACAGAGAGGTTCCATAAATTGCGCGGCGTAAGCATCGCGCCAAAGCCTTTAAAGATTAGACCATAAAAATGAAATCCGAGCCAGATGAGAGCCAGCGCTCCAAACATGCCAAGAAGTCGTGTATCAATCTCTGTCCCATTCAGGAACTTTCGGAGGAGGTTCACATTCTGCGCCTTTGGCGCGTGCGGGTCAGAAGACGAGTCGGGTGTGTCAGTCATGATATCATAAAATCCCTGGCTCAAGCGAAGGTGAAGACCTCAACGCTTGCTGGCGTTTTGATTCCTTTTTCAGGATCAGAACGACGTACTTACAACTATGGAGTTGTGGAAAAGAAGAAAGTCAGCGCGCCGCGTGATGGGCGCGCTGACAATGGTTTAGCTTACATGCCGCAACCGTCTACACCGTCCATCGCGCCTTCACAGGCTTGCTCTTTGGAGATGTGACCTGCGTCAATTGCAACACTCAGGTTCGCTTTTGTAAGCGGTGTTGGATCCAGAAGGATGGAAGGAACTGGTGTGCCCTTCTCGCCGCCTGTGAACATGCTTGCACCTTCGATGTCAGTCATCAAAGTGCCCTCAGCCAGAGCGGACGCGATTTCGCCAGCAGCTGTACCGAGGTCTGTTGCGTTCTTCCAAACAGAAACAGTTTGCGAACCGCGTGCAACACGATTGATCGCCGCCAAGTCACCGTCTTGACCGCCCACTGGGATCACAAGACCCTGTGCGCTAAGTGCAGCAACAACGCCGCCTGCCATGCCGTCGTTCTGGGACAGAACAGCGTCGATGTTGTTGTCGTTCGCTGTTAGGATCTGCTCCATGTTTTTCTGAGCATTTTCAGGCTTCCAGCTGTCGGAGAAGTTTTCGCCAGCAATTACGATATCGCCGGATTCAACTGCACCGCCGATGACTTGCATCATGCCCTGAAGCAAGAAACCTGCATTCGGATCGCCTGGATCGCCTTTGATGATCGCGTAGTTGCCTTTTGGTTGAGCTGCAACGACTGACTCAGCAATGATGCGGCCAACACCGACATTATCGAATGTCAGGTAGAACGTACGCTCGTCTTCGATAAGACGGTCATAACCGATCATCGGAATGCCTTCGTTCGCAGCCGCGTCGATTGCTGGGCCGATTGCATCTTTGTCCCATGCGTTGATGATAAGCGCGTCAACGCCTTGGCTCATCAGTGCTTCGATGTCTGTTAGCTGCTTTGCAGAAGATGACTGCGCGTCTGCGGATACATATGTGTTGCCAGCCGCTTCGATCGCTGCAACCATTGCGGCTTCGTCTGTTTTCCAGCGCTCTTCCTGAAAGCTTGCCCAAGAAACGCCGATACGCTTGCCTTCTGCGAGCGCAGCTGAGCTGAAGCCGATCGTCGCGACGATGGCCGCTGTTATAAGTTTATTCATTTTAGTCCTCCCAATAGAACCCCAAGCACCGCTTGAGGACGAGTCATGTGACTCGCATGAAAGGTAACTTGTATCGATTAAATTTGATTTGCAAAATAAAAATTAAAAAATTTTTGGTTTACTTAATAATATTTTCCTTTTTACTGGATGATCTCGGGTGTACGCTTTTGAAAGTGGTCCGCACACAAGGAATAAATTCATCCAGTGAATTATATCACGCACATAGACCAAACCTTAGGCTGTGGCCCTTTGTTAGCTGGGGATGCAGCGCGTTTGCCGGCATTGCGACAGCAAGTTTTTGAGCGCGTGCGAGCTGCTGGTCGTGCAGCACGTGCTGACATTACGCGATCTTTGAACATCAGCGGGGCAAGCGCAACTACGCTGACGGCTGATTTGATCGATTCCGGGTTTTTACGAGAAGTTGATGAACCTGATCGTGAACATGGGCGCGGCCGTCCACGGGTTGCTTTGGAAGTGGTGCGCGAAGCGAGTTACATGATTGGTATCAAGCTATCGTTCAAGCAACATACCGCAGTGTTGTGTGATTTCGCAGGTGACGTTTTGGTCACCGCGCAATTGCAGACGGCGGGAGCCATTCGGACGCTTGATGCGCTTTTGGATGAGGTGTTTGAGCTATGCCAAATTGTGATCGACAAAGCTGGTATGCAAGAAAGCGATATTGGCGCAGTGGGTCTGGGTGTGCCAGGGATTATAAACCTGTCTGACAACCGAATTAGTTGGTGTTCTTTATTGCACGAAGTAAACGTTGATATCGTCGGTGCGTTCGAGGCAAAATTTCCTGCTCCTATGTTTTTAGATAATGATACCAATATGTTAACTCTTGCTGAGCTTTGGTTCGGCGAGGGGCGCGACAAGACTGATTTTGCGGTTGTCACTATTGAAAATGGCGTCGGGATGGGTGTTGTTCTGAACAACCGTCTTTACCGTGGCACACATGGTGTTGGCCTAGAGCTTGGACATACGAAGGTGCAGCTGGACGGCGCGCTTTGTCGTTGTGGACAAAGGGGATGTCTTGAGGCGTATTTGGGGGACTACGCTTTGGCGCGCGAAGCCTTAACCTTGCTGGGTCATGATAATATTCAGCATAAAAAAGTGGACGAACTGCTCGATCTATTATTTAAAAAAGCAAAGGCAGGGCACCAGCCCTCAGAGATGGTTTTCCAAAGGGCAGGGCGCTTTTTGTCGATTGGATTGTCGAATGTTGTTCAGCTGTTTGACCCGCCTTTGATCATTATTTCGGGCGATTGCATGCGCTTTGATTACTTCTATGCACCCGAGGTGATGGATGAAATGCAACGACTGACTTTGTCGAGCACGCGCGAACCTTGCCAAGTAGAAGCGCACGCCTGGGGCGATGAATTCTGGGCGCGTGGGGCAACGGTTCCAGCGCTTGTGGCTTTAACAGACCGGCTCGTCGGTGGAATTGGGATGGTGCCTGCATGAAACGCGCAGTCTTTGCATGTCTTGCTTTATTGACTGGTACGGCTTCGGCTCAGCCGTTGTTTGAGAACCGTTCTGAAAGTCTGCCAGAGCACATTTATAACGGTGGTTGGGAACACTTTGTTGGTGGTGGTCTTGCGGTGTTTGATTGTGATGGTGATGAACTGCCCGACATTTTTGCCGCTGGTGGCGCGAACCCTGCGCAATTGATGCGCAATAAGGGGGATTTTGTCTTTGAGCGTGCCGATATCGGTGAAATCAAAGGGGTTACAGGTGCCTATCCGATTGATCTTGATGGTGATGGTTGGCTTGATCTGTTCGTCCTTGTCGCGGGTCAGAACCGTATCTTGAAGGGTGCTCCTAATTGCGCGTTTATGGATGCCACGGATGCTTTTGGCTTGCCTGCATCAAATGCTTGGAGCACGGCCTTTACTGCTTGGTGGGAAGGCGACGGTGCACGCCCAACACTTGCCATTGGCAATTACGTTGATCGCGCTGATCCAGAAGGTCCGTTTGAAGCTTGTGACACAAATGAAATTCTCAGACCGTCCGAAAAGGGTTATGTTTCTGAGGTTCTAGAGCCAGGCTTTTGCCCGCTCTCAATGCTTGCTGCAAAAGATTCACGCGGGCGCGATACGTTGCGGATTTCGAACGATCGTCATTATTACGTGAATGATGGGCGCGAACAGATGTGGGACATTAAAGAGCGGCGTTTCTTGGACGAAGCAGACGGTTGGAAGCGCGTTGCGCTTTGGGGCATGGGCATCGCGAGCAGGGATTTGAACGGTGACGGGCTGGATGAGGTGATGTTGACCTCTATGGGAGATCAATTGTTGCAATTCGCTAATCCTGAGGGCGGATATATCGCAGCGCCCTACAGCATTGGCACTTACGCGCATCGCCCGCATGTGGGGGATGAAGGGCGTCCGTCGACAGGTTGGCACGCGGAGTTCGGTGATATCAACAATGATGCGCGCGCTGATTTGTTCATCGCGAAAGGTAACGTGGATCAGATGCCGAGCATGGCGATGCGCGATCCCAACACACTTTTGCAGCAACAAGCGGATGGCACATTCATAGAGATTTCACAGGACGTGGGTGTTGCGACATTTGATCGTTCGCGCGGTGCTGCATTCGCGGACTTTGATCTGGATGGGCGGCTTGATTTGGTCGTGTCCAATCGTCGCGCGCCACTAGAGCTTTACCGCAATGTCACGCCCGACGCTGGAAACTGGATCGCCATTTCGCTGGAACAGGAAGGCGGCAACCGCAATGCG
>Ga0115570_10003430_pt1 | contig 11722 bp, 14 predicted proteins | sample COGITO_mtgs_1205_3_FD_87294 | JGI IMG/M metagenome (GOLD analysis project Ga0115570, IMG submission 87294) | Pelagic marine microbial communities from North Sea - COGITO_mtgs_120524 | ecosystem: Environmental > Aquatic > Marine > Epipelagic | place: Germany:Helgoland, sampling site Kabeltonne... | reverse complement strand
ACTTTTTTGATGCGATACCGAAACCAAAATTATACTAAAAGTATAATTCTTGATCGGTTTGATGCTAATCTAAATCTAGAACTAAGTACTTATATTGACTTAAAAAAATCTAAACTTCATAAAGTTCAACTGACTCCTCAAGGAATTCTAATAATTACAACTCAAAAAAATAAAAGAGAGAAAAAGTATGTACTGATGGGGCAATGGTATAACTTTGATTTAATCCCTATTTCACAAAAAATACCGCTTATTAACTATGAAAAAATTGACCTAAATTCACAGCAAATCCTAATACAAATGAATGATAGTTTAAATACTTTAGGTGTTTGTTATTTGAATTATGAAGATACACAATGTATATTGAAAGGACGTTTATTTAACATGTCCCTGGAACCCTTTCAAAATATGTCATTTTCGATTTCATCTTTAGCTTCAAATACATTGCATGATATGATTTTAACCAATCAAAATATCATGACAATACACACGAGTACTATTCAAAATTTAGAGAATAAACCAAAAGAACACTCGCTTATAATCCTGGATTCGGATACCGCATCGATTTTCCCATTTCCAGACTCCATTTCAATCGGTTCTTCAACCTTAATATATCATCGTGAAAAAGACGAGGCTTATTGGATCGGATTTTATAATCAATTAGGTCAATATGGATATCGAGGCATAATACACGTTGAACCTCAACAAAAAACAAAGACGTTCCAAACATCAATCACTCCCTTTCCCTTAACATGGACTGAATCACTACAATCTGGAGCACTAAGTTCTCAAACCATTGATGAAGATTTCAGTATTATAGCCAGCATTCCAAAATCTGATGGGGGGTTACTTATTATTGCAGAACAAAAAGATTGGTTTAAGGAAAATGATATTAATGTGATTAATGGCATTTCACAGAGCACTGTTAAAAATATCTATAAATTTAACGGAATATTGGTCATGGATTTTGATCAGGGTCTATCGCCTTCATGGCATCATCATATTGTTAAAAATCAAATCAGCATTAATGATGGCGGCTATTTTAGCTCAGCTGCCTTGTATGTAAGTCAGCACTATATTCAGCTATTATATAACGATCAGTTTAGGAGTTCAGGCGATGTCTTACAATATACCATATATAATAATGGCTCAACTAAAAGTCAAAAAATAGCAAAATTAGCGCTAGAATACGTGGCCATCATTCCTGAAGGCTCGTTGCAAGTAAATGCACAAGAAGTAGTTATCCCATCTTATAAAAATAGAAGATTTTCCCTTTTAAAAATTCGTTATTATTGATTCGATTAATCTCACATAAAAACATAACAGGCATATTTTTCTCCCTGCTATTATTCGCCTTTTATGGCTGTATCATTTCATATTCAACTTCAGTACCTTGGTTGCTTTTGCTTGGATTATTCGCTGAGGGAATTTGCCTAAATTATTTGTGCTACAGATATGGTATCTTAGGCAAAAACACCGCTCTCCCTTTAGTTCTTTTCTCTGTATTAGTTGGCCTAATCATTCTTGATCTGTCCGTTGAACATATAGAATATGGCTTTCTGTTTTTGTTAGCTATGTATTCTGTTTATGAGTCTAAAGATCATCCAAAAAAACAAGAATATTTGATTTTTCTAGGAATTGGTATTGGAATAACTCAGGCATTTGCTCATCAAAGTTTTTTATTGATTTTACCCGTGATTGTTTTATTTTTTCAAGAAGGCACTTTGTCACGAAATGGATTCACCCTTTTTATCATGTATTTCCTGATGACAATTGCCTCCATAGCTGGAATCATATTTATTCTTGGTGATGTTGAAAATCTATTTATACTTCTTCCCCAAATTGTTACTCATCATATCGGCATAACTAATCCAATGCTTCTCCTTCTTTTACCGATATTGGGAATTAGTATCATCTATCACTTGATTCATTTAAACCAATATAAATTTAGGTTTCCTAATCTTAGTAAAAATATTAACTATACATTTTTAGTACAATTTGTATTAGGGTCTGTGCTAGTTTTTATATACCCAAATCAGTTTTTATTGAGTTATAGCATTATGGCAATTGTTATAATATTATCTTTTGCTTTTGCATATCAAGAAGATTCTGTATTTGCTAATGCACTTTTTACATCCATAATCATTTCTACCCTGGGCTGGTTGATTATCTCACAAATATTATTCTTGTAACACTGACTAGAAATATTTTTCTTTGTCGTTATATAAGCAAACTATAGGTATGAATGAAGATTTAAAAATGGTTCTTGATGAATTGAAGATTTCTGTAGAAAAAGCACTTCATCATGTCGTGCTAGAGATAAGTAAACTTCGAGCTGGAAAAGCTTCCCCCTCTATGTTGGACAGTGTCAGTGTGGAATATTACGGTAGTCAAGTTCCCTTATCTCAAGTTGCTAATATAAACACCCCAGATGCAAAAACTATTATTGTCAAGCCATGGGAAAAGGGTATGATTGAAGATATCAGCAAAGGCATCATGCATGCTAATCTTGGACTCAATCCTCAAAATGATGGAGAGCAAGTTATCATAAATGTACCACCATTAACTGAAGAAAGAAGATTACAACTCGTAAAACAAGTTAAAGGAGAGAGTGAACACGGTAAAATTGGAATACGAAGTGCCCGTAAAGATGCGCTTGATTTCATTAAAACTCTAAAGTCTGATGGCCTAAGTGAAGATATGGCAAAAGATGGAGAAATTGAAGTTCAAAAAATCATCGATACCTACAATAAAAAAATTGATGATGCTATTGCTAATAAAGAAAAAGATATCATGACAATTTAATTCAAAAGAGCGTTTGAATCTCTTTTAAACACCTAAATCATTAGGTGTTTAGTGCAGTTGCTTTTTATTATTTTAAAATCCTTACCATCATAATCAAATTGATACAACGTTAAATTAGAATGGCGAAATTGCTCCATTTCTTCTAATGGAGTTTTAGTCATTAAACATAAAAGTATTTTTAAAGCTCTACCATGCGTACAGATCAAAATATTTTTATCTGGTTTCATTAGAATTTTACGTATCCCCTCTTTTTGACGTTTGAATACTGAATTGGGTGTTTCTCCGTCATCTACACTTCGATCTAATAGCCCAGCAGACCAGTCATTGATCATTGATCGTAATTTTGATTTACTCTCAAAATCCCCTGACAAACCCTCAAAAATGCCCCAACTTATCTCATCAAACTCTGGCATGATTTTTTGCTTAAACCCAGCCTCGATAAAATCCTGCACACTTTGCTGGGTTCTTCTCAGCGAACTGGTATAGATAACATCAAATGGGATATGATGATACGCTCTATAAAACTGAAATGCCTGTTTATGTCCTGTATCATTTAAAACACTGTCAATACCCTGACCTTGTATGATTCTGCGCTTATTATAGTCGGTTTCTCCGTGCCTTATAATATAAATCGTTTTCTTTGCGGTCATTAAACTAACAACATTGATACCCTACAAATCTATAAAGATATCTCAACTTAACACACTTGGAGAAAACACCTTAGCTAGCCATCTTAAAATGAAAGTAGTGGATATAGGTGAGGATTTTATCACCATGAGTATGCCCGTCACCTTTGAAGTTCATCAACCTCTGGGTATGCTGCACGGCGGAGCTGTTGCTGCACTAGCTGAAAATGTTGCTAGTCTAGCAGGAAATTTGGTTGTTACTCATTTAAATAAAGCCTGCTTAGGGCTTTCACTGAACACGAGTCATTTAAAAAGTGTTCGAGAAGGAATGATTTTTGCAACCGCCAAAGCTATCCATTTGGGTAAATCTACCCAAGTTTGGGAAATCAGAACCCTTGCAGACAATGATAAACTCATAAATATAAGTAGAATGACCCTAGCTGTGGTAGACAAAAAGTAATGGAATTAGATAATATAGGAGCTCTTATATACCTCCCTCACCCAAAAAAAATTGAACAATACTCTGCTCAGAGTATTGAATATTTTGATTCATTAGAGACCTACTGGATGAAAAAAGAAGGACTGATATTTTATCCATTTGATCATTCAAAACAAGCCTATTTTTTTGGGAATACTCCAAATCCAAAACCCATTCAATCTTTTGATCTAACAAAAAACGAACCACTTTCAAAAGAGGAATATGAAACTAGTGTATTTATGGCAAAAAATGCCATGGAATCGAGTCCTTTAAAAAAAGTAGTTTTAGCTCGAAATAAATTTATTGTAAGAAACCATGACCCAATAGAAGTATTTCAAAATGCAGTCAAAAAATATACTACCAATTTTGGATACTATATCAATATTGGTCCGGAACAATGGGTAGGAGCATCTCCTGAACTTCTTATCCATTATGAAGATGGCATTTTAAATACCGTAGCCCTTGCTGGAACTCGTTTAATTAATGAGAAATTTACTCCCAAAGAACAACAAGAACAGCAATTGGTTTGTGATTTCATTGAAGATAAACTAAAAGCTCTTGGCATTGAACATTACCAAAAATCTGATTTGGAAGAAGAACTATTTGGGGAAATCAAACACTTAAAAACCTCATACACCCTATCCTGTTCCTCGAATGATGCCCTTAAGCTAGTAAAAGAACTACCTCCTACTCCAGCTGTGTGTGGATTACCTAGAGATCGTAGTTTTGATTTTATTCAAGACTTTGAAACCATCCAACGTAGTTTTTATGCCGGTGTTACTGGAGTATTAAAAAAAAATTCGGCCACATTTTTTGTCAATTTGCGATGCATGCGGTTTCATGAAAAATCGATAGAACTATTCGCAGGTGCTGGGATAACAAAAGATTCTGACCCTAAGGAAGAATGGGAAGAAACCGAAAAAAAAATAGCGGTTATTCAGCAACTTTTATCATAAATAAATCTAACTTTCAAGTGCCTTTCCTAGCAATTTTTCGTAGGCTTCATTTGAAATTTCTTCAGCTCCAAACTGTAGCAAATGATCATTAATATATTGAGTGTCTAGCAGTAAAAAGTTATTTTCTTTCATAAATTCTACTAAAAAGATGAGGGCTATTTTACTTGCATCGGTCTCCTTGTGAAACATACTTTCGCCAAAAAACACTTTACCTATTGCCACACCATAAAGCCCCCCTACAAGCCTACCTTCTCTCCAAGTTTCAAAGCTGTAAGCATACCCTAAATCGTATAATTTGGAATAGGATTTAATAATATCGTCACTAATCCAGGTATCCTCACGGTTTGCACAAGCACGTATTGTCCCTTCAAAATCTCCATTGATTTTAAGTTCAAAATAGTGTCTATTGAATAACCGACGTAAATTTTTAGATACGTGAAATTTATCCAATGGAATGATTCCACGTTTATCCGGTTTGAACCAAAAAATTTCATTATTCTCCTCTGGTATAGCCATTGGAAAATACCCTTGGGCATACGCATATAGCAATTCTGTGGGTTCAAGCATATGTTTACATTTGCAAAAGAAATTTTATTTTATGAAAATAATCTGCATTGGAAGAAATTATGTTGCACATGCCCAAGAATTAGGGAATGAAACACCCGATGAGCCTGTTATATTTATGAAACCGGACTCTGCCATTTCCCGACAGCGGGATGCATTTTATATCCCAAACTGGACGTCGGATGTGCATTATGAAGCAGAAATTGTAGTCAAAATAGACCGATTAGGTAAAAATATTGAAAAACGATTTGCGCATAAATATTTTAACTATTTTACATTAGGTATAGATTTTACTGCTCGAGATGTACAAAAAAAATTAAAAGAAAAGGGACTTCCCTGGGAAAAAGCAAAAGCCTTTGATCAAAGTGCAGTATTGGGTGATTTTCTGTCTATCAATGATTATGATTTGACCCAATTACATTTTGAACTTAAAAAAAATGGAACTATTGTTCAACAGGGAAATACCCAATTGATGCTATTTGATATTCCTCAAATTATAGCTCATTGCTCTCAGTATTTTACGCTAAAAATTGGAGATTTACTGTTCACAGGAACACCAGCTGGAGTAGGTCCTGTTCAAATGGGTGACGAGTTGGAGGGATATATTGAGGGGAAAAAAGTCCTTCACCTAAAAATAAAATAATTGCATTAAACCGTCAGGTGATTGATAATCTTTTGTGTTCTAAAAGCAATCCAATCATCTGCTAAACGAAGTTGATATACTTTCTTTTTAAAATTATAGAACGGTTGCTCGAAGGTAAGCGTTTCCATTAACGCTGACTGGTCGCCAAAATCATCCACTTGAGCAGTAAATTCTTCCATCATTGCAAAGGTTAATTTCCCTTCTAAAGGAACATACGATTTAAATTTAATACTCTTTTGCTGAGCTAAAGGCAAATCTTCCGCAGAAAAAACTTCTTCTGTTTCTAGGTTTACAAAGCATTTATACCCGTTTCCTAAAATGTGAGCAATGGCTTGTAATGTATCTATTTTCATCTAATTAAGATTTGTATGTTAAGGCCAGAGTGAACGAGCAATTTCACCGCGAAAAGGCCATGGAATCAGGGCTATGATCATTAATAAACCTAGTGTGAAAAAGATAAGTGACTGTTGATGTTTCTTACTCGCATCTGTTTGTTTTTTAGATTTAGTTCTTCCGATTTGGATGAGTACCGCAGCCAATAGCATTCCCAAAACATGTTCAACCGTCCAGAATCGAAGGGTAGCATTCCCCATCGCCTCGCCCATTTTGCCCCAATTATTTGCCCATCCTCGAGCTACATAGAGCAATAAACCAATAATTATTTGCAAATGAACACTAGCCACAAAAAGGGTAGCAGCCATGTTATGATTGGAAGTGTAAGGTTGATTGTATAGAAGTCCTCTAGCAGATTTAGTGATTGCGTATAGCCCAAATAAAAGAACAGCCCAACGCAAAATACTATGTGTATTAATTAAAATATGATCCATAATTTTTTAAATCTCATCAAAGGTAAATGAATTAGTTTAACAATGGGCTGATAGGAGAATTTGCTAATAAGGCGACTTTCCCTCCTTTATTTTTAAGTGCATACTTCCATAATTCTTTTGTGTTTTTCGTATGATCAAAAATAATTCGATCAGCAATACTCCCAATTATCCATGATTTTTGTTTGATTTCATTCAATAATTGATTTTGGGCCCAACCACTATACCCCATAAAAAATTTAAACTGATGTTCCTTCAATAATCCAGACTTAAAACCTGCAATGATTTGCTCGAAATCTCCTCCCCAATATACATTTTGCTTTACACCAATTGCTCCATCTATATGAGGACAATTATGGATACAATGAAGGCTATCCAATTCGACTGGACCACCCATAAAAATAGGTAGATTTACTGCTGAGAGGTCAGGTACTAAATCAGAAAGCACAAAATTGGAGGGCTGATTAAGAACAAATCCAACTGCACCCTCAGCGTGATACTCCACCAATAAAATAACACTTCTTTCGAAAGTAGGATCTTCAATAAAAGGCTCCGATATAAGGACCTGACCTGTATGCAAATTAGGATATCCTTTACTTGACATTAGGCGAATATATATAATATACTGAATGAAGTAAGCACGAAAATTCCACATAGAGCTAGCTTGGTTTCAACCGGAGACCAAAGCGACTGAGTTGAATTGTTTTTTACCACTTTGTAGCATAACCCTGCAATAATGGGAGCCGTCAGGAAAGAAAGTGTAGTCGCAAAAGATACCATTTGTTTCATGTTTTCTAAGAAGAATAGCAGGATGAGAATAGTACCCATGGTCGTTAGGATCTGCCAAAAGGATAATACATTCCATCTGAAATTTTCTGTAGTTTGTTGCATTATTTTAAGCATTACACGTGGGGTGGCATCCAAACAGGTTATAGTGGTGCTAAACATAGTTGTAAAGGCAGCAATAGCTATAATCCAATAAAAATTTGGGCCTAAATTCTGTACGAAAATATCTATAAATTGAGCTGCAAATCCACCAGCTGTCGCTTCTAAAATAACTGATGTTGAATATAAAGTATTGGCCCCTAAAATTAAAAAACAAATCCCCAATAAAGCCGTACCATAAAATCCAACTTTAAAATCAAAATGAGTGTTATGCTGTTCCTTTTTGGGTTTAATTAAGATCCATATACTATGCCAAATTGCAATATCTAAGGGAGCGGGCATCCAACCCACAAAAGCAATTAAAAAATGAAGGTCTTCTTTATTTTTTATTGAAAATGGAGCATGCACCATGTTTGTTATATCTAGGGATGATTTAAATGAAAAAAGGAAAGCAACCCCTGTAGAAACAGACAGTATAATCATTACTACTTTCATTAAATGATCCAATATATTGAACTTGCCTAGGCGTAAGATTACAAAACAAATAGACAGTATTATTATGGCAATGAGAATGGGTGAGCATGAAAAATTCCCTATTTTTTGGACCAAACCAGCCGTTACAATCGTAACAGCTGCTTGAATGGTAAACATGGTTAAAAAAGTAAGTATACCGACCAATCCGATAGCCCAATTTCCGATTTTAGCAAACCCTTCAATCAGAGATTCATTATTTTCTTGAGCATATCGAGGACCCAAAACAAAAAAGGGATATTTAAAAAAATGTGCCAAAATTATAGCTATAATCAAGATGTATCCATACTGTGCACCTGCACGCGTACTTTGCACCAAATGAGATACCCCGATGGCTGCTCCAGCATACAAAAGACCGGGCCCTAACGATTTTAATTTACCTAGCACTTTGTAAAAATAAAAAAGACCGGCAGATTGCCGGTCTTTTTTGTGATATCCGTTAGAATATTTATGTTTTGAGGGATTAAATACGAGTGATTAAATCCGCAACTCGGTTACTGTAACCGGCTTCATTATCGTACCAACCCATGATTTTAACTGTATTCCCATACACCATAGTAGTTTGAGCATCGAAAATGCATGAATGTGGATTGCCCACAATATCGATACTCACAATAGGATCTTCGGTATATTCTAAAATACCTTTCAGATTGGTTTCCGATGCTTTTTTGAAAGCGGCATTCACTGCTTCTACTGTTGTATCTTCTTTAAGTGTAACTACAAAATCAGTAGCACTCCCCGTTGGTGTAGGAACGCGAAGTGAATTACCGTTTAATTTACCGGCAAGGTGAGGCAAGACTAACCCTACTGCTTTTGCGGCTCCGGTACTGGTTGGAATAATATTCAAAGCTGCAGATCGTGCTCTTCTCAAATCAGAATGAGGTGCATCTAATAATCGTTGGTCAGAAGTGTAAGAATGTATCGTCGTCATAAAACCACTTTCTATACCTATTAAATCATCGAGTACTTTTACCATTGGAGCCAGACAGTTGGTTGTACAACTAGCATTTGATAATATCGTTTCATCACCTGTTAAGGTATCATCGTTTACCCCTAAAACTACTGTTTTGATATCGCCAGAAGCTGGAGCAGAGATTACCACTTTTTTAGCTCCTGCTTCTAGGTGTTTTCCGGCACTTTCTGGGCTTCTAAAAAAACCTGTACTTTCTAAAACTACATCAACATCTAATTCCTTCCAGGGAAGGTTAGCAGGATCTCTCTCAGCAGTAGCACGGATAGCTACTCCATTTACTATTATATGACTATCGTTGTAATCCACTGTTCCATTAAATTTCCCTTGAACAGAATCATATTTTAAGAGGTGAGCAAGTGTTTTATTGTCGGTTAGGTCGTTGATAGCTACCACTTCAACATTGGATTTTTCTAAAAGTACTTTAAAGGCTAATCTTCCAATTCTTCCGAATCCATTAATGGCTATTCTCATGATAATTTATTAATTTTTATTTTACTTTGATAATTGGCTTGCAAACGTAATTAATTTTTATAGATGGATTCTCAATAATTAGGTAAAAAAATAAATATTTATTTGATAAATTAAAGTTTAATATTTCTTTTGCACTCGCCAAACGCAAATTAAGATAATTTTCTTTAGTGAAGCGTTAAAACTGTCATCCGAAGGTATCGGAGCCGGACATATTACATTAGCATTGTAATAACACGAGCATTAATGGCCCGTTCGTCTATCGGCTAGGACGCCAGGTTTTCATCCTGGTAAGAGGGGTTCGATTCCCCTACGGGCTACTTACTAAGACCTGTAATTGATTGTTTAACAGTCGATTACGGGTTTTTTTATGCCTTAGGGTATCGATTTAGGTATCGTTTTACAGATAAATCCCAAAAAAATCCGGACTATTTTCCTTATTCAACACCCCCTTACCCTTTTAAAATATCGGTTTCTAATCCAAAGTCTTTGCTCAGAATGGTGGTATAGCCCTATGGTTTGGGGTTACTCAGGACAAGTGCCCCACACGGGATGGTTTTCGGGAGTAAGTGCACTGTTTTTTGAGAACTCCGAAGGCTCTGAATCATCATAAACACACCATTGGGTTAAATCTTGATTGAAAGATGTAGCACCTTCGAACATAGAACTCATATCAGTTACTTTACTCACATCCCAATTGCCAATATCTTGATTGAATGATTCAGCATTATAAAACAAATAATCCATATTTGTCACTTTGGAGGTGCAATATTTTGTCAAGTCTTCGCCTTTTTCTAATGCTTCATCTAACATTTTCCTGTCTGCAACGGTATAGGTGACACCATCAAGCTCGAAAGTTTCTCCAACCTCAAATTCATTGCACTTGATGCACGTACTACTATTCTGTGAGTCTGAGTTATTGGAGCTACTATTTTTATTTCCATCATCTCCTGAACAACTACTTAATGTTATTGCCAACATTACAATTGCTGCAAATGGGATTGAAAACATCTTTTTCATACTTCAAATATATGAAACCTATCGAGCATTTGCTCAGAATGGTGGTGTAGCCCTGTGGTTTGGAGGATAGAGGAATGCTATGTAAATTTGAGGTATGAAATCATTTTTGCCAAAAATTACTCTTCTGTTAATTGTCAGCATTTGCTCAATATTTTTGCTACCGTCCTGTTCATCTGATGATGATATAAGTTCGTCTAATAATGAAAAATTCAGGAGTAGATTTAATGGTACAACTTGGGAGATAGACGGTGTAGCTTTTAGGTTTTCCTCTGATAAGTTGTTCTATGTTAATGGAGATATTGATGGAAATGATTCTTGTGCTTGTTTTGAGGAAGGTAGCACAAATAACTTTGAATATGATGGCTGTATATATGATAAAGTCACTGATGTAGTGATTGAGGAAGATAGAGAAAAACTTGTTATTCGAGAAATTTGGACCTCAGGTACGCCAACGGAACAAAGCTCCAACTGTTCAGCGGGTGAGGGTACTTTAACCTTTAAAGCACTTGGGGATAACGCTATAAGCTTTTTTTTTGATAATAACCCCTCTGAATCTTACACACTCATAAAATCAAACAAGGAATTTCTAACAAATAATTGCTTAAAAACACGTTTGATGGATTTGTAAATGTTTCTTAATTTACTCCGGACAAGTGCCCCACACGGGTTGGTTTTCAGGGGACAGTCCGCTGTTTGAAGAGAAAGTATTAGGCTCTGAATTAAAATTAGAAACACACCACTGAGTTAAATCTTGATTGAATGAGATAGCATAAACAAACATACCATTCATATTAGTCACCTTACTCACATCCCAATTTCCAATATCTTGGTTGAATGAGATAGCATAACCAAACATATTACTCATATCTGTAACTTTACTCAAATCCCAATTACCTATATCTTGATTGAAGGATTCAGCTTCGAAAAACATCCAACTCATATTAGTCACATT
>Ga0115570_10003420_pt1 | contig 11735 bp, 16 predicted proteins | sample COGITO_mtgs_1205_3_FD_87294 | JGI IMG/M metagenome (GOLD analysis project Ga0115570, IMG submission 87294) | Pelagic marine microbial communities from North Sea - COGITO_mtgs_120524 | ecosystem: Environmental > Aquatic > Marine > Epipelagic | place: Germany:Helgoland, sampling site Kabeltonne... | reverse complement strand
ATTTGTCGTTGTATTCTTTTGCGCCAGCTTGGATTGCGAGGAGACCGACGCTATCTGCGACTTCTCTTGGTACACCTGCTTCAAACCTGACTACTACTCCACTTAAGGTCGCCACTCGTAATGGCTCACTACTTACAATCTTCATGATTAAGTCCTATTTAGTTTTTGTGCTGTACTTCATCTCATGCCCTCAAAGTAAAAAGCCCCCTCCGAAGAGAGGGCGATTGTCTTACTGTGCTGTATCTAGTGCGATCACACCGAAGTCTTCAACAGCGTTTGAGATGTCGCTGTTGTACTTAGGCTTACGTAGGCCGAAGATCTTGCCTACAGAAATACCTGACTGGTTGCCATAGTCGAAAGTATCTTCAACCATTTCAGGCAAGCCGATGTCAGCTAGTGCGAGAGCTTGAGCACCACAGAACAATGCACGGCCACCGTTGATGTCGCCTTTAGAGCCCCACTTCTTACCAGCTGCGCCAGCATCAGCAACTACAGTACCAGCAGTTGCGCCAGAAGTGTTAAACACGTGACGGAACTCATGGATCATTACGCCGTCTACCATCAAGCTTGAAGTACCAGCGAACAAGCTGTTAGAAGCACCACGTACACCAGCGTTACGAACGTTAGCAATGAAGTCAGTGTCTAGCTTCAAGGTAGCCATTTGCTGTGGAGTAACGAACATGTGGAAAGTTTCTTGGTTACCAGCACCACGAATACCACGGATGTAGTTATCTTTAGCGTAAGCTTTCAAGTTAACGATTGAGGCATAGCTCAATTTGTCAGCTGCGGTAATAGAAGTAGTGTCACCAGCTAATAGATCATCACCAGAAATACGGAGGTGACGCCCGGCACTTGGAGCAGATACGTCTGAAGCGAACTCAAGACCAGAAAGAACATCACCAGTAACGCCTGTTGCGCTAGTAGCTCGTAGAGCACCGTTGTTTTTGTATTCGTAACCAACACCAGAAAGAGTCAAGAATGCTAACTGGTCACAACGGTCAGCCATTGCATATGCAAGTGCGTCACGAGATTGCTCACGGAAGTTAACAACAGTCTTCTGATCAGTCATGCGGCCCGCGATGCGGTTAGCAAAACGAAGCTGATCTAGCTCAATGCTGATGTCATAGGCGCGCAATGCTTCTTCGTTACCTTCTAGAGTTGCATCTCCAGTGATACCGTCAGTAGTCATGTCAGCTAGCAAAGTGATGTTAGCTTTTGTGCCTTTGTTGTTTTTAGTCAACTCAGTTACGCGCTGTACCATAGCGTTTGAGCCAGTACCTGCGAATTGGTTGATGAAAGATTGGTTACGAGCAACTTTCCAAAAGTCACGTGACCACGTTTGCAATTGGTCGCCTGAAAGCGTACCGAAATTTGTTAAAGCCATGATGGGCTCCTTAATTAGTTAGGTAAAATAATTTATGTGGCACACGCCACTTACTCAGCCGACTTTAGGAGCGGCTAATCCGTATCTCCGTATCGTGGAGCAACGAACTAGCGCTTATTAACGAGGGGCGACCTCGACAGGTTTAACGCCTTGTGTAGGCGGGGGATACGTTTTTTACGGCTACGGGCCGACCAGTTTTCGTACTGATAGACGTATGAATCATATTAGTACAGCTAATATTATGATGCAACAGTTATTTAAGGGGATTAGACAAATAATCCATACCATCCCAAATTTCCTGTATCTCTCGTTTAACGACGGTTACTTCACCATCAAACTTAGTTAGCTGTTCTGTTATCAACTCTGCCTTCTTAACAACCGTCTCCATTGCAATCACTTTCTGTTCCATATCTGAAACATTGTCCTTTATAAGCAACAGTTTCTCTTGCTGCTCAGCGATCGTCTTCAGGTTGACTCCGAGCTCTGCTAATTTGCCCTGTAACTGCGATACGTCGTTCGCGGTTAGCTCTTGCTCAATAAGAAGCACCTTCTCTTCTAAGGGGACAATATCGGGGATAGCTAGTGCTTCGACAGCTTCTAACCTTGAGTACAGGCTAGAAGCAGTCCATACGCCTCCCCCCAGCGTGGTAGCCAAGCTGAACAGGATTGCGATATACACACCCTTAAATGAAGTGTTTCCGATTTTTAGTTCTGTATCTTCTAAGCTCACTCACAATCCTCCTGAGTCATAAAGCATTTGTAGCCTACTGCTGTAGGGCCAGTTAGGTAAAATTCTGAATCTGCCCCAATGACTAGGATGTCTGCCTCGCTAGCATATAAATCAAAACCATAAGTATTTTCGCCAGATAGCCCAATGATATTAAGGTTGCGTTGCATTGGAGTTCCCATAGCCAGCCACTGCGCGTTGGCGTCGTAGAAAATATTGGTTTGGTCGGCAGTGGTATTTGCGTCTTGTACCTTTTGGTCGAGGAACGCAACGGCGTCTTCATTACCCGCGACGGCTAGGTACGCGCTCGCGTTGTTAGCGTGTGTCTCGATGTCATCAAGGCTTCGGTTATATGTGTCGACTTCTTCTGTGCCAATAGTTAAAACCTCAGCGTTTGATACCACGAAATCTTGTACGGCAGCTTCTTCGTTAGGAGTACTGGCTTCTGAAGCCATCTCACTCACTTCAACCACCGTTAACATTTCTACGACTACTCCAGCGAAGGTATCGACTGCCAGATCCATCAGCTCGAGTTCTTGTGTTGCTAAGTTCTCAAGCTCAACCTGAACAGAACCGTGTGGCGTGTACACACTCATATTAGAGAGTGCGTTATTGTAGGCGTCTAGTTGTTCAGTGCTGATGTGAGCCGTGCCAGATAAACCTCCATCAGACAGTCCTTCGCCAGTATGCGCGTATTGCAGGGCAGCGCCCGACAGCATAATGCCGCGGTCAATCTGGCTGACTATTGCTCCAGACGTGTTTACTAAGTTATCAATCTCGCTTGATTGAACTACGGAACTTGTCACTAACAAGCTCGCCATCATCATTATCTTCTTCATTATCTTCGACACCTATTCCAAGAACTGCGTTAAACCAAAGCTGGGTGTCTGTAGGCCGCCTTTTCAACTCACCATAGGCAGGTACAAACATCTCAGGCTCACTCTTCATAAGAAGATATGCCCTCTTCCCAACAACTAGTCTTCCCCCCCGCTGAAGCGGACAGGGTGTTCCTGACATAAACATCGCTTTCCATACGATCTCATCCTCACACATCCTCGATACTGCTGCGACCTTCATACCTAAGTCTGAAAGAAGTTTTGCGTCTCGCCTTCTTTCACAATTTGGGTCTACTTCATATGCGCCGCTAGAAAAACCTACTCCCACAGTTTGTAGTGAGCCCCCCGATCCCTTCAGACACGTATCTGCCCCTGTGCTCATATAAGTAGGGCTTATAGCAGAGCCGACCGGTATCTCGCTGGCTGATCCGGCCCCGTTGTATGTATTACTAACTGATTTGTCTTCGGTATTATTATTAGAACTAACTGTGCTGTTCACACTACTAGTGTTCAGCGACCCTTCTTGGGAATTATTAGTCTCGTTAGCCACTACGGTAGTGGTGAGCATCAGCATCAAAATAACCTTTTTCATAAGTCACTTCCTAAACCGTGCGGTCTTCTTAGCTACCTTTCTAGGCTGCTTACTAAACTGTTTGCCAGCTTTTGTATCTCTACGCTTCTTCGCACTCGTCTTCGCATATTCTTTCTTGCTCAACGACTCACGAGCCTTCTTAGGAAGATACCTTTCGCCTGTAGCTTTCTTACCTTGCGTACTGTTCTTGCCAGATTTGGTGCCCCATTTCTCTTTAGTCCACTTAGTAAGAGACTTCTGTGCCTTTGTTTTAGCGCCAGAATACTTACCACCAGCCTTTTTATAAGACTGGGTAGCAAGTTGGGCTTTACGAGCACTCCATTGACCCGCTTTACCACCTTTTGAGCTCGCTTTTACGCGAGCTACAATTCGTTTCCAGAGTGCTTCGTTTGATCTAGCCATATATCACCATTTTGCGCGATTTGCCCAATAGGCCGCGCTCATTTTCCCCTTAGAAATGTTCTTAGCGTGGCGTGCTTTGAAGCTAGCGCGCTTCTTTTTCATCTTTTCAGACTCGCCAGCCTTCGGTTTGCCTGCTGTCTTAGCCCCTTGCTCGCCAAAACGGATGGTTTTGATCTTGTCACCTTCTTTAGCCACCACAATGTGGGACTTTTTAGGGTGGCTGGGAGTCCTTTTCGGCTTGTTAAAGCCCGAGACTCCAGCTCGGGCTAATCGTGGGTCTTTTTTAACCGGCATGGGTCACCTCTATAAAATATCGCCTCTTAGGCGCTTCAAAGTAGCTTCAGGAAGGGCATCAAACTCTTCTTCAGTCATTGCAGAGAGGTCTAATCCCTTCTCGCCGTGACTTGAGGAGCTCTCACCCGGCAATTCAGGTGGTTGTGCGTCTGCAGCCTTCAATTTCTTGCTGACTTGTGCTCGTTTTTTGGCTAATTCGTCAGTTTTCTTAGCTGTACCCGCTAAACTCGGCGCTTCTTCAACAGCTCCGTCCAAATCATGGTCTTTAACGACGTATTTGACGGCTTTTGACAGCGCATCTACTGCTTCGTAGCCCTTCATCATGAATGCATCGCGCAGTTCAACGACTTCATTCGTAACTTCTTCGTTATATTCACCTGAATTACGGTTAAACACTGGGTAAGCTTCTTCCATAGCATTCGCTGCTTGTTGGAGCGCGTTCATTTGGCGATCTTGGCTAACTGTTTGGTTCATTTCTTGCCGCATTTCGAACTCAAGGGCTGCACGTTCTGCCTTTCGTATCTCTCTACGTAGAGCAACAGCCTTATCAGTCTCGCCATCTAGTACCATGTTCTGATACTCAACTTCTTTCTCATCAAAGTTGTAGTCTTCTGGGGCTTCTTCAGCCTTTTGTTTTGACGCTTCTATTTCATCAAGCTGTTTTTGCAGTGCTTTTTGTTTTGCTAGTACTTCATCAAGTCGAGCTTTTGGCACCATTGGCTTTTTAACGGGCTTTTCTTCAGGCGCAGGCGTTTCTTTCGCTTCAACTTCTTCCTCTACCTCGTCTTCAGCCACAACTTCTTCAGCTTCAGCTTCATCTTCAGCTTCAACTTCTTCTTCAACTTCTTCTTCAACCTCGGCCACAGTTTCTTCAACTTCTTCTGGCTCTTCGGGGGTTTCGAAGCTCAGATCAACCATAGGCTCGTCGTCCTCTGGGCGATCAGCTCCTGGCATCACATCAAAATTGAGTTCTTTTTGTTCGTTCACTTCTTCTTTATTACTCATATCAAAGTCCTATTGGTTGGGGTTATTTCGGCTTTGCTGCATAGCGGCAGTCGCTATCTTGGTTGCAGCGGATGTATCGGTTTGTCCTTGTCGGATCTGGTTAGTAGCAGAAGACAGTTCTCTTCGTAGTGCTAGCTGCTCTTGGTTCATTTGAAGCTTGGTTTCCAGCTCCTTCATGCGAAGTTGCGGAGCAATTTCTGCTTCGTTCTGAACTTTCGAGAAGTTAACTGCAGCGTCTGACTGGAGCTTCTTAACTTCAGCTTCGAGCTTCATAGTCTCTAGCTGTAGGTTCTGCATTTGCAACTGCTGCTGTGCTGCCATAGCTTCAGCTTGCTCTGGTGACGGCGGCTCTTGGCCAGTCATAACGCGGATGCGTTTCGCGAGCTCTTCTTTCTTCTGAAGATGGCTGTAAGTAATGATTGCGTCGTCTGGAATAGCGACGCCGGCCTGTCTCAAGCTTAGGGCTTCAGCAAACTGCGTCTCATCGAAGCTGTCTCTCGCTGGGGAAGTGGAGACGATAACGTCGTACTCGCCGATAGTAAGGTTGTTGATGATCTGACCTTCGGGAGTCTCTACATTCAACATGACCTCTTCGCGAGGCTGCATGGGGTCTGTTTCGTCTGTTACCTGAATAATGCGTTCTTCTGTATAGAAGGTTTGGATGAGGTTCAGAACCTTCTCTGCTAAGTACTGACGAGCCTTTGCTAAGTTATCGAGAGGCACTTGGATCATTACAGCGCCGCGATTTTGTTTTGCCTGAATCGCGACACCTGATACTTCTGCACTATCCGTACCCAACATACTTTCGTTGATACCTGAGATAGCTTGGATGTTTGCCTGTGCTTTCTGGGCAATACGATCTAACCCAGTCGGAATCTGGTTAGCACCAATCTTCTGTGGGGGTGTAGTTCCTCGAGCATACTCAAGTACTAGGCCTGTCTCAGCACCATGCTCCTCGAGGTCGTCAGCAGTCATACCTACTAATGATCCGCTTTCTACCATCCAACCACTATTAGCTGTGGTATTAACGATATGCAGCTCTTGGCTAGCAATTTTGTTTAGCTGTTCTTGTGGAGATAGAAGGTTACGCACTACGCCGAAAGGGTTACCTCTACGGAAGTAGCAGAAGAACGGAACAATGGTGAAGTCGTTGTATGGAGACCAGTCATCGTGCAGCACAACTTGGTCGCATGTAACGGTCCAGCGTACTTTGCGTATAACCTTGGTTATAAGCGCCATGTCGTATTCTTTAGCGAACTTTTTCTTCTTGCGGTCATTCCACTGGGGTGGGCACTCACGCTGATCGCCAGTCATTTTGTCTACGAAGAAATCTGCTCTGCAAATCTTCTTATGTTGACGTTCAACTACACGCAGTGATTTTACGTTGCGGTACTCGTCATCACCTGGGACGCCTGCACCGAAGTGGTCGTCATTGTTTTCTGTCTCACCGAATCGAGTCTCTTGATACTCAACTGAATCAGGGCCGAAGCTCATGCCGTTCTCTGCTACAAACAGCAGTCGCTCTGCGCATTTATCTCCGTACAGTTCTTCGATTTCATCGAGGGTCATCCACTTGGTTTCAAACACTTCATTCCAAGTTTTAGGATCTGCATCTTTGGCATCTGGATCGATGAGTATGTCCAGCGGATCTTTGGCCGTGATTCGTATCTCGCCTTCGGTGTGGTCGCTGAAGTCCATACGAACATCAAAATATCCACGACCATCCATAATCAGGCCGTCGCTAAATACCTGCTGCTCAACCCAATCTAATTTGTTGTTATCAGCGATCTGCATGTACAACTTATTCAGGGTGTGCGCTACGTCTTCAGTACCACCTCTTCGCGGTTTGAACTTAATGTCCGCTCTTCGCGATGACTGCTCACCAAGAATTGTATTAACAGTAGGAAGGATCGTATTAATAGTAAGAGCGGGGCGACCTTCAGCTTCTAACATTGCTGCATCATCTGGGTCCCACTGATCACCTTGGTAATACTCATCACACTTAAGGGCTATATCTACATAATCGAGATGGCCGTTATCGCGAGCTCGCTCGTAGCGGGCCCACTGAGTGCGTGTTATTTCTTCTTCCTTTGCAGGGTCTAACTTCTTAGATTTTTTGTATGCCATTGTTATGCGCTCATCGATGATTTAGTGCGTTCGCCTTTAAGTAGTCCAGGGAGCTTGTCTCGCCAAGTTGGTTCGTGGGCGGTTGTTTCAACAAAGGTGCTGAACTCCGCCATCATCAAACCAATCCAAGCAAGCGCATCTACCTGATCGTCGTGTACCCCATTCGGGAAGCGCAATAACTCTGCTACCAAAGGGCCTGTAAATTCTTCGTCTCTGGGCAGAAACACCATGCCCTGTTGCATCCGACCCTGGATAGCTCGCGCTCGAGCTTCTTTATCCCTGCGTCCTGTTTTGAGGTCCTTGAAATACGCCTCATACAGTCCGCGTTCACGAACGCGTTTTTCTAGAAACGGCCCGAGAGCCATCTCGATGTGTCCTTTCTCAATACCAATAATTGATGGCTTCCATACTTCATATAGGTCGAGTATCTGCTCAACCAATTCAAAGCCGTCAAACCGACCACGTACCATGTCCATTACGAACATCTGGTCGTACTCATCAACACCTACAACAATGCCAACTGTGTAGTCATTTCTATCGTTCTTACCAATCGCCAAATCCCAAGCGCAGTAGAAGCGCATGCGGTCTTCGTCAACATCTTCACGATCGTAGTAATTGATCATGTCTCTGGTGAAATAATCACCATCATCTGCAACTGGATTCTGCTGGTATAGCGCTGACCAATCTCGAGGGCCAACTGCTTTTTCTATTCTGGCTAGAGCCTCTTCGTCGTACCGCTCTCGATGAAGAGCTTCGCCTTGGTTTCTAAATTCTTCGTCGACTTCTGCTCTTGCGGGGTAGTTAACGACTTCCCATTGCTCACCATTGTCGGCGGCAGCTTTGAGGAGTCTTCCAGCAAGATCATCGTCATGCCAGCGAGTGAGAATGACGAGAACACCACCACCAGGGGCAAGACGTGTGTAAGCCGTTGACGTGTACCAATCCCACGCTGAATCACGTGCATTCTGGGATTCAGCGTCGTCGCGGTTTTTGACCGGATCATCAATAACAAGGATATGAGCGCCTTTACCAGTAATACCACCGCCAACACCGGCAGCAACGTAACCGCCACCAGTAGTAGTGAGCCAAGCTTCAGCAGATTGAGACTGTGGATCGAGACGAGTTTTAAAAGCTGACTTAAATCCGTCTTCACGGAGGAGGCCTCGTACTTTACGACTAAATCCCATAGCGAGCGAGCCAGAATACGAACAGCTAATAAACTCATGCTCAGGGTGACGACCAAGATGCCAAGCTGGGAAAGCAACCGAAGCAAGGGTGCTTTTACCATGTCGCGGAGGCATAAATAGCATGAGTCTAGGGGACTTTTTTTCTGCGACATCTTTACTAAATTCCTCCAATCGTTTACATATATCTTTGTGTACCCAACCGGCTTGGTAGTCAGGATTGAACCGTTCGACGAACGGGAGCAGCTTTCTACGAGTCAAGAACCGTAGAGCAAGTTCCGCGCGCGCCTTGTCTTCTACTGTTTCTTCAGCCGCGGCCTCTGGTTCGGGGCTCGCGGGTTGCGGTTCTTGCTCCGCGATGTCTGCTTTACAGTAAACACAGAGTCGATCGTCTCCCGCGTACAATGTTTCGGGGTGCGACGCTTTACAGCGTATGCATTCGATCTTCGTAACTTCTGTCATTAATCACTCTTGGGCTCGAGGTAGTCGATATCCTTACCAGCTATCTTCAGCAGGTCTTCGTCGGTCATACGTTCGAGCTGTTTAGTACCATTAATGTTGATGTTTACTTGAGTTGCGTTCTCAGGTGCAGCCAAACCATGTAGCTTCACCAATGAATCTGTTGTGTTCTTCATCTCGGTCGCGTTGGCCGAGGTGTTATAGGCTTCCATGTACATCATGTGTGCGTGCTGGTTAGAGAATTTCACCTCTTCACGCATCTCTTCTTTAAAATAGGTAATCGCTTTTTGTACTTCAGGGACTTTTACCGCCTGATAGGCAGCCTGGGGGGATGAGTACCCCGCACCACGTCCCGCAGCCGCTGTAGTCATGCCCGAACAAACGAGCGAGACCAGCTTTTCTTGCTGCATGGTTAGCGATCCACGGTCTATGCCCATGTAGGGCATGTGCGACTGGAACTCTGTATGTTCACTGACTAACTCAGTGGACGGTGCTTCCGCTTGGGACGCTTGATCCATAGAACTCGGTTTCTTCATCAAAATAAATAAACGCAGGAGCTCCATCGAACTCTTGCGACGAGATCTCCTCTATCCATTTTTCGGCATACTCTTCTGAGTGGCCCTTCGAAATAATGATTTCGACACATTTATTGAAGTTATAGGCAATCACCTCACGGCCGTTTATTACCGTTGATCCGACAATCGCGTCGTCTAAACCATCTATGACTACTACTTCAATATCCATAGCATATATTAGCTCTACTAATAATTAATCACAAGAGAAATCGTTAATTGTCTTTACCCACCAGTAAAACATGTCTTCAGAGAGCGTGTGTTTCATGATATTTATTCGATAACACACAAGTTGAACATTTTGCGGGGTATAACCTTTATCGCCATTAATTCTATCGATAGACGCGTTGTACTCTTTCTTACCTGACCCGTCTTTATGGTGTGTTAGGTACACGCCTGAAATCGCACAGCGACCATCTTGCTTTTCCCATAAGTGTATTAGGTCTTCAGGGAGGATTTCCCAGGATAGGTTTTTAGTGCGCTTTCCAGCTTTGACAGCAGACCCACTTTGGGTGCAGACATTGCGTAAGTAGGATGCGTAGGATTTAGATATCCTTACCTCATGGCGAACTGTCTTACACGCTATGCAATCACTACGGCCATTATAAAACTTTGACTCGTCCTTAATTCTGCCGCATGACGTACATTCCTTTTGGTTTTCTGTCATGGCGTAACATATTAGCATAGCTAATCTATTTTGTAAGTAATAAACGTATATACCGGTTTTTCCTCAGAATTTTTTTAGAAATTTTTTTTCATTTTTAGCTCTATATCGCTCATCGACTATCTCCCCCCTTGCTATATCACGGCCCCCTTACCCCGATTCCGGATTCTGGAACCTTGTCCACGATTCGCTTGTGGAACCTTGTCGGTTTTTTGGCAATCACTCACTCGTTCCTCGTTCGTTGTCGGTTTCGATTTGTAGAAGAGGTTGACTGTTTCGATCTCATATTAGGAGTAACAATCATGAACATATCAGAACAATTCGATAGACACTTTTATCCTGAACGATACAAGGGTAGCGAATCACGAACCGCGCCCTTCGGCCGCGCCCCGCGAAGAACGAACGACGAACAACAACTCATGGCTATTGAACAACGTTACATGCGCATGGGATTCGATGCTCGCGAAGCACGCTTCAAGGCTCGCATGTACCACACACTGAAACTCTAAGGGAGAAAGCCCATGAAACATTCTAGAAGAAAGACTCGTAAGTCCCTTGTTCGTAACCCACGATTCGCGATTGGTACAGCAGAATACGTGTTCCTCGGTGCGTTGCTCGTGCTCACGCTCGTCAAGTCCCTCGCCTTCAACGGGGTTATGTAGTGTGTGTTGGGTGTGCAGGGTTTGTGCAGGCTTTATATTGAACTATGCACAGGTTTTTTCCTTTAACTATCATAGACTTACATACATCTGTGCAGGCTGTGCAGGATGTGCAGGCTTTTTCAAGTTCGCTCAGCGGTTTTTCAAATACAGTGTTTTATTTTTTAAAACGAACTTTAAGTTGAATTTACCCTGCACAGCCTGCACAGACTGCTCAAGCCCTTATAGCTACTGGCTTTCAGTCTTTTCAAACCCTGCACAGACCTATGCACAGACCCTGCACAAACAGGTCTCTACCCTGCACAGCTAACCGCGAACCACGATTCACTATCATTTATCACGGAGTATTCATCATGAACTTCATTCGTTGTTGTTATATCGACATTAAGTATTTTTTCTTCCCTCCTACTGCTAGGGAGTTGGAAGCCGAACTCATCAAACTTTTAGAGGAACACGACTCATGAACACATTACGCTTTTTTCTTTATTCATTAGCAATTGTAGGCGGCTTACTAACCATTGGTCATTGTATGTCCATTGGAGAAGTCACTATCACCAGTCTACCCACCACACTCATGTGTGAGAAAGACCCATTCATCGAACAGTATCTTTGCTACCAACCTTAGGAGGTTTTATGTTCAGCAAACTTAAGCAGACCATGCAGTCTGTATTCACTAAGCGTGATGCGTACATCGCTAACGCCAAACCATATGCAGATAAAGCTGTCTCATATGCAAAAGAAAACCCTAGCGAAGTAATGCTAGGTATAATGACTCTATTACTCATGGATATAGAGTCTGACGTTGACGAGTTGGAAGGTAACACAGGCAT